>Ga0073908_1001815_pt1 | contig 28395 bp, 26 predicted proteins | sample MucameincwithD2O_FD_65484 | JGI IMG/M metagenome (GOLD analysis project Ga0073908, IMG submission 65484) | Mouse cecum microbial communities from Vienna, Austria - Mucus amended microcosms incubated with D2O | ecosystem: Host-associated > Mammals > Digestive system > Large intestine > Cecum...
ACGACGGAGGAGATGAGCGTGGTCTTGCCGGCGCCGTTGGGGCCCACGAGGCCCAGGATCTGGCCGGAGTCGACCTCGAGGGAGTAGCCGTTCGCGGCCACCTTGGCCCCGTAGGTCTTGCGGAAGCCGCGCACGTCGAGGACGGGCCGCGGGGCTGGTTGCGTCATGGGGGGGGGGTCCTTTCGTAGGGGGTGGGGGGCTGCTGCCGTCTTGGACACAAAAAATGGTCAATCATACCAACGGCTGTTCGAGGTTACCCCCCCCCTCGCCCGCTGCTATATGTGGCTGTTGTTTGCCGATATATCCGGCAATCAGTTGTTGTCAGGGCCGGCACGGGGAACCGAGAGGCGGATGCCATATTCTTACAACTGATTATTTATTGTTGCCAAAAGTTCCGGCAAGCCATGAGCACGGTTGTCTCGCTCTTTTCTTTTGCTGACAAATCTACCTCGTGTTTTGTGGTCTTTGACAGGGTCTGTCAGGGAGTTGTCAAAAACGGCCTCAAAAAGGCCCTTCTCGGCAAAGCCTATCCTGCGTTCAAGCCGGTCGTGCAGACCGGCCGTTCCTACTCTTGCGAGAGAAAAAGAGATGCCATGTCGAGAGGCCCCAAGGCTCTGCCAGGCCCATGGCCCGTTTTCCTGCAAGGTCTATGCGGACGGTTCCGTGGCCCTCTGTGACCTTATGGACGCCCCCGAGGCCCGCGTCTTTCTCGAGGACATCGTCGATTGCCCCGAGAGGCTTAACGAGGTCTACAGCGACATCAAGGCCACAGACCCGCTTCAAGATTCGTCTTGCGTCCGTTGCCCGGCGCTGCAGGCCTGCGGCGGCCGCGCATGGTGCCGCCGTGACCAATGCGACCCTTCCGTGCTCAAACGGGTGCTCGGGTCGAACCTTGCCGTGCTCTCCCATTCCTTAAGAAAGGAATAACTCGATGTACGTCCATGAGTTTTTTCGGCGACACCCGCTGTGGATGACTTCTTGCCTTGTGGTCGTCGCAATTGCGTCCTGCGTGAACGTGGGCATGGCCTTTGTGGTGCAGGCGCTCGTGTCCCTGGTCACTTCGGGTGAGCTTGCGGCTCATCCCGAGGCGGCTTGGGTTGCCGTGGCCTATCTCGTGCCGTGGGCGCTGACCGAGTACGCCTGGGTGGCGTTCACCTATCATCTGGTGGGCCGCTACCAGGCCGATATACGACTCAACGTTATGGACCAGATAAAGGGCACCAAGGTTCCCCGGTTGAGCCGCTTCTATCACAACCCCGATGCCTTTCGGTCTGGAATCGTCAACGATGCCGGCTTGATTGGTGCGGATTATTTTTACTACACATTTAGGATAACCTATGATGTGGTGACGTTTGTGGCCACGATCATTGCGACGGGCCTTATCGACCCCTCGTTCATACCCTTTGTGCTGGGCCTTTCCTTGGTCTCGGCCATCCTTCCCAAGTTTGCCCAGAAGCGCCTCTCTGAGGCCCAACGCCGTACCTCTGACAGGGTTGCGGTGCTCATCGCGGAGGCCTCCCGCATCACCGACGGTATGGAGTCCCTTGTCTCTTGTCGTTGCGCTGAGCGCGCGTGGCAGGCGCTGGTCGATGCCAACGAAGGGGTGAGGCGGGCCTTCGTGCATCGCCTGATGGTGAGGACAGAGGTTTATACCTTGTCCGTTGCTTCGGGAAAGCTCGTGACCTACGGCATCTGGGCCCTGGGGGCCTTGGCCGTGGCCCAGGGGTCCATGGACCTGGCCAAGCTCGTGGCCCTGGCCCAGCTCATGACCGTGCTGCAAGACCCGATTCAGGAGATATCCCCCATCTACTCGGACGTTATCTCCAATCGGGCGCTCGTGAAGAAGATCAAGGACCTGTCCCAGGAGGAAGAACTGGACGACGGGGAAGACGCTGCGGCCGCAGGTCTCGCCGCCCCCGCCCCCGCCGACGGCCTGGCCTGCGAGGGCCTCACGGTCGCGGCCGAGGGCGGCGGCGAGGTGCTCTCCGGGGCCCGCCTGGCCGTGCCCGCCGGCGCCCGGGTGCTCGTGGAGGGCCCCTCGGGGGCGGGAAAGACCACCCTTCTGCGGGCCCTGGCCGGCACCGCGGCGGCCTCGGGCGCCGTGTGGCTGGGCGGGGAGCCCCTGGGGCCGGCCGAGGACCGGGCCGGCCGGGTGTGCCTGGTGACCCAGGCCGTCTTCCGGGCCGCCCCCGACCTGGCCGGCTGCATGGACCCCGGCGGCTCCGGCGACGCCCTGGCCGCCGCCCGGGAGGCGGCCTCCGCCTGGCCCGGGGTGCTCGGCCCCCTGGCCGCCCGCCTGGCCGAGGACCCGCGCGCCCCGGCGTCGTCGCTGTCGGGAGGGGAGGCCAGGCGTCTGCACCTCCTGCGCGGCCTCCTGGCCGCCCCCGAGGCCCTGCTGCTCGACGAGGCCTGCGCCGGGCTCGACCCGGCCTCGGCCGCCGCGGCCCTCTCCGAGGCCAACGCCTCGGCCGCGCCCGTGGTGCTGTCGGTGGTCCACGACCTGCCGGCCGACCCGGCCTCGCTGGGCTTCACGCACCGCGTGCGGGTGGAGGGGGGCCGCGTGGGGCCCCTGGAGCCGCTGTAGCGCGGGCGGCCGCGCCCCGCCTCCGGCCGTGGCTCCCGGCCCTGCTCCCCCGCGTCCCCTTCTGCGCCTGAAAGCGGTCGAGGGCGCCCTCGACCGCTTTCAGGCGCGGGGGGCGGGGGAGCAGGCGCAGAAGAGAAGAGGAGAGGAGAGTCCGATGCGGCTGTTTCTCACGGTCCTGTTGGTGCAGCTCAAAGCTGTTTACGCTCGCCCCGAGAAGTGCCAAAAAGCATCCGTTCCAGGACGCGCTGCAGCTTTGCTTCTGTCCGGAGTCGCCTGCGTCCTCGTCCTGTGTTTCATGGGCTATTGCGGCTTCAGCCTTCAAGCCGCAGGTGCCGGAATCGCGCTGCCCGTGCTCTCGGCGCTTCTCGCCTTGGCGTGTGGGGCGGTGGCCTCGTTTCCCGCGGCCGCAGACGCGCTGTTTGCCGCCGAGGACTACCGCTTTTCCATGAGCTTGCCCATCCCTGAGTGGGTCCACGTGGTGACGCGCCTTGTTCCTCTGTATCTCGCGGGCGCGTTCTTTGCGGCTTGGCTGGTTGTGCCTCTCTGGGGAGGGGCCGCGTCATGCGATGCGGTCCTGCTTTCCCCCGTGCATATGGCCGCCGTTGTTGCCTGCTCCCTGCTGGTGCCCGCCTTGGCCTTGGGCGCGTTTTCCCTGCTGGGGGCAGGTATCGTGCGTCATGTGCGCGACGGTCTCCCTGACCTGTGTGGTCCTTATGGCCGTAGGGGGTGCGCCGTGCCAGGTGGTTGGCCTGTGCGTTTTTCTCCCCTGCGCCTCGTTCTGGTTCACGGCCAATCTGGGTCTGTACCTCGACGTGTCGAATCCGCGCTATGAATGGGCGAGTCCAGGGGCCGTTGCCAGCCGCGGTCGGCCGGCGGTGGTCTGCGGCCTTGTGACGGCGATTCTTACCGTTGCGGCCCTGGCGACCGACTTTGTTCTCGCCCTTGCTTGCGACTGGGGCCTCGGGCGGCTCAGCGCCCTTTTCGCTGCCTGCGCCTGTTTGCTGGCGATTGGCGGCTGTGTCCTTTTCCGCGCGACGCCGATGCAAAAGGCGCGGTAGGGGCGATTGCGGCTGATCGGCTCTTGCTTGTCCGTCGTTCGGCCCTCGTCCGGCCCTCGCTCGTTCATCGCTTGGCCCACTCTCTCCGCCTCTTTCCCTCCCTCTCCGCGCTCCTCTTCTGCGCCTCCCCTCCGCGCCTGAAAGCGAATAGGGGCGCCCTCAACCGCTTTCAGGCGGAGGGAGGGGAGCGGCACAGAAAGAGGCCGGGCGCAGAAGAAGCGGCGGAGAAGGGCCCGCGGAGAAGGGGCCTGCGCAGAAGGGACCCGCACGGAGGGGAGGTCAGCGTCCCGTCGCGCCCGGCCGCGACCCACGCCCAGCGCCGGCACCGCCGCTGCGACCCGCGTCCAGCGCCGCCCCTGCCCCGCAGCCCACCCCCTCCGCAACAGCGCCGCAGTCCCGCGCCCGTACCCCCCCCGCGCCCCCAGCGCCCGGAACTCATGATTCGTTGCCGGAAAATCCTGCAAATCATGAATCAACAATGTCACTTTTTACAAAGGCGGATGGTACATCATTTTGCTGATAGCAGCCAATGGGGCGCCACCTCACAAAAGGATGTGCACATGGGACTCGGTGTATCGGTGTATCCGGAGCGCGTTGACGTAGACGCCATCGTCCAGTACCTCGGCCGAGCGGGGACCCTCGGGTACTCGCGGGTGTTCAGCTGCCTGCTGTCTGCCGAGGGGGGCCGCGCCCACGTGGTCGAGCGCTTTTCCCCGGTGGCCCGGGCCGCGCACGAGGCGTCCATGGCGCTCACTCTCGACGTCTCGCCTGTGGTCTTTGAGCGCCTCGGCATCAGTCCGGACGACCTCTCGTTCTTTTGCGACCTGGGGGCAAACGCCATCCGCCTCGACGAGGCCTTCACACCGCGTGAGGTGGCGGCTCTCACCCACAACCCCTACGGCCTGGCGGTGGAGCTCAACGCCTCCACGGCCGACGGGACCGTAGCCGCCGTCTGCGCCTGCGAGCCGGACCGCTCCCGCCTGAGCGCGTGCCACAACTTCTACCCTCAGCGATACACCGGGCTCAGTGCCTCGTTCATGGAGCAGGAGAGCCGCGCCGCCAAGGAGCTCGGCCTCGGGGTGGCCGCGTTCGTCTCGTCCGGACAGCCTGACGCCTGCGGCCCGTGGCCCCTCAAAGAGGGTCTTCCCACTGTGGAGGCCCATCGCAACGCCCCCATCGACCTGCAGGCGCGCCACCTGTTTGCCACGGGCGTGGTGGACGACGTGCTGGTGTCCAACTGCTTTGCCTCAGATGACGAGCTTCGCTCCTTGGCAGCGCTGGACCCTGCCACCGTCGCGCTCAGGGTCGTCCCGGCCAAAGGGGCCGAGGGCCCGCTTTTCAATGCGCTCCTGGGGTCTTCGCTGCGGGTCCGCGGCGACTCCTCTCCCTATATGCTGCGCGACTCCGACCAGAGGGCCCGCCTGGCGCCTCTGGGCATCGCCCCGCACAACACGTGGGGCCTTGTGCCGGGCGACGTGGCCGTGGTCAACGACCGCGGCGGCCGCTACGCCGGTGAGCTGCAGGTTGTCCTCAAGGCCATGGACAACGACGGCACCAAGAACGTCGTGGCCAACGTCGTTGAGGAGGAGCGCTTCTTGCTGGGATACCTCGGGCCGTGGTCCGGGTTCTCGTTGCTCGCGTAAGAGACGATTGGAGAGTTAGATGGTCAAAGTAATGCTCGTCTGCAACATGGGCATGTCCACGAGCATGCTCGTCAAGAAGATGCAGGAGTCCGCCGATCGCCGCGGCATCGATGCCAGGATCTGGGCCGTCCCCGAAGCCAAGGCGGCCGTCGAGGGGGCGGATGCCGACGTCGTGCTCCTCGGGCCTCAGATCCGCTATCTCGAGGACCGCATCGCCGCCCAGGTGACGCCCGTCCCCGTGAGCGTTGTGGACGTCATGCAGTACGGCCGCATGGACGGCGACGCCGTCTTGGACTCGGCCCTCGATCACATCGCCTAACCGCTCCTCACGGCACGGCCCGGGAGACGGAAGAAGACAGAAAGGAAGTGTTTCATGAGCAGTCCTATGGACGGATTCATGCAGTGGATGGAGACGAAGTTTGTCCCCGTGGCCAGCAAGGTCGGCAACCAGCGCCACCTTGCCGCCGTGCGCGACGCCTTCATCTCCATCCTCCCCATCACCATGGTGGGCTCCATCGCCACGCTCCTCAACGTGTTCGTGGTTGACCTGCCCACCATGTGGCTGGGCGAGGAGAACGTCGTCACCACGTCGCTCGCGCAGGTGGTCAACGTTGACGGCCTTGTGAGCCATGGCTCCATGGCCATCTTTGCCCTGTGTTTTGCCTTTGCCTTTGGCTATCGCCTGTCCCGCGCCTACGACGTGGACGGCCTGGCCGGCGGCGTGATCGCCCTCGCCTCGGTAGTGGCTACCATGAACTTCGCCCCCGAGTTTGCCTATGTGCTTCCCAACGTCACTCCCGACGCGATGGGCGCGCTCTCCTCGGCGGGTCTTGCCGTGGCAGAGGTCGATGGCGCGGTGACTCTTCAGGTGACGGGCGCAAACCTCATCTCCACAGCGCTCACCGGCGCCACCGGGCTCTTCTCGGCCCTCATCTTCGGCATCATCTCCACCATGGTCTATGTGAAGCTGACGCTCAAGGACGTCACCATCAAGCTGCCCGAGGGCGTGCCGCCCGCGGTCTCCAAGGCGTTCGCCGCCATCATCCCCGGCGTTGTGGCCGTCTACGTCTGCGCTATTCTCGCCCAGCTCTGCGTGGCCCTCACCGGGCAGTACCCCAACGACCTCATCGTGGAGTTCATCCAGAAGCCCCTTCTGGGCATCTCCCAGAGCGCCCCGGCCATCGTGCTCACAAGCTTCTTGATCCAGCTCCTCTGGTTCTTTGGCATCCACGGCTCCCAGGTCATGGCCCCTGTGCTCGAGGGCCTGTACACGCCGGCGCTCTTGGAGAACATGCAGGTCTGGAACGCCACCCACGACATCGCCCAGCTGCCCTACCTGTGGACCAAAGCCTCGTTCGAGTGTTTCTCCATGTTCTCGGGCGCCGGCATCACCCTGGGCCTCATCATCGCCATCATGATCTTCTCCAAGCGCCGCGAGTGCCGTGTGGTGGCCGAGATGTCGGCGCCCATGGGCGTCTTCAACATCAACGAGCCGGTCATCTTTGGCATGCCCATCGTCTTGAATCCCCTCTACCTCATCCCCTGGCTGCTGGTTCCGGTGGTCGCCACGGTCGTGGCCATGGCCTTCACCTTCACCGGGCTCATCCCGCCGGTGTTCATCCAGGTGCCGTGGATCATGCCCGTGGGCATTGGCGCGTTTCTCGCCACGGGAGGCAATGTGCTCGCAGGACTCGTTGCCCTGCTCAACCTCCTGATCTCCTTTGTCATCTGGACGCCGTTCGTGAAGCTCGCCAACCGCATGGACGCGCCCGAGAAGCAATAGCCGCACGGTTTTTGGCCTCCACGCTCGAGATGGCGTGGAGGCTTTTCTTTGTTCTGCTCAAAGCTGCGAAAAGGAGCCTCCATGGATGCGTTGAGTTCTGCGACCAAGTGGGCCCTGGCCCTGCTCTCCATGGGTTGTGCCGCCTTCACCTACGGGTATGCCACGGGAAACATCAACGTGGGATGGGGTGTGCTGCTGATTGCGGCCGCTGGTATCGTCGCTGTGGCCCATTGGGCGGCTGGGAGGCGTCATGCGCGTTGAGAGATGGATGGATGTGGCCCCCGAGACGGCGTTTGCCTGCCTTGAGGAGGCCGTTCTCGCCGATATGGCCCAAGGAGGGCTGCCGGAGGGGCGCAGGCCGTGCGCCGGCACGACCTGGCAGCGCCCCATGGTCACCAAGATGGGCCAGACCGTCACGGCCACGGTCTCTGTCGAGGAGTACGAGGACGGGCATGCCTACGCCTCGTCGGTACAGGCTGGAGACGGGACCTACCTCGTCCGCTACGGCTTGGAGGCCAACGGGGAGGGTGTCATCGTCTCCTACGAGGAGACGTTTGACGGCAGCGGCTTTTGGTGCGGCCTCAACGGAAGGCTCGTGGGCCTTGTGACCGCCCCGTGGCGCCGTGCCAAAATGACGCGCCACCTATGCGCCCTCGAGCGGCTCGCATCTATGCGCAGTGATTCCGGGTCTTGAGGGACTATTTCTCCATTGATTCTTATAGGAAACTGAATAAATGGTAAATCGCTGTTCGCTATTATAAATATACTAAACCATAATGAAAAACAGCCAACTTTGTTGGCAAATACAATCATAGCTATTTACCTGCAATTATTCGTGAAAACAGCTATCTTGTTCCCTTGCCTGTAAAGATGGAAATCTACAGTTAACGATTGGGCTAGGAGTTAAGAGAACAATCTCTATTGTGGTCGAGAAACCATTCACCAACTACGCGTGCGGACCCGAAAAAACCGCACGGGGGGGGGTCGTTCAATGGACCACAAGAACGTCTCGGCCGGGCCTCCGGTCAACAAGCGGGGAGTAAAGGTAGAGCGGGTTCCGCGCTACGGGCTCCGTAAGCTCTCGGTGGGCCTGGTCTCCTGCATGCTGGGCGGCACCATGATGCTGGTGTCGCCCGTGGCGGCAGTTGCGGCTGAGTCCCAGCCGGCCATCGCCACCCGTTCCATCGACCCGAACTTGCCGTTCGCCGCCAAGGGCGTCGAGGAGAACCCGAGCCTTCGCTACGCCGGCCTCGAGTATAAGAGCGTGGACGACAAGGGCAACATCGTGCTCAACGAGACCAAGTGGGCCAAGCTCGCCACGGGCTGGGGCCACGACGACTCTATCCAGCTCTCCGGCCAGTATCTGCTCTACTTCGACAACCCTGACTTCTACAACGAGGTCGCCAGCATCTCCGCTGCGGGTAAGCCGATGAACAAGGTCACCAACGTGGACGGCAAGGAGGTGCAGCCTGGAAAGCTTTGGTCCATCGGCATTGCCAATCCCAACCCGTTCGATTACGCCAAGATCGGCATTGTCACCAACCACGACATCGTCATCACGCTGAAGGACGGCCAGACCTTGGACAGCCTCGGCCTCGCCGACACGCCGGTCAACTTTGGCTCCGTCTGGCTCACCGACGAGGGTCTTATCGATCCCAACGGCTCTTCCAACGGCTTCATCTTGAAGAACAACGATAAGATTTTGCCGGACGACCAGTACTACAGCGGTCTTGGCCGTAACTTCTGCAACGGCGAGATGATCCAGAACATCATATTCGATCAGAAGACGCGCACCATCCGCTCCGTTCACACCTTCAAGCCCGACCAGAACTTCCTCCAATCCAACTACTCGTGGCTGCTCTACGTCAAGGAGCGCGTCCCGGCCGAGCTGCTCAAGTACATCAAGGTCAACGACGTGAAGCTGGGCGTTTCTGACAAGCTCGGCAACTACACCGGCGACAACGAGTGGATCGACCTCAACGTCGACGACTCCGGCCTCGTGGACTCCTCGCGCACGCCGGCCGTCTCCATCGCCGACATCGACACCTCGTCCAATGGCGATAAGAATGCCGCTAAGGAGCGCTTCAAGGAGGCCAGGACAAACCTCGACAACAAGGTCTTTTGGGGCACCCTTGGCCAGTCGCGCAACTACACCATCTCCTACACGCTCAAGGACGACATTGACTCGGCCCAGTTCGTGCGCGACCTTGCCGAGTACGTGAAGAAGAACGGCTCGCAGCTCAACGTTGACTCTTGGCTTGAGGCCGACTTCCCCGACTCCTTCATCGGTGGCGGCATGCTCGTGGGTGGCAACGACAACGGCGATCCCACCAAGATGATCAAGGGCTCCTACGCCAACGCCTTCATCGACCTTACCGACTCAGACGGCGACGGCATCCCCGACTTCTCCGAGAACAACATGGGGACCAACCCCGCCCTCTATGACACTGATGGCGACGGCCGCTCTGATGGTGACGAGCTCACCCTCGACCAGACCGGCCCTGTGGACCCCAAGAGCTTCAAGGTGGGTGTGGGCCCGTTGATTCCCCCCGCCGACTACGACCCTGCTGCCACAAAGCCCGGCGAGACCACGCTCTACCTCAATGGCGGGGACAGGAACTCCTCCGTTGCCGGCTCCCATGCTGTCTTTCTGACCAAGGAGCCTTCGGCCGCCTGCGATTCGAGCACGGGCGTTGTGGACCCCAACTCTGTTCAGCAGGTGTCCAATTCTGACACCAAGCTCATCTTGGCCCTGCGCCCCTACGATGCGGCCACCAAGAAGTTCGATGCCACCGCTACCGGCGACAGCTTGGGCGTTCCCGACAAGGAGTACAACTCCGACGCCATCAATGCTGGCATTGACCACGCCGATCTTCTCGGTAAGATCCCGGCCGAGCTTGTCATTCCCGATACCCATAAGCTTGCCCCTGGCGACTATCAGCTTGTGGTGTACCGCAGCGCCGACGATCCCAACCCGGTTCCCGGCGAGGTCATTCACGTGGTTGCCGACGCTCCTACTGCCCTGGACGCCACGGTGACCGCCCCCGGCCCCCAGACCGAGGGCCAGGCCGTCCCGGCCGGCACCAAGGTCGTGGAGCCCAACAAGCCCGGCTCCACCATCAGGGGCGACGTCGTTGCCGGCATGGCCGTCAACCCCCAGGGCGAGCTCACCGGCACGCCCACCATCGACGACTGGAAGGACGGCGAGACCGAGCGCGTGGTCAAGCTCCCCGTCACCGTCACCAACGGCTCCGAGACCAAGCGGGTCGAGGTCCCCGTCACGGTCAAGCGCCCCCAGGCCGCCCTGGACGCCACGGTGACCGCCCCCGGCCCCCAGCTGGAAGGTGAGGCCATCACCCCGGTCAAGGCCGTGGAGCCCAACCGTCCTGGTTCTGTGATTACCTCCACCCAGACCAACGGCATTCTCGTGGACGGCCAGGGTCAGGTTGTGGGCACCCCGTCCATCACCGACTGGGGCGCCACCGAGGAGGAGCGCACCGTCCAGGTCCCCGTCAGGGTGACCAACGGCGGTGAGACCAAGGACGTCGTGGTGAACGTCACCGTCCAGCGCGACACCGACGGCGACGGCATCCCCGACGTCACCGACCCCGACGACGACAACGACGGTTTCACTGACGAGGACGAGAAGAAGGCCGGGACCGACCCCAAGGACCCCAACTCCAAGCCTCAGGCGCCCGCCGCCCTCGACGTTGCCGTGAAGAACCCGACGCCCCAGCTTGAGGGCAAGGGCATCACCCCTGTCACGGTGGTGACTCCCAACAAGGAGGGCTCCACCATCAAGGGCACCATTGCCTTCGGCATGGCCGTCAACCCCCAGGGGAAGCTCACCGGCACGCCCACCATCGACGACTGGGGCAAGGACGAGGAGCAGCGCGAGGTGGAGCTCCCCGTCAAGGTGACCAACGGCACCGAGTCCAAGGACGTCGTGGTCAAGGTCACCGTCCAGCGCGACACCGACGGCGACGGCATCCCCGACGTCACCGACCCCGACGACGACAACGACGGCGTGACGGACGAGGACGAGAAGAAGGAGGGGACCGACCCCAAGGACCCCAACTCCAAGCCTGCGGCTCTCGATGTCGAGGTCAAGAAGCCTTCTCCCGTGATCGAGGACCAGGATCTCAAGCCTGAGAAGGTGGTGACGCCCAACAAGAAGGACGCCGAGATCCTCTTCAACACCGACGCCGGCTGCTCCGTTGACAGTGAGGGCAACACCAAGGGTCACGCCATCGTGAACGATTGGGGCAAGACCGAGGAGCAGCGCGAGGTCACGGTTCCCGGCGTGGTCAAGTACGGCTCCGAGAAGAAGTCCGCTGACGTGGTCTTTACCGTCCTGCGCGACACCGACAATGACGGCATCCCCGACGTCACCGACCCGGATGACGACAACGACGGTGTGAGCGACGAGGACGAGATCAAGCATGGCACCGACCCCAAGGACCCCAGCTCCAAGCCGGTGGACTTCACCCTCGGCAACGGTGACCAAACCATCAAGGACGGCGACCCGATCAAGGATATGCCTGTCACCAAGGGCGACAAGGACAAGATCGACCTCAAGGGTCCCGACGGCCTCACCTACGACGAGGACAAGGGCGTTATCACCGGCACGCCCACCATCGACGACTGGGGCAAGGACGAGGAGGAGCGCACCCTCACCGGCACGGTGACCGTGACCTACCCGGACGGCTCCACCGAGGACAAGGAGTTCACGATCACCGTCCAGCGCGACACCGACGGCGACGGCACCCCCGACGTCACCGACCCCGACGACGACAACGACGGCTTCACCGACGATCAGGAGAACCAGGCGGGAACCGACCCCAAGGATCCCAACTCAAAGCCTGAGAACGCGAAGCCCGAGGCGCCGTCCCAGGGCAACAGTTCCAACGGGAACGGCGACAACGGTGGTACGAACGGTGCTCCTTCCAAGACCGTGTTCTCTGCGGGTGGCTTCCTTCCCAAGCTTGGTGATGCCGGCGCCATCGCGGGCATCCTCGGAAGCGCGGGAGCCGCTGTGGCCGGTGCCGTGGCACTGGTCTTCAGGCGCCGCAACCACAACGACGGGGAGTAAGAGTTAGGTCTTCCTTGAGGCGGTTGTGGATATGAGCTAGCGAAGCGGGAGGCATTTCTCTGAAATGCCTCCCGCTTTTTCATAAAAAGTACGAATTCATGCATAGGAATTCAGGTTTGAACTCCTACTCGAGTGGTAGGTAGCAATTGTGAACTATTCCGGCACTCTGCCGCGGCTGTAAGTTGCTTCGAGGAAAAAGGAGAGGTCGCTGTGGACCAAACAATCTCTTCATTTATGGAATACATCTACCGTCGCGACGGAGCCTCCATGACGGCCGTTATGGAGTATATGGATGTATGCGAGCGTACGGTGCGCACCTATGTGAAGGCAGCCAATGCGGAGTTTGCGGGCATTGCCAAGGTGAGTAAGCGTCGCGGTGGGGACTACCAGGTGAGCTGTTCCAACCCCGCCGCTTTTGAGCGGAGGTTGGAACAGGCGAAGCGCGGCGAGCCCGGCGTGTACCAAGACTCGGAGAGCCGCCTGCTCTATGCGCTGGCCAAGCTCATGGGCGACGGCCGGTGGGTCAAGTCAAAAGACATCCGCTCGGAGCTGTTCGTCTCAAGTTCGACGATAACGGCCCTGCTCAAGGACGTGGCGGCTGTCTGCTCGGAATTTGGGCTTCGCTTGGCGAGGAACTCCGCGAAAGGCTCTCGTATCGAGGGGCCGGAGTTCAGCAAGCGGCTCTGTCTGGAGAGCGCCGCCGTGGCCTCCCGCTGCGGCCTCGAACGCTACCTCAACATCGTGGGCCTCGACTCCAGGCCCTTGAACGCCTGCGCCGACGCATTCTTTCGCGTGGTGGGCATCGCCGCCTCCGAAGTGGCGCGCAGGGACTTCATCCTGAGCCTCTCCCTCGTGATCCTTCGCTCGGGCCTCGAGCCTTCCCTGGAGCTTCCCAAAGAACTCGGCCGCTTTCTCACGCTTCCTCGCTTCACGACGATGAGCTCCACGCTGCGCTCCACCATCAGGAGCGTGCTCAGCCACACCGTCGACCTCAACGAGTGCGCCTTCGTAGTTATGCACCTGGCCTTTTGGTGCGACCTCGACGAGCCCATGGGAGGTACCACCGACGTTTTGGCCACCCAGCTCATAGAGAGCCTGGACAGAACCTTCAGGTGCGACCTCTCAAGCGACGAGGGGCTTCACGAGGTGGCGGCAAACCACCTGCGCCTCCTCTTCTTGCGCATGCTGTACAAGACCCCTGCCCGGCTCGAGCCGATCAAGGGGGTGCGCGAGTTCCTCCCTTTCTCCTACGTCCTTGCAAACGAGACCTGCCGGATCATCGAGTCGCGTTCCGGCCGGGAGATCCCCGATGGCGAGTGCGGGAGCATCGCCTTTATTTTTGCCCGGGCCCTGGCCCGGCGGTCCCATAGCACCGGGCCGACCCCGGTGGGGCTCGTCTCCTCTCTGGGGGAGGCGTCCCGCGACTTTTTGGCCGACAGGATCGCTTCGGAGCTTGGCAGCGAGGTGACCTGCTTCTCGGGATGGGCTGACGGCCGCCTCAAGAACTGCGACCTTTCCCGCCTCTCCTACATCCTTTCCACCGAGGAGCGCAATCCCTCGATGCCGGTACCCGTCATCAGGGTGGGCCATTACATGAGCGACGACGACCTTTTGTGCGTGCGTCGGGCAAAGCGCTCCATTGCCAGCTACGGCATGCTGGCCAAGGTCTTTCCCAAGCAGCGTTTCGACGGCGCGTGCAAAGCCACCAACGCCCACGGCGCCCTGTGCGACCTTCTCGCCCTTTTGGACCTGGTGGACAGGGACCCCGCGCTCTGCATGAGCCTGCTCGACACCCAGGGCGAGGAGCGGATGTACTACGGCAACGGCGTGGCGTGCGTCTATGCGCCCCGCGCGACCGTCCATCAGACCTCGCTGGCCTGCGTCCTGCTCCCAGAGCCTGTCTCATGGGGGGGCACATCAGGTGAACGCCGTCTTTGCCCTGGTGCTCTCGAGGAGCGCGCCGGCCAGGGAGGCCGCAATGCTGCTGGGCTCGGTGTGCCGTCTGGCAGACCGGCGCGACGCCGTCTCCGTGCTCAAGGAGGCTCGCGACCACGATGCGCGCCTGCAGGCGCTGTCCGGGCTGGACAGCACTCGCCTTGTGGTGGAGGCCGACTCCCCACAGAAGGCCCGCGGCCAGGAGCGGCGCTTTGGGGGCACCGGTTTCCCTCAGTGGGCGGCCCGTTGAGGTCTTGCTTTCTTTTGCTGAATTGGCTGGCAACCAAAAGTTTTGGCAGGGGTGCCTGAATCGGCCATGTCCCTTCACAACAAGAACGCCTAAACGCCATGTCACGCCCTCCCTGTCCTGCGCAGAGAGGGCGCCTTTTGTCTGACTCTGATCAATAGCCTTAGTTTGCCGAATAAGGCGGCAGTTCATTGCTTGGTTCAACGGGCAATTCGGGGCGGCAGGGGGCCATCATAGGCTGCGCGCGCAGTCACGGTCGGCATTGCGCGCAGACCCCCGTCGGTCGTGTTCGGGCCCATTCCTTGCTTCACCTGCTGTGTCGTTTCCATTGTCTTCTTCTCGAGCGCGACCGGCGGGGCCTCGTGAAAAGGAGCCAGAGATGTCAACACCAAGCGCGACACTTGCCAGCTGCACTGCCCAACGAGAGCTCTGCGACGGCATTCTCAACGCCTATATGGAGACGACTTCCGGGCGTTACGCATCCGGCACCGTTCGGTCAAAGTGCACGGCGGTGAGGCGCTTCCTCACGTGGTGCCGAACGGAGCACGTCGATCCGCTCGTTGCCACGCCCGAGGACGCCGACCGTTTCGTTGGCATGCTCGACCGATCGATGTCCAAGCTCACAATTCGCGAGTACCGCTGCAACGTGAGGGTCTTCCTGCGGTGGCTGCAGCTCCAGATGGCGATTCACCTCATTGAGACCGGGGGGGACGAGGACCCGAGCGCCATGTTTGTCTAGGGTTTCGCCGCAGGCAGTGCAGGCACGTTCATGGGATGGTCTATGTCAAGTTTCCTTTTGTATGTTCTCAAGCGTGTGGCCGGCTACGCGGTCATGATCGTTGTGGCCACGTCGCTCACGTATTTTTTGGCCTCGGCCTTTCTCAACCCGAGGTCAAACTATGAGTCCAAAACGCCGCGCCCCCCCCAGGAGTCCATCGAGCGCTCCCTTGACGAGGCCAACCTCAACGACAAGACGCCCGTGGTGGAGCGCTATCTTCGCTGGGCCGAAGGGGTGGTCACGCGGGGCGACTTGGGCATCACCCCCACCGGCGACTCCGTGGGCCGGATCATCTCGGTGCGCATGGTCGTCTCCGCCCAGCTGCTCATAGCCTCCACGGTGCTCTCGGTGCTTATCGGCGTGGCCCTGGGCGTCTATACGGCGCAGCGCCAGTACGCTTGGCAGGACCGCGTGACGGGCGCCTTTGCCTCGGTGCTCATGGTGATTCCCACCGTCGTCTTCGCCATCTTGGTGGTCTTTGTGGCCATTGAGATAAACCAGCTGGTGGGCGCCCGCATCTTCTTTGTCACCGGCATGTCGTCCTACGACGGGGGCAACCCGTTGCTGTGGCTCGTGGACCTCGTGCAGCACATCTTCTTGCCCACGCTGGTCCTCACGGTGCTCGGCGCCGTGGGCTACCACCTGGGGCAGCGCACCTACCTGCTCGACGAGATGCACGCCGACTACGTCCGCACGGCCCGGGCCAAGGGTCTCACCCGCCGTCAGGCGGTGAGGCGCCATGCCCTACGCGCCTCCTTGATTCCCACGGCCGTCTCGGTGGCCTTCTCCATCGCCTCGGTGTTCACGGGTGCCGTGATGACCGAGAAGGTCTTTGGCATCCATGGCATGGGCGAGTACTTCATCAACGCCGTCAACGGCAACGACATCAACGGCGTGGTGGCCGTAGCGGCGTTCGGAGGCGTCTGCACGCTCGTGGGCGCCTTGCTCGCAGACCTGTTCGCCGCCGCGCTCGACCCGCGCATCAAGATGAGCTGAGGGGAGTCCCATGGATATCGACGAGAAGGACGGCACGAAAACCCCGCCGTCGGAGCCTCGCCATGTCACCAACGCAGAGCTCGAGCTCATGGCCGACGCCCGCGGGGGCACCGGCCAGGTGCGCCACATAGGCTATGCGTCGCTCGTGCTGCGGCGCTTCTTTCGCCAGCCTTCGGCCGTTGCGGGCCTTGTGATCTTCTTCTTGCTGGTACTCTTGGCCGTTGTGGGCCCCTTTTTGAGCCCCTACGACTACACGGAGCCCGATTTTGCGGCCCTGTCGCTTCCGCCCTTTACCGATGGCCACCTCTTTGGCACCGACGGCGGCGGCCTCGACCTGTTTGCCTGCGTGGTGCACGGCCTGGGCCGCTCCCTCACCATCGGCGTGGTCTACACGGTTCTCACCACGGTGATCGCCGCCGTGGTGGGCACGTCCATCGCCTATTCCCGCGGCATGGCCGAAAAGGTGGGCATGTGGATCCTCGACATGCTGCTCATCATCCCGAGCTTTCTGCTCGTGGCCATGATCGTGCGCGCGGCCGGAGCCAACACCGGCTGGATTATGCTCATCGCGGGCCTCACCGCCTTTGGGTGGATCGGCTACGCCCGTACGCTGCGCACCATGGCCCTCTCCCTGCGCGAGCGCGACTACGTGCGGGCCGCGCGCTACATGGGCGTGCCGCCGCTGCTCGTCATCGTGCGCCATCTCATCCCAAACCTCGGCTCCATCCTGGTGCTCGACACGGTGCTCGGGGTCATCGGCGGCATCAACTCCGAGACCGCCTTCTCATTCCTCGGCCTGGGCATCCAGGCACCCGACACCTCGCTGGGCTACCTGCTGAGCCAGGGCTCCTCCACCATGCTCACCACCCCGTGGGCGATCCTCATCCCCTCCCTCGTCTTGATCGTGCTGTGCGTCTCCATGCAGCTGGTGGGCGACGGCCTGCGCGACGCCATCGACCCCTACTCCAGGGCCGCCGGCACCGTGGCCGAGGAGGAGTCCGAACAAATCGAGCTCGAGCACGAGCTTCAGAGCTGAGGGGCGGCAGGCATGAGCAACAACACGCAGAAGGGCGCCGTGGCCCCCGTGATGCAGGTGCGCGGCCTCAAGGTCTCTTTCGCCACCGAGGCCGGCCGTGTGGACGCCGTACGCGGCGTGGACCTTGACATTTACCGCGGGCGCACGCTCGCCATCGTGGGCGAGTCGGGTTCGGGCAAGTCGGTGTGCGCCCTCTCCCTCATAGGGCTGCTCGACGACAACGCCAGGGTCTCCGGCTCGGTGACGCTCGACGGAGAGGAGCTGGTGGGCAAGAGCGACGAGGGGCTATCGGCCTATCGCGGCAAGCGCATCGCCATGGTCTTTCAAGACCCGCTCTCTGCCCTCACGCCCATGCTCACCATCGGCGACCAGGTGGCCGAGGCGCTGCTCGTGCACAACCCGTCCATGGACGCCGCCTCGGTACGCGCCCGCTCGGTGGAGCTCTTGGGCATGGTGGGCATCCCCGAGCCCGAGAAGCGGCTCGACTCCTACCCCCACGAGTTCTCCGGCGGCATGCGGCAACGCGTGGTCATCGCCATGGCTATGGCCAACGACCCCGACATCATCATCGCCGACGAGCCCACCACGGCCCTCGACGTGACCATCCAGGCCCAGATCCTGGACGTGCTCGCCATGGCCCAGGAAAAGACCGGCGCCGCCGTGGTGCTCATCACCCACGATTTGGCCGTGGTGGCCGGCACTGCAGACGACGTCTGCGTGATGTACGCCGGGCGCATCGTGGAGCGCACCGACGTGGACACGCTCTTTTCCCATCCGGTGCAGCCCTACACCATGGGCCTTCTGGGCGCGGTGCCCAAGCCCCACGAGGCGGCCAACCACCGGCTCGTCCCCATCAAGGGCGCGCCCCCGTCTTTGGCGGCCATCCCCTCGGGCTGCCCCTTCTCGCCGCGCTGCCCCATGGCAACGGAGCGCTGCCACGAGGTGGAGCCGGCTTTGGAGGCCGTTCCCGACGCGCGGCCCCATCTGGCCGCCTGCGACGAGCTGGAGCGGGTGGTGAGCGAGGGCCTCACCTTTGAGGACGTGTACCCCGAGCTTGATCCGCTGCCCGCCAAATGGGCCGACATGCCCCGCGACGAGCGCCCCGTCACCTTGGCCGTGCACGACCTCGTGAAGACCTACCAGGCCCAGGGCAAGGGGCTGCTCCGGCGGGGGAGCGACACCGTGCGCGCCGTGGACCACGTCTCCTTCAAGATCCACGAGGGCGAGACCCTGGCCTTGGTGGGGGAGTCGGGCTCGGGCAAGTCGACCACCCTCATGCAGATCATGGACCTTGTGGCCCCCGAGCATGGTTCCATCGAGGTGCTCGGCCATGACATCTCCGCGCTCAAGGGGCGCCGCGAGCGCCTTGCCGTGCGCCGCGACCTGCAGATCATCTTCCAGGATCCCATGAGCTCCCTCGACCCGCGCATGCCCATCTACAGCGTGCTCGCGGAGCCGCTGAAGGCCCAGGGGTGGAGCTCCCACGACATCAACCGGCGCATCGGTGAGCTCATGGGCCTTGTGGGTATCAACCCCGACTACGTGGACCGTTTCCCCACCCAGTTCTCGGGCGGCCAACGCCAGCGCATCGCCATCGCCCGCGCCTTGGCCACGAGCCCCAAGGTGCTGCTCCTCGACGAGCCCATCGCCTCTCTGGACGTCTCCATCCAAGCGGGCATCATCAACCTCTTGGAAGACCTCCAGGCCCAGCTCAAGCTCTCGTACCTCTTTGTGGCCCACGACCTGGCGGTGATCCGCCATATCTCCGACACCGTGGCCGTGATGCACAACGGGCGCATCGTCGAGCAGGGCGACACCGACGAGGTGTTCGACCATCCCAAAGACCCCTATACCAAGGCCCTCATTTCGGCCATTCCCATTCCCGACCCCGCCGTGGAGCGTACCCGCGAGCGCCTGGTGCTCGTTGGAAACCGCCTCGTTCCCGCGAGGCGCCCCGGGCGCGGCCAGGACGGCGGGGCCTGACAGACGTGGCATCTCGGGGTTGCGTGGCGGCCCCGTTGACAGCAAAGGAGAAGCCTATGGACACCAACAACATATCGCGCAGGGCCTTTGTGGCCCTGGCCGGGTCGGCAGGGGCTGCGGCTGCCGGTGCAGGCCTCGTGGGCTGCAACGCGGCCGGCGGCGGCAACGGCTCGGGCAACAGCGAGTCCTCGGCGGGCGTGCCCGCCACCACCCCCGCGGACAAGCTGCCCCTGCCCGAGAAGGGCAAGGTCTACATCAACGAGCAGCCCCGCGACAACATCAAGGACGGCGGCACGCTCACCTTGGCCATCTCCGAGATCGGCCCCGACTGGAACAAGACCAGCGTGAACGGCAACACCGCCTATATGAGCACCCTGTGGAACAAGATGGCCCCACTTCTATGGCTCTGGTCCCCCGATGGCTCGGAGATCAAGCCCAACCCCGACTATGTGGAGTCGTGCGACGTCTCCGAGGAGTCGGGCAAGGAGGTCGTCACCATCAAGATGAACCCCAAGGCGGTCTTTAACGACGGCACCCCCATGGACGTGGAGGCCTTCAAGACCGCGTGGATGACGGGCAACGGCAAGGACGAGCGCTTCACGCCCGCCTCTACCGACGGCGTGGAGCTCATCGAGAGCGTGGAGAAGGGCGCCGGCGACCACGAGGTGGTGATCACCTTCTCCACTCCCGCCTACCCGCCCCAGGCATTCATCGACGTCATGCACCCTGCCAACCAGGATCCCGAGGTGTATACCAAGGGGTGGGTCAACAACCCCCACAACGAGTGGCAGGCAGGCCCCTTCGTGGTGGACTCCTTTGACGATGCCCATGTGACCTTCAAGCCCAACCCCCAGTGGTGGGGCGACTCTCCCAAGCTCGACGAGGTCACCTACAAGCAGATGGACGCCCAGGCGGCCATCAACGCCTTCAAGAACGGGGAGACGGATGCCGCTGCCGCTGCTTATCTGGAGCAGTTGCAGAACTACAGCACCACGGAGGACGCCGAGATTCGCCGTGCCTTCGCTGACTCTTTGGCCTGCTACGAGCTGAACACTACCCGCGGCGCCCTGCAGGACATCGTCGTGCGCAAGGCCTTCTGCCAGTGCTTCGACCCCAAGATCGACCTCTCCATCTCCTACAAGGGCGTGAGCTGGGATGAGGACAGGCTCGGCTCCATCGTCATGTACCCGTGGCAGGCCGGCTACGAGAACAACCTGCCCGACGATGTCAAGAAGCTCGACGGCGCCTCTTCCGAGGACCGTGCCAAGGCCGCGCGCAAGACCCTCGAGGACGCCGGCTACGCCTTGGACGGCGACTACTACGCCAAGGACGGTGTGCAGGCGGCCTTCTCCTTGGACTCCTTTGGCGACTCCGCCACGGGCAAGAGCCTGGATGCCGCCGTGCAGAAGATGGCCAAGGATGCTGGCATCAAGATCGACATCAAGACCCACCCGGCCTCTGATTTCTCCAAGGTGGTGAACAGCGGCGACTTTGACATGATCGGCATCCGCTGGGGCGGCTCTCCCACGGGCTACGACTTTGGCTACCAGCTGTACGGCTCCGACTCACCGTCCAACTTCACCCATGCTGGCAGCCCCGAGGCGGACAAGCTGTTCAACCAGGTCCTCGGCGAGTCCGACAACAAGAAGCAGGTCGAGCTGTGCAACGAGGCCGAGAAGAAGGCCCTCGAGCTCTACGCCATCGTCCCCAACCAGAACGGCCCGGATGGCATGGTGGTGAAGAAGGGGCTCGCCAACTACGGCCCTTGCCTGCTCCAAACGCTGCTGCCGCAGAACATCGGCTGGCAGAAGGAGAACTGACCGGCTCGCGCGGGGCGCCCGGCAGCTGGGCGCCCCGCGCGGGGCTTTGCTTGAGAGGAGTTCCTTCGTGAGCCTCATAGACACCATCTGGGAGCTGATTCATCCCGATGAGCCGGAGCCGACCGGGGTCAAGTTTCCCTATCTGGACTCCTGCGACAGGATTTGGAAGGAGTACGTGCCCGAGAGGGGCCGCTCCAGCGCCCTGCAGGGCGAGCTTCTGCGCCAGGTGGAGCTCTTGCGCACCGAGGCCCGGGAAAACGGCAACCTCAACTGGGACGAGAGCTACACCGCGTCGTGCGACTTTATCGCGGAGCACTTGGTGGAGCAGAAAGGGCTGCCTCTTTCCATGCGAAACGACGTTTCCGGGGCCGTCAAGACCATCATGCGCTGCGGCTTCTACGCGGAGCGCTGCTTTACCGGGGAGGTTCCGCAGGAGGAGGTTGACGTTGCGCGGGCGTCGTGCGCCAGCGACGAGCCTTTCGACGTGATTTGCAACGCCATCGGAAAGCTCGACGAGTGGGCGGGAGACTCCATCGCCTACGAGGCCTGAGGGCTCGCGGGTCGTGCGGTTGTGCAGGGGAGGCGGCTGCGGCTGCCTCCCCTTTTGCATGCGGCTGCGGGCGATGGGCCGGCTGCGGGCGATAGGCCGGCTGCGGGCCTCTCCCCACCTGCGGTCCCAGCGTGACCCCTCTCTGCGCCTGAAAGCGATTGAGGGCGCCCTCAATCGCTTTCAGGCGGAAAGGGGCGGGCGGGAGAGGGGCGGTGTGGCGTGAAGGGCATCGAGCGCGCGATTCTTTCGACCTGAAACGCGCTAGGTGCGTGATCCGGCCGCCCCTTGGCACGAACCGCCCCCGATGCGCGACTTTCCTGGCACTAAAGGCCTCCAATGCGCGAGAAGGTCCCCAAATCGTGCATTGGAGGCCCTTTGCGCCAGGTTTGGCCGCGCATCCGTCGCCCTTTGCGCTAACGGCCTCCAATGCGCGATGGCCACGCCGCGAACCGCCCCCGATGCGCGACTTCTTGTCGACAAGGGGCCAAAACCGCGCATCGAGACCCCTTCATGCCTCAACGGTCGCGCATCCGAGGGCCTTCGTGCCAACGCTACCCGCCATCGCGCGTTTGGGGCTCCTTGCGGCGGCTTTCCGCTTGTCGCAAGGAGCCCCATTGCTTGGAAGCGTCAAAAAAGGAGGGCGACCGTGGCCGCCCTCCTCGTTAAGGATGCGTTTGAACTTTGCCTTCTCCTTGCGGCGGTTGTACGCCGTGTCCCCATGGGGGCCGCCGCGGCACACCCAGCCGTTGTGCTTGGGCATGTGGGCCCGCGTGACGTCCAGGGCACTGATGGTGCCCACAGGGATGGGCTTGCGCTTCTTCCTTGTCATGGTGACCACCTCCTCTCCTCGCCTGCTCCGAAACCCCCCTAGTATATACAGAACAGATGTTCTATACTAACCACAAAAGGAGGGAGTCATGTGCTTTGCCTATGGTGAGCAGGAGATAAACTACCTTCGCAAACGGGACAAGCGGCTTGGCCGCGTCATAGACCAGGTGGGGATTGTGCGTCGGGAGGTCGATCCAGACCTTTTCGCTGCAGTGGTTCACCATATTGTGGGCCAGCAGATTTCCACCAAGGCGCAGGCAACGGTGTGGCGGCGGGTGCGCGAGAACCTCGGCGCCGTGAGCGCGGCAACCGTTCTCGGTGCGGGCGAAGAGCGCTTGCGGGGGCTTGGCCTCTCCGGGCGCAAGGTGTCTTATATCACGGACTTCGCCCGCCGCGTGCGTGATGGGTCGTTTGACATCGATGCAGTGAGCGCCATGGAAGACGGCGATGCCGTGGCGGCCCTTAGCTCCCTCAAGGGCGTAGGGGTGTGGACGGCCGAGATGATCTTGCTGTTCTGCCTGCAGCGTCCAGATGTGTTCAGCTACGGAGACCTGGCCATTCACCGGGGCCTTCGCATGGTGTATCGGCATCGTGAGGTGGGACCGGAGAGGTTCGAGCGGTATAGGCGCCGCTTCAGCCCCTACGGGAGCGTGGCCAGCTTGTATCTCTGGGCTGTGGCCGGAGGGGAAGTACCAGGGCTGTCCGATCCGGCCGTGTCGGCGGCAGTCAAGAGCGGGCGTGCAGAAAGGGGTGCATCATGATTTATGGGCACAGGTACGAGTCTCCGCTGGGAACCGTATGCATGGAGAGCGACGGCGAGGCGCTGTGCGGCCTGTGGTTTGCGGACCAAGAGGAAGCTGCGGCCAAGGGGGCAGATGAGGCGGCGAGGGAGGAGGAGACCCTGCCCGTCTTTGCTCAGGCAGACAGCTGGCTCGATGCTTATTTTGCCGGGGAAGAGCCGGGCCCTGTGCCTAAACTCAGGCTCGAGGGTACGCCCTTCCGTCGGCGCGTGTGGGAAATCCTGCAAACCATTCCCTATGGACAGACCGTGACCTATGGGCAGATTGCGCGACAGCTGGCCGAGGAGCGCGGTATCGAGCGGATGAGCGCCCAGGCGGTCGGCGGCGCCGTGGGACACAACCCTGTCTCACTCATGATGCCGTGCCATCGCGTGGTGGGCGTTGGGGGAAAGCTCACGGGCTATGCAGGAGGCATCGAGCGCAAAGCGGCGCTGCTGGCGTTGGAGAGGGGGTAGGGCTATCGCGACGACGGGCGTCTATGGATCTGGACTATGCTTGGTCCATCGATACCGTCGAGAATCGAGTCCTATGGACGATACCGGCCATATCCCAGAAGATGACGACCCCATCCAGCGGGTCGACGACTACCTCTGGAACGAGGACCTTACTGTCAAGAGGGCGCTCTCGCTCATCGACGAGTCAAGAAGGGCCGACTTTGAGGCCACCTACCGGTGGTTCATGGAGCAGAGCGGCGAGGTGGGCCCTCGCCTCTACGGCAAGGGACAGCGTCTTCCGGGTGTCAGCCCGGATTTCGCCCATGCCGCCCAGCGCGGCATCCACAAGCCTGCTGGTTCCCCCTACGCACTGTCACTATCACGAAGAATGACCTTTATGACAGCGACGGCGCTAAGATCGATCGCCCTGCCGGGGACTGGTACCTTGTCTACGCCGCACATCGCAACAACCGGGGAGGTGAGACCGATTCCCAATGGAACGACTCCCTTAAGAACTGCATGAGGGACGGCATCCCCGTCGGGGTCTTTCTCGCCAAAGATGGCGAGTACAGCAGGTATCTGGCATTTGTCGAGGAGTATCGACCGGAGGACGAAACCTTCGTGCTCCATGGGCCGGTGACTTCCAAGACAGAGGAAGACGGCCTATTCCGGTCAAGAGTGCACGACTACTTAGTCAAAGAGGATTTTATCGAGCTGGGTGCTTCTCCCGAGGAGCTAATGCGCGATGAACGCACGGCTAGGCTTGTGCTCGAGAAGGTACGTAAGGGGCAGAGTGGCTTTCGACGGATGCTGTTGGATGCCTACGACGGAGCATGTGCGGTCACGGGGTTTGAGACAGGTTGTACGTTGCAGGCGGCTCACATCCTTGGGCACCGTGGGGTGCAGACCAATGTAGTGGAGAACGGCCTTTTGTTGCGTGCTGACATACATGCATTGTTTGATAGTTGGCGGATTGGCTTTGAGCCTGGGACTAGAAAGATCTTTGTTGCTGACTCTGTGCCCGACGTCGTCTATCAAGAGCTCGGTGTGCAGAAGCTGAGATTTCCCAAGAACGAGGCCGATTGGCCGAGTGATGCTTATTTAAAGGCCAAGTTCGATGAATTCAAGAGGATTAACCATGGTGCAATTCACTGCGGGAAGGGTCGGTCTTAGCTGAATATATCAAATAATAATATATATCCATCACTTACATAGATTCCGTAAACAACGCAGGATTCTATCTCTGGGTGACGGAGTATCACCACGTGGTCTTCTTTCCATCCCATGGAGGCCAAAGCCTGTTGGAGGTAGGCGGCGAGGCTTTGCTTTTCCGGGTCGGATAGGCTCTCGTAGCCTTTTCCGGCCGGCACCGTGAGAAGCACATGGATATCAGGTCGTTCAGTGCGGTTCGTCATTGTCAAAAACGCGGGGTCTGAAGGGTCAACCACGAGGGGAAAGGCGGGGAAGGTGTTTCGCCATGCCCCTATGTCGAGGAGGGCCCGTGCAACAAGGGAGTCAGCGCCTGGAGTTGCCGTATTCGGTTCTGAGCGGTTCATCGGTTCTCCTTTGGTTGCCTGTAGGGGCACCATATCGATCTGGATCGGTGGCAAGGCGTTTAATCGGTTGATCCACAAAGGCCATGATCTTCCGCACTGGAAGACGCCCCTGCTCCCATTGATAGCAATCGTTCGGTTGTGTCTGGGTACCAACCGGCCAAACCCCGTCTTGAGGAGGCCCCGTGCCAGCAAAAAGCCTCGCGCACCAGCAGGTCCAAACCGCCATGGATCACGCCGCGGCCCGCGCCAAGGCGGCCACTGGCGGCAAGAACGCCAACTACATTCCCTATCTCGCCAACATCGACTCGTCCCTGTTCGGCCTCTCCGTGTGCCTGGTGGACGGCACGTGCCTCTCCCTCGGCGACGCCGCCCGCCCCTTCGGCGTCGAGTCCATATCTAAGGTCTTCACGGCCGCCCTCATCCTCAAGCAGTTGGGCCCGGAGACGGTGCGGCAGAAAATCGGTGCCGATGCCACGGGCCTTCCTTTCAACTCCATCATGGCCATCATTCTGGAAAACCACAGCCCCTCAACGCCGCTGGTGAACGCCGGGGCCATCTCGGCCTGCTCCCTCGTCGAGCCGACCGGCAACTCCGATGCCAAATGGGCGGCCATCCTGCAGAACTTCGAAGATCTCTGCGGGTCGCCCGTCGCTCTCATCGACGAGCTCTACCGCTCGGAGAGCGCCACCAACTTCGACAACCGCTCCATCGCCTGGCTGCTCAGGGACTACGGCCGCATCTACGACGACGTGGACCTCTCGCTCGACCTCTACACACGTCAGTGCTCCCTCGCCGTGACGGCCGAGCAGCTGGCCCATGCGGCCGCCACCATCGCCAACGGCGGCGTGTCGCCGACAGGAGGCAAGGAGGTCCTCTCGGCGGACCTCGCCCGCAAGCTCACGTCGCTCATCTGCACCGTGGGCTTCTACCAGTCCACGGGCGACTGGCTCTACCGCACCGGCATCCCGGCCAAGTCCGGCGTGGGCGGCGGCATCCTCGCCGTGGTGCCCGGCGTCATGGGCATCGGAGCCTTCGCCCCGCCCCTGGACGCGGCGGGCAACTCCGTGCGCGGCCAGGAGGCCGTGGCGGCGCTGGGGGAGGAGCTGGGCCTCAACGTGTTCCAAGGGTAGGGGCCCCTGTCGTGTCCGTGGGCCGTGACAAGGGCCCGCGCGGTCCGGGTATCTGCCCTGCAGTCAACCGTGCCCAGAGGAGGAACCCCATGCTCGAGAACGACATCGCCCAGCTCGTGCGCGAGAACGCGCCCACCGTCGCTTCCCAGATCCGCCGCCAGCCCAAGCTCTGGGAGAAGGTGCTCGACCTCTACCGCGAGGTGGAGCCCGACGTCAACGCCCTCGTGGGCCGCGCCCGCGCCGCCGCGGGCGTCCTCGGGGGAGACACCCCCGAGGACGGCGTGGACGGCACCCTGACCGTCGTCCTCACGGGCAGCGGCTCGGCCCTGGACGCCGCTGTGTCGGCCGCCGAGGGCCTGTCCGTGAGCGGCGTGGGCGGCTGCGACTACCTCTGCGCCGCCGCCGAGGACCTCGCCCGCGCCCCCAAGGACACCCTGCGCGATGCCGAGCATGTGCTGCTCGTGGCCCTCTCCTGCGGCGACGACGCCGCGCTCGGGCAGGCCGTGGCAGCGGTGCGCGCCAACGTCAAGGGCCTCTTCGTGCTGGGCCTCACCTGCGATCCGGCCGACGGCATCGCCAGCGCCGTGGTACCCGACGAGGACGGCCTCGTGATCGCCCTCCACAACGTCGCCTCCGCCGCCGACGGGAGGGCCACCGCCGAGGCCTCCCTGGAGCCTGCGGACCTCGCCGGCTTCACCTGCCTCACCCTCATGGCCAATCTCTGCCTGGGCGCCGACGACCTGCGCGCCAAGGACAACTGGACCCGGATCGCCGTGCGCATGGGCGAGATGGTGGTCATGCGCGAGACCGCCCTCTCCTCCCTCGTGCTGGAGCCCTTCGACTCCCTGGTCTTCCTCGCCAGTGGCACCCACTTCCAGGGCGTCGCCCGCGAGGCCGTGGTGCAGGCCGCCAACTTCGCCGGCCTCGGCCGCGGCGGCGTCTCGCCCCAGGTGTCCCGCGGCGACCTCGTGAGCGCCGCCGGCGACGGCGACGTCACCCACGACGCCCTGGCCGTGGCCTTCATCGGCGGCTCCGACGACGAGAAGGCGTCCCAGGTGGCCTCCCTCAAGTCGCTCGACGGTGCCGAGAACGGCTGCACCCCCGTGGCCGTGCAGCAGGACGTGGCCCCCGTCTACCCCGGCCGCGCCTTCTCCTTCGACGGCTTCGCGGCCATCCCCGCCGCCTACCTTGCGCTGCCGTACCTCATGGCGGTCCAGGTGCTGCTCCTCATGGCCTCGGTGAAGTAACGTGGGGTGCGGGGCCCAGCGCCCCGCTCAGCGTCCGGCATCCCAGACCCAAGGAGACCCCATGGTAACCTACGCCATCCACGCCAACTCGTTCTTCCTGTCCGGCGGCCCCACCGGCCCCGGCTACCTCACCGTCACCGACGGCGTCTTCGGCGCCTTCTCCACCGACGCCCCCTCGAGCGTGGAGCGCATCGACGAGCGCGACCTCGTGGCCCCCGGCCTCGTGGACACGCACATCCACGGTTTCGACGGTCACGACGTTATGGACCTCTCCGCCGACGGCCTCGACGCCATGGCGGCCGGCCTCGTGCGCAACGGCTGCACGAGCTTCTTCCCCACCACCCTCACGGCGCCCACGGAGCGCATCGCCGAGGCCTGTTCCATCGCCGCTGCCCACGTGAACAAGCCCGGGTGCGCCAAGGTCCAGGGCATCTACCTCGAGGGACCGTGGTTCTCCGAGACGTACAAGGGCGCCCAGAACCCCGCCTACATGGGCAACCCCGACCTCCACGTGCTCGAGCACTGGATGGACTGCGCCGACGGCTTGGCCTTCAAGATCGCCCTCGCCCCCGAGAACGACGGCGCCGCCGAGTTCGTGGCCAAGGCCACGGCCATGGGCGCCGTGGTCGCCCTGGGTCACTCTAACGCCACCTACGAGGAGGCCCGTCGCGCCGTGGACGCCGGCGCCACGGTGTTCGTGCACACCTACAACGCCATGAGCCCGCTGCACCACCGCGAGCCCGGCATGGTGGGCGCCGCCCTCACCTGCCCCGGCGTCTACGACGAGATCATCTGCGACGGCAACCACGTGAACCCGGTGTCGGTGAACGTGGTCATGCGCGCCCGCGGCAAGGACCAGGTGTGCCTCATCACCGACTGCCTGGCCGCCGGCGGC
>Ga0073908_1001827_pt1 | contig 28239 bp, 18 predicted proteins | sample MucameincwithD2O_FD_65484 | JGI IMG/M metagenome (GOLD analysis project Ga0073908, IMG submission 65484) | Mouse cecum microbial communities from Vienna, Austria - Mucus amended microcosms incubated with D2O | ecosystem: Host-associated > Mammals > Digestive system > Large intestine > Cecum...
GAGTTTCACGCACGGTTTATTGAGAAGCTCGGGGTGAAACTCCCCTTGCTTACTCGGCGGACAAGTGAACACGAAAGGAGGCGAACACCTCTGATTAGTGTTCACCTCCTACTCGATTATCTGCCTTATTGTCATTCAGCTCGTTTCAGTAGTCATATCTCAAAGAACTTGTCTAAAAATTGAAAAGCCTATTGATTTACTCTTCTCATGTTGGAAATTAAATTATAGATTTACAATCTTTCTTTATCCTCTGCCAACAAAAAGTTTCGCAGTGAAATCTGTTTAATTCCCTTGTAATTTCCCCCGCTCTGCATTTCATCCATTGTAACTACATATTTGGGGTAATTGTCTGCTATTTCCAAAAGATTGCCGAATTCTCGCTGAACGGTTGCATCATCGGGAAGCATATACGCTACTTGGATATAGACTTTATGGTCGTCTTTGGAAGCAATGAAATCAATTTCCTTATTTCCACTCTTTCCGACATATACTTCATATCCATATCTCAACAAATCAATGCATACAACATTTTCCATTAACTTGTTGATATCTTTTCGGAAATCAAAATGCTGTATGGAATTATGTAATCCCAAATCTTCAAAATAATATTTCTCACCAATTTCAAAGATTTTCATTCCTTGGATTTCTGCTCGTTGAATTTTGTAAATGAAGAAACTATTACACAGTGCCTTTAGATAGTTCAGAATTGTCTGCGTGGGAATGTTGACGTGTTGCGACTTTAAATATTTACTAATATTCTGGGCAGAAAAAAGAGAGCCGGTATTATCTATCAGATAAGCTACGAGTTTCTCCAAAAAAGATACATTCCGGATTGATTCACGGGCAACCACATCTTTTAGTAGGATAGTAGAATAAACATTTCGCAAATACTCGAATATAACATTCTTGTCCATTGTTAGATTATGAATGTATGGCATACCTCCGAATGTAAGATAGAGTTTTAAACTTTCGGTGGAATCTTGACATTGATTGAAAGTTAAGAATTCCCCGTAGCTAAGTGAATGAATGGGAAATTCTATATATCTTCCTGCCAATTGAGTAGCAAGTTCACTGGACAGCATTTTAGCATTGCTTCCGGTACAATAGATGTCGCATTTATTTTCGTTCAATAAACTCCGCAGACACAATTGGAATTCTTCAATCTCTTGGATTTCATCTACAAAAAGATAGTTATGATTATGCCCAATAACCTTCTTTAAAACATATTGATAAAGATCCATGTAGTTCCTAATTTCCGTGAAGGCAAGTTGCTCTTTATCTACAAAAATGATATTGGCTTCCGGTATGTTTTTCTTTATGATATCTGATATCTGCAAAAGAATGTAGCTTTTACCTATCCTACGTTGGCCAGTTATTACTTTTATTATACTTTTATCAATAAACGGTTCAATTCTTCTTATGTATAAAGGGCGGGAGATATAATTTTTCATATTCAAACACGATTTTAGTTTATGCGCAAAGATACAAATCTTTCAATTATAATTGAATCTTTTTACACATCTTTTGTATTTATCCATTATACATAATACCTATAAACTAAATATTTCTCAACAAAAAAATACTTTGGAGCTTTTACGGCTAAGATCTATCTTTCAAGATAAATTCCTCTATATAATCTATCGTTATTCTTGAATAAAAAACATTTATTGGGTTAATTAGTACATCACCAATTAAAAGAGTAGAATGAAATGCTACAATAACGCGCTCATTATCAGCTTTTAATTATTCAAAACGGTATGAAATGGGTACTTCGAGCCACTTACCTCCCTTTGCCATATACCTTTATAGATAATATACAATAAAATAAACTCTGTTCTACAAGAAAACATAAACAGTTGTTTTTCAATAATATATACTTATTCTAGTTCCGCGAAAACTCTGGTGATTTCTTATATTGGTATGCAGACCCAAGAAGTGGCAATAAAACCCAGCTTAAAAGTGGTGATGAAGTCTGATACTGAGATGCTTGATGAGGTAATGGTGGTTGCTTTCGGTACAGCAAAGAAGTCTGCATTTACGGGTTCGGCTAAGGTGGTTGGTACCGAAAAGCTGGAGCAGTCGCAAGTGACGAATGTTACTGATGCCTTGGCAGGTGCTGTGCCGGGTGTGACACTGACTTCCAATGACGGTGCTCCGGGTTCAAAGTCATCCATCAAGATTCGTGGTTTTAGCTCAATCAATGCAAAGAATGACCCTCTGATTATTGTGGACGGCGCTCCTTATAGCGGTGATATTAATAATATCAATCCTAACGACGTTGAGTCAATGACAGTATTGAAGGATGCGGCTTCCAATGCTCTTTACGGTGCTCGTGGTGCTAATGGTGTAATTATCATCACTACCAAAAGGGCCAATATGTCGGGAGAGGCTAAGGTGACTTTTGATGCTAAGTGGGGTGCTAACACTCGAGCGTTGCAGAAATATGAAGTGATTGACAATCCTGGCATGTACTACGAGATGCATTATCGTGCCATGAACAATTATTATAAGTCAACGGGAATGAATGACCAAGCTGCATGGCTTGAGGCAAACAAGAATCTGTTTGGCTCCAACGGTGGATTGGGATACAATGTATATACAGTTCCCGATGGGCAATTCCTCATCGGTCAGAACGGTAAACTTAATCCCAACGCCACATTGGGTAGAGTTGTGAATTATAAAGGACGTGACTATCTGCTGACTCCGGATGATTGGGAAGATGTGGGAATGCGTACCGGTCTGCGTCAGGAATACAACTTCTCGGTGAGCGCAGCCAATGAAAAGTCCTCTTTCTATGTTTCTTTAGGTTATCTTGGAAATGAGGGTATCACTGAAGGCTCTGACCTGAAACGTTTGACTGGTCGTTTGAAAGCTGATTATCAAGCTAAGAAGTGGTTGAAGATTGGCGGCAATATGGGATATGCACGTTTTGATTCCAACTCGTTGAGTAACAATGGTACCAGTTCGTCTACCGGTAATATATGGGCGTTTGTTACCCAAATGGCTCCCATCTATCCTGCCTACGTGCGCAATGCTGACGGTAGCATCATGATGGATAATAATGGTATTGGAATGATGGACTACGGTAGTGGTATCAACGCAGGTATGCAGCGTCCTTTCATTGCTGATGCCAACCCTATTCTGGATAATAAACTTAATACTAGAAACTCTGAAGGAAATGCCATTAACGGCAACGCCTTTGTAGATATAACTCCTATAGAAGGCTTGAAGGTGACATTCAATGGCGCTTTCAACTTGGATGAGACACGCTTTTCTTACGTGTACAATCCCTACTACGGACAGTTTGACTCCACTGGAGGTACAGTGAGCAAGTATCATACACGTACTTACGATTACAACTTGCAACAACTTGTTTCTTATGCCCGTTCGTTTGGCGACAATAACTTCGACATCCTTTTGGGTCATGAATATTATGATTACCGTTATTACTTTCTGGCTGCTAGCAAGTCGCAGATGTTCTCTCAAGATAATAAAGAACTGGACGGTGCCATTATCGACGGACAAGGTGCTTCTTCCTATAAAGAGCGTCGTAACAATGAAGGTTTCTTCGGCCGTTTGCAATACAATTATGACGAACGCATCTTCGGCTCGGCTTCTTTGCGTCGTGATGCTTCCAGCCGTTTCCATCCGGACCATCGCTGGGGTACATTCTGGTCGGTAGGCGGTGCGTGGCTTATCAACAAAGAAAGCTGGTTTGATGCTTCATGGGTGCAGGAACTGAAGTTGAAGGCTTCTATTGGTTCACAAGGTAATGACAATATCGGTGATTTCCTCTATACGGATAGATTTAACATTATCAACTCTAACAACAGCCTTGGTACTTCATTTAAATCTAAGGGCACTAAAGACATCACTTGGGAAACCAACACTAACTTCAATATCGGTGCAGAGTTCCAGTTGTGGAACCGTGTGACCGGTAGCATCGAGTACTACAGACGTAAGACTTCGGATATGTTGTTCTCATTTACCGTGGCTCCCTCATTGGGTTATGCTTCCTATATGGACAACGTTGGTAACATGGTCAATAGTGGTGTGGAAATGGACTTCAATGTGAATATCTTCGATACACGTAACTTTACGTGGGATGTGAATGTGAACATTTCAACCTTGAAGAACCGTATTACGATGCTTGATCCTGATAAGTTGATTACTACTGAGTATACAGCTGATGGAAAAGGATATAAGGGCTATTCTAACGGAAGCTTCTTCATTGGTGAGGATTTGTCTATGTTTACATGGCGCTTGAAGGAGTATGCCGGAGTGAATGAAAAGGGTGAGTCTTTGTTCTATAAGAATGTCAAGGACGAGGCCGGCAATATCACCGGACGTGAAACGACTACGAATCATGCTCAGGCTGACTATTACATCACAGAGGAAAGCTCAATACCTAAGGTGTATGGTGGTTTCGGTACCAAACTGAAAGTATATGGCGTGGACTTCGGCATAAACTTCACTTACCAGATTGGTGGTAAGCAATATGATGGTACGTATGCTTACTTTATGTCGTCACCTTATGGTACGGCTGGTTACAACTACCATAAGGATTTGCTGAACTCATGGACTCCTGAGAACACAAATACTAATATCCCTCGTTTCCAGATGAACGACCAATATTCAGGGGCAATGTCTACGCGCTTCTTGACAAATGCAAGCTTCTTGAATATCCAGAATATTAATGTGGGCTACACGTTACCTTCCAAGTGGACAAGAAAGTTGGCCATCAACTCATTGCGCGTGTATATGTCGGCAGAAAATGTTTTCTATTGGTCTAAACGTAAAGGGTTCGACCCACGTCAGTCATACGACGAGACAACCAATGCTACTTTCTATTCACCGATGCGTACCATCTCCGGTGGTGTGTCATTTGAGTTCTAAACCTAATATATAGATTACAATGATTATGAAGAAGAATATATTCAAACTATTTTCGGTTATGGTCGTATCGGCCACGGTATTGACCGGCTGTATAGAAGAGGTTTTTCCCGAAGATTCTACAGCGACCTCCAATCAGATTGGTGCATCGGCAACAGCAATTGAGGCTTCGCTTAATGGCTTGCCATCGCAAATGGTACAAGGCTATCTGGTGTACGGTAAGCAAACACATGAGACCGACCTTGCTTATCCCTCATTGATGTTGGCCCAGACAGAACTGCTGGGTGATGTCGTGGCTACGGATTACGGATATGACTGGTGGTGGCGCTTCAATGCCAATAATGGTATGAACGACACCGGCTATTATTCATATTTGCCTTACTTCACCCTATATAAGTTCGTTAAATCGGCCAATGACGTGATTGCGGCCGTTGATGTGACTGATCCCACAATTACCGATGAAATGCGTGGACTTGGAAGTATAGCTCATGCTTTCCGTGCATTGGACTATTATACGCTGATGGTACTTTTCGAACCGGTAGAAAACATCTATACCGATTGTAGCAAGGTACTGGGGCTGACGGTGCCCATCGTGACTGAGGCAACAACTAACGACATTGCGAAGAGCAATCCGCGTGCAACCCACGAAGAATTGGTGAATTTCATTCTTGCCGACCTTGACAAGGCAGAGATAGGTCTGGAGTCTTATACACCTGTCAGTAAGAATTTCCCCGACTTGGCGGTCGTATACGGTTTGAAGGCTAAAGTATATATGTGGGATGGTCAGTTTGCTAAAGCTGCCGAGTATGCCCGCAAGGCTATTGATAAATCGGGAGCAACACCTATGAGCGAATCACAGTGGCATAATCCCACTACCGGTTTCAATACGGCTACTTCTGCATGGATGTGGTACCTTCACCCCACGGCTTCCAATATGGGTAATCTTGCTAATTTCATTGGTCACATTTCCAATGAAGCGGATTGGGGATATGCTTCTTTGTCTAAGCTCCAGATGGCACGTTCACTTTATGACGCGATTCCTGCTACCGATTTCCGCAAATATTCTTACCTTGATCCGGACAGAAGTACTTACGCTTACCAGTCAGTGAGAGGCAATGCATGGCTGGATGAACAACCGGATTATATGTCATTGAAGTTCCGCCCCGTGGGTGGTGACTATAACACTTATTCTGTGGGTGCGGCTGCAGATATTCCCGTGATGCGTGTGGAAGAGATGTATCTCATAGAGGCTGAAGCAGTAGGTGCCAGCCAGGATGTGGCAGCAGGCGTACAGTTGTTGAATAACTTTATGAAGCAGTACCGCCAGAGCAATTACAATTTCAGTACGGGTGATTTGCGTAATTTCCAACTTGAGGTGTTGAAGCAGATGCGTATCGAGTTCTGGGGTGAGGGAATCGCATTCCCCACGGCTAAACGTCTGAAACCGGATGTCATTCAGAATTATGAGGGTACCAACTTTATAGAAGATATCTTCAAGATAAACTGTAAAGGTGTGAAGCCCAACTGGACATTGATGATTCCTAAGACCGAGGTCGATTCAAATACTGCCCTTCAGGGAATGAACAATCCGGACCCGTCCGGTGCTATTGCTAAACGTCCTACTCCGATAGGGGAGTTTGCACCAGGTAACAATTAACCAATGAACTAACTTTTAATAGAATTTGTATATGAATAAGATATTCAATAAATTGTTTTTGGGCTTGGCCGTATGCGGTTTGGCTATGACGGCTTGTTCAGACGGTGTGGAGTGGGAGCCTTCTCCGGTTCCTACCGAGGGTGTACAAGCTTATATTTATGCTGATAACACTGATTTGACTTATTATCCGAATGATGAACAGGTTTTTGTGGTCAAAATCGGCCGTCAGAAAACAGATGCGGCTGCATCTATTCACTTGACTACAGATGCGGAGAACGTAACAGTACCGACAACGATTGATTTTGCTGCCGGTGAAGCACTCAAAGAAGTAAAGATTGCGTTTGACATAGCTGTGGGTACTACTGCATCTTATACTATTACCATTCCTGAAGAAGATTCCTACGTTTATGGTTCACCTAAGGTGACGGTCAATATAAAGCGTGACTATACTTGGCTCAATATAGGTACAGGCTACTATGCATCTCAATTATTTGGCGAGGGTTGGGATCAACCTGTGCTGAAGGCTAAAGAGGCTAACATCTATAAGCTGGAAGATTGCATTACGAAAGGATATCCCATCATGTTTACGCTAAGCGATGACAATCAAGAACTGATAGGTTGGAATCCTCAACCTACTGGTTATGACAAGACGGATTATGGTATGCTATACTTTGCAGCAGCAGGTATGGAGCGTAAAGGAAACGTGTTGTCTTTCCCGATGCAGGGCTTAGTAGTACTTGACAGTGGTAAATGGGGAGTACTGTATCAAGGATTCACGGAAACGCTGGAGATGCCGGAAGGGTTCTGATTATCCTGGCAATTAGATAATATGTAATTAGAAATGGCATGTAAGATGAAGTTTGACTTCATCTTACATGCCATTTCTCTATTGTGTCTGTTTTTATTTTATTCCCCTTTTTAAGGCGCTTCCGCCAAAATTATTTATATTTGCTGCCCGAACCAACAATACGTATATATAATAAGGTATAGAAACTATGAAAGAATTTGTAATCTCCGAAGTGCGGGCAGAAACAGCGATATTGGTAGGTCTTGTCACGAAGACCCAGGATGAGCGTAAGACCAATGAATATCTGGACGAGCTTGCATTCTTGGCTGAGACAGCCGGGGCGGAAGTAGTGAAGCGGTTTACCCAGAAGCTGGACCAGGCACATTCCGTGACCTACGTCGGCAAGGGCAAGCTGGAAGAAATCAGAGAGTATATCCGTAATGAAGAAGAAGCCGAACGTGAAGTCGGCATGGTGATTTTTGACGATGAACTTTCTGCGAAACAGATACGTAACATTGAAGCGGAGTTGAAGATTAAGATATTGGACCGTACTTCGCTCATTCTCGATATTTTTGCCATGCGTGCACAGACTGCCAACGCGAAAACGCAGGTGGAACTGGCGCAATACAAGTATATGCTTCCTCGTCTGCAACGTTTGTGGACCCACTTGGAACGCCAGGGTGGTGGCTCCGGTGCCGGTGGAGGTAAAGGTTCCGTGGGACTTCGCGGCCCGGGTGAAACGCAGCTGGAAATGGACCGCCGTATCATCTTGAACCGTATGTCATTGTTGAAGGAGCGCTTGGCTGAGATTGACAAGCAGAAGTCTACCCAGCGGAAGAACCGCGGACGCTTGATTCGTGTGGCATTGGTGGGATATACCAATGTAGGAAAATCCACATTGATGACTTTGCTTTCGAAAAGTGAAGTCTTTGCAGAGAATAAGCTGTTTGCCACGTTGGATACTACGGTGCGTAAGGTGATTATTGAGAACCTGCCGTTCCTGCTTTCTGATACAGTGGGCTTTATCCGTAAATTGCCGACGGATTTGGTAGACTCCTTCAAGTCTACTCTGGATGAGGTACGCGAGGCAGACTTGCTGTTGCATATCGTAGACATCTCTCATCCGGATTTTGAAGAACAGATAGAAGTTGTGAACAAGACGTTGGCAGATATCGGTGTCGCCGGTAAGCCCATGATTCTTGTATTCAATAAGATAGATGCTTATACTTATATAGAGAAAGCGGCTGACGACCTTACCCCCAGAACCAAGGAAAACTTGACACTCGAAGAACTGATGAAGACGTGGATGGCCAAGATGGAGGATGACTGCCTCTTTATTTCTGCCCGCGAAAAAATCAATATGGAGGAACTGAAGAGTGTAGTTTATCAGCGTGTGAAGGAATTGCACGTGCAGAAGTACCCCTATAATGACTTTCTTTATCAGACCTACGAAGAAGAAATTTAATTTTAGTTATGAGTTATAAGTTATGAGTTATTTGCTGGCAGCGGTTTGAATTGGTAGTGCCGGCAAAGGCAATAACTTATAACTCATAACTCATAACTCGTTATAAGGATGAATTACAGAAGACTGACCGAAGATGAAATTCTCCGGTTGAAGAGCCAGTCATGTCTGGCTGATGATTGGGGGAAAGTAACCGTTGCAGAAGAGTTCTCAACGGAATTTGTGCATCATACCCGTTTTTCGGGTGAGGTGCGTTTGGGAGTGTTCCATTCAGAATTTATGTTGCCGGGAGGAATCAGGAAGCATTCCGGTTTGCGGCATGTGACGCTGCATAATGTAACGGTGGGAGATAACTGTTGCATTGAGAATATCCAGAACTACATTGCCAATTATGAAATAGGGCATGACACCTTCATTGAGAATGTGGATATTATTCTGGTAGACGGTGTGTCGAAGTTCGGTAACGGGGTAGAAGTGTCTGTCCTGAATGAGACGGGAGGCCGTGAGGTGCTGATTAATGATAAACTCTCCGCACACCAAGCCTATATTCTGGCGCTTTACCGCCATCGCCCGGAGCTGATTGCACGGATGAAGGAAATCACGGATTTTTATTCTAACAAACATGCTTCTGCTGTAGGAAGCATCGGGAATCATGTAATGATATTGAACACCGGTTCCATAAAGAATGTGCGCATTGGTGATTATTGCCGCATCTGTGGTACATGCCGTCTGTATAACGGAAGCATCAACAGCAACGAGGTGGCGCCGGTACACATCGGGCATGGGGTGATTTGTGATGATTTCATCATCTCTACCGGGTCTCATGTAGATGACGGAGCTATGCTGAGCCGCTGCTTCGTGGGGCAGGCATGCAAGTTGGGACACAACTACTCTGCCTCGGATTCTTTGTTTTTCAGCAACTGCCAGGGAGAGAACGGGGAGGCGTGCGCTATTTTTGCCGGACCTTATACGGTGACGCACCATAAATCCACGTTGCTGATTGCCGGTATGTTTTCCTTTATGAATGCCGGCTCGGGGTCCAATCAGAGCAACCATATGTATAAGTTAGGGCCTATCCATCAAGGCACTTTGGAGCGTGGTGCCAAGACGACTTCCGATTCGTACATCTTGTGGCCTGCAAGGGTGGGAGCGTTCTCCTTGGTAATGGGGCGCCATGTCAACCATTCTGATACTTCGAACCTGCCGTTCTCTTACTTGATAGAGCAGAATAATACCACTTACCTTGTACCCGGTGTCAACCTGCGTAGTGTGGGTACCATCCGTGATGCCCAGAAGTGGCCGAAACGTGACGGGCGTACCGACCCGAACAAACTGGATTACATCAACTATAATCTTCTTAGCCCCTACACGGTGCAGAAGATGTTCAAGGGACGGGAAACGTTGCAGAATCTGCGCCATGCCAGTGGCGAGCTTTCGGACATCTATTCTTTCCATAGCGCGAAGATACGTAACTCGGCTTTGGTGAAAGGCATCCGCTTTTATGAAATTGCCATTCATAAGTTCCTCGGAAATTCTGTCATCAAGCGTTTGGAAGGCATCGACTTCCGGAGCGATGAAGAAATACGTGCCCGTTTGAAGCCCGATACTGCCATTGGCAGTGGCGAATGGGTGGATATTTCCGGATTGATAGCCCCGAAGAGTGAGATAGATGCGCTGATAGACGGTATTGAGTCCGGTAAAGTCGACCGCTTGAAGTCTATCAATGCCGAGTTTGAGAAGATGCACGGCAACTATTATACATACGAATGGACATGGGCGTATGAGAGGCTGGAAGAATTCTATGGCATCAAACCGGAGAACATGACGGCAGAAGACGTTATGCGCATTGTCGAAAAATGGAAAGAAGCAGTAGTTGGCCTCGACCGCATGGTGTATGAGGATGCCAAGAAAGAATTTTCACTGGCTTCCATGACGGGCTTCGGTGCCGACGGCTCGCGCCAGGAAAAGGAACTCGACTTTGAGCAGGTGCGCGGCGACTTTGAAAGTAATCCGTTTGTGACGGCTGTACTGAAACATATAGAGGTGAAGACGGCGCTGGGTGATGAACTGATAGGACGGATGCGGCGGGTATCAGAAAAATAATTATGATTTGCCGCCTTTTTACTCTAATTAAAGAATTATTTCAATAATAGTTTTTACCTTTGCTCTGTAAAGGCGGTTTTCGGGCTGCCTTTGCTATCCGAATCACTTTTAAACATTAAATATACGAGTAATTATGGCAACAACACCTCCGTTCAAGTATCAGCCCATGTTCGAGAAAGGGAAAGATACTACTGAGTATTATCTGCTTACGAAAGATTACGTGTCGGTAAGCGAGTTTGAAGGAAAACCTATCCTGAAGATTGAAAAAGAAGGTCTGACGGCAATGGCCAATGCGGCTTTCCGTGATGTATCGTTCATGTTGCGTCGTTCGCACAACGAGCAGGTTGCTAAGATTCTGAGCGACCCCGAAGCAAGCGATAACGATAAATATGTGGCACTCACCTTCCTGCGTAATGCAGAGGTGGCATCCAAGGGGGTACTTCCTTTCTGCCAGGATACGGGTACGGCAATCATCCACGGCGAAAAGGGACAACAAGTATGGACTGGCTACTGTGATGAAGAAGCTCTTTCACTGGGTGTTTACAAGACTTATACCGAAGAGAACCTGCGTTATTCGCAGAATGCTCCCCTCACCATGTACGATGAGGTGAATACGAAGTGCAACCTTCCCGCACAGATTGACATCGAAGCTACGGAAGGTATGGAGTACGAGTTCCTCTGCGTAACCAAGGGTGGTGGCTCTGCCAACAAGACTTATCTCTACCAGGAGACAAAGGCTATCCTCAACCCCGAAACATTGGTTCCCTTCCTTATCTCAAAAATCAAGACTTTGGGTACGGCAGCTTGTCCTCCCTATCACATCGCATTCGTTATTGGCGGTACCTCTGCCGAAAAGAACTTGCTGACTGTGAAACTGGCTTCCACCCACTTCTACGATAACCTACCCACTACCGGCAATGAGTTCGGCCGCGCTTTCCGCGATGTGGAACTGGAGAAGCTGGTACTGGAAGAAGCTCATAAGATTGGCCTCGGTGCCCAGTTCGGCGGCAAGTATCTGGCTCACGACATCCGCATCATCCGCCTGCCGCGTCACGGTGCGTCCTGCCCCGTGGGTCTGGGCGTTTCCTGCTCTGCCGACCGCAACATCAAGTGTAAAATCAATAAAGAAGGTATCTGGATTGAAAAGCTCGACAGCAACCCGGGTGAACTGATTCCCGAAGAACTCCGTAAGGCCGGTGAAGGCGACGTGGTGAAGATTGACTTGAACCAGCCGATGGCCGACATTCTGAAGGAGCTGACCAAGTATCCGGTTTCCACCCGTTTGTCTCTGAATGGAACCATTATCGTAGGCCGTGACATCGCACACGCCAAGCTGAAAGAACGTCTGGACCGTGGCGAAGACCTGCCACAGTACATCAAAGACCATCCCATCTACTATGCCGGTCCTGCCAAGACTCCTCAAGGCATGGCTTGCGGCTCCATGGGTCCGACTACTGCCGGACGTATGGACCCGTATGTAGACCTCTTCCAAAGCCACGGCGGCAGCATGATTATGCTTGCCAAAGGTAACCGCAGCCAGCAAGTGACAGATGCCTGCCAAAAGTATGGCGGTTTCTACCTGGGCTCTATCGGTGGTCCTGCCGCTATCTTGGCACAGAACAACATCAAGAGCATCGAGTGTGTGGAATATCCCGAGCTCGGTATGGAAGCTATCTGGAAGATTGAGGTGGAGAACTTCCCTGCATTTATCCTGGTGGACGATAAGGGCAACGACTTCTTCAAGCAACTGAAGCCCTGGAATTGCAGCAAGTAAAAACAGAAGCCTTTTAGAAAGACATAATATAAGGAAAGCCGTAACGGAGAAAATCTTGTTACGGCTTTTTTGTTTTGTAGAGGGAAACAAAGTGTTTCGCGGCATAGAACACTCTGTTTCATCAAGCAAAACAAACTGAAACTCGTTCGGTATGCTGTATTACTTTGCCAGTTTCAACGGTTATCTATTGTTGGGGCATTATCTGAGGAACCATGACTGGACAGACCGGCAACTCCGTGGCATCGGCATTCCCATGTTTGCCATTGGCTATGCTGTAACATTCATTGGTTTCCGCCATATGATATCCTTGCCGGATTTTACGGAGGAGATTCAGGGCTTATTATTTCCTCCAGATTCTCCACATATAGTAAGCGCAGTGCGTGAATGCGAAAACAAACGAGATAATCAGCAGCACTTTGCTTTCTCCCCATCCCACAGTCTGTTGGTGCCACAGTCCGGTGATGACACAAAGAACGGCAAGGATAAGTCCAATCATGTTCAAGGCCACCTGCCCGTGGCGGGTGGCGCCTCCATGCTCCAGCTTACTGTGCTTCATGCCGTAGCCCACGTAGATGTCCAGACCGATGAGCATCCACAGCACCAAGCGTATCCATGTATCGGCAGGAAGGAACAACATCATGCAAAGGCAAGTAAGAATACCCAGTATGGGGATAAGTGGAACAAGTGGGGTTTTAAAGGAACGGGGCACGTCAGGCATGGTTCTGCGTACTACCAGTACAGCGGCACAGACTAGCGTGAAGGCCATCAGCGTGCCGATGCTTGTCATCTCTCCGGCCAGCCGTGCGGGTACAAAAGCTGCCAGCAGGCCCACAAGTGCCATGAAGAGCAGGTTGCTGCGTGCCGGAGTACGGAACTTTTCGTTGATATGCGAGAAGAAAGGAGGCAGCAGTCCGTCGTGGCTCATGCTTAGGAATACGCGGCTCTGTCCCAGCAGTGTCACCATGATGACGGAGCAATATCCGAACAGAATGGACAGCACGATGGCACGGTTCAGCCAGGGATAGTCTGGCTGGATGATACCTGCAGCATCAGCCTGCCCCATGTGCTCTATGGCTATGGCAACGGGAGCAATGCCTTGCTGTCCGCTGAAGGCGGTGTAGTGTGCCACTCCCGTCATGACGTGGGCAAAAACCATATAGAGCACGGTGCATACCAGCAGGGAGACCAGAATGCCGATAGGCATGTTCCGCTTCGGGTTCTTCGTCTCTTGGGCGGCTGTGCTCACGGCGTCGAACCCGAGGAAGGCGAAGAATACGATGGCCGCCCCTCGCATGATGCCGGAGAAGCCATATTCGCCCAGCACGCCCGTATTGGCAGGGATGTAAGGTGTATAGTTGTCGGTATTGATGTATTTCCAGCCGAGTATGACAAAAATCAGTATGACGGAAACCTTCAGGAATACAATGAAGCCGTTGAAGATGGAGCTGCCTTCCGTGCCCCGTATCAGGAAGAGGCTCATCAGTACTACGATAAGGAAGGCGGGGATATTTACGACTCCGCCATCCCAGGGACAGGCGGTGAGGGCTTGCGGTAGATGTATGTCCAGTCCCTCGAGAAAGACGACCAGATAGCGGCTCCAACTGATGCTTACCGTGGTTGCAGCTACGGTGTATTCCAATACCAGGTCCCACCCGATAATCCAGGCGATGAGTTCGCCCATCGTGGCATACGAGTAGGTGTATGCGCTGCCGGCTACGGGTATCATGGATGCAAATTCCGCATAACATAGTCCGGCGAAGCAGCATCCCAGTGCGGCAATGGCAAAGGACAGTGTGATGGCCGGTCCCGTATAGCCTGCCGCCACCGTTCCGGTGATGGAGAATAGACCCGCTCCGATGATGACTCCCACGCCCAGGGCAACAAGGCTCCACGGACCAAGTACACGTTTCAATGTTTTCTTTCCGGAGGCATTAGCCTCCGCTTGCAGTGCCTCGAATGGCTTTCTGATGAATAATCCCATTGTGCTTCAATTCTGATAAACCGGGCGCAAAGGTACGGATTATATTGCTTATTCCATATAGCGCGCTACTTTTCCACTGATTTGCAGTAGGGAGATTTCACATAATTTGGTATCATATTCCGCGGAGAGAATACGCTCTTCTGCATCCAGCAGACTCTTTTGGGCTTCGCGCATCTCGATTCCCGAGAGGTTGCCCAGCATATATCGTTCCATGGCAATCTCGTGGTTCTCCTTGGCAGCCACAAGGTTCTGGCGTTCCAGGTTCAGCATTTGCAGGTTGTTTTGGTAGGCCTGCCATAGGTTGCTGAGGTCGGCGCGCAGGGCTTGCTCCAGTTGCTCCCGTTCCAGGCGAGCGTTCTGCACGGCAATGCGGGCATTCTTGCGTTCGCGGCGCCGGTTGCCGTCGAACAGATTGAAGCCGACCGTGACGCCGAAGTTCAGACCGAGGTTGCTGCGGCGGCTGTTGGCAGAGATGTCATACTTGTTGAGGGTGTAGCCGTATCCGCCGTTCATCTTCACGTATGGGTAGTCGCGCGAGCAGACTTTCTTGTAGTCCAGACGGGCCAAGGTATTGTTCTGTTCGGCACGTAGCAGTGAGGCGTTGATGGTGAGGGTGGCGTTCCACAGCTCCTCGAAGTTCAGGGAGGCGGTCACGTTGATGAGGCTGTCTTGTATGATAAACGGCTGGTCTACATCTTTGTTTGCCATGAGTTCGTTCAGCTGGATACGTGAGGTGTGCAGCAGTTCCTGCTGTTTCATGTATTGGGCACTGTCGGCATTGAAGTCCACTTTGGCCTGCTGGTAGTCCAGGCGCGAGAAGTTACCGATGTGGTAACGCTCTTCCACAATGCGCAGGCGCTCTTTGGATAGCGATACGGCATAACGGAAGTTCTTCAGGCGGATTTTCTGCTGCACATAGTTATAGTATTCGGCGGCTATGTTGGCTATCAGGTCCTCGATGGCGATGCGCGTATTGGTCTCGCCTTGGCGTTCCAGCTCCTTGAGCCGTTGGTAGTTGGCGGTAATGTTGAAACCGTCGAAGATGGTCCAGTTCAGGTTGATGCCTGCATCGAGAGTTTGGTCAAACACTCCGTTGTCCTTGGTTGTCTCTCCTGTGGCTCGGGCTTTGGTCTCGGTATTGTCTATGGTTCCCTTGTAGCCGGCGGAGAGGTCCAGTGTGGGCAGGTAGCCCGCATTGCCCAGTGTGGCGTTGTTCTTGCTGACCTGCTCTTCATTGCGGACAATGCGCAGGGAGTAGTTGTTCAGCAATCCCTGCTCTAGGCAGGACTTCAAGGTGTAGGTAGGCGCAGGCTGTGCATAAAGGCCCGGTGCTGTGCAGACGATGGCTATGAAAATTAAAACAATGTGTTTCATGCGGTTTTTAGTTTACTTCGGTTGGTTGATACATAACTATAGATGGCAGGCACGATGTACATCGTCAGCAGTGTGGAGATGAGCATGCCGCCTACGACGGCAGTACCCATGGCAATGCGTTGGTTGCACCCTTCGCCGGTGGCAAATGCCAGCGGTATCAGTCCTAGTATAGTAGAGGCACTTGTCATCAGGATAGGGCGCAGGCGTTGCAAGGCGGCATCTTTGATGGCCATCATCTTTTCTTCGCCCGCATCTTGCTTCTGGTTGGCAAACTCCACGATAAGAATACCGTTTTTGGCTACCAGACCTATCAGCATGATGATGCCGATTTGGCTGAAGATGTTCATGGTAATACCTCCGAAATACATGAATACCAGTGCGCCGGCAATCGCGAGAGGCACCGTCAGCATGATAATCAGCGGATCCTTGAAGCTTTCGAACTGGGCGGCAAGAATAAGATAAATCAGTACGATGGCGAGTATGAAGGCAAACATCAGACTCGACGAACTTTCGCGATACTCTTTTGAGTCGCCCGTCAGTGCGGTACGGAACGAGTCATCCAGAGTTTCCTTGGCTATCCGGTCCATTTCGTCCAGTCCCTGACCGATGGTCTTCCTGTCGGCAAGTCCGGCAGAAACGGTGGCGGCGACGAAGCGGTTGTAGCGGTAGAGCTTGGGAGGGGCGATGCCGCCGGTCAGCTCTATCAGGTTGTCCAACTGTACCATGTTCCCGTTGTCGCTTCGGATATAGATGCCCTTCAGGTCGGCGGGCTTGTTACGTTGCTGGCGGTTGATTTCGCCTAATATCTCATATTGCTTTCCGTTCATGTAGAAGTATCCCATGCGCTGTCCGCTCAAGCCGTATTGCAGGGTTTGGGCAATGTTCTTGGTGCTTACGCCCATGATGCTTGCTTTGTCGCGGTTGATATTGATGCGTGCTTCGGGTTTGCTGAATTTAAGGTTCACGTCTGCCATTTGGAATACAGGACTTTCGTAGACTTTCGTCATAAACTTGGGCAGCACTTCCTGTAACTTCTCGATGTTGGTGGCCTGCAACACGTATTGCACAGGCATGCCGCCACGCCGTCCTCCGAACGAGGAGGATTGCTGCACGAAAGAACGCGCCTTGGTTTTTTTCTGCACCATTTTCGATAGTCTTTCAGCCACTTCCATTTGGGTATAGTCGCGGTCTTTCATATCTTTTAGCGTGATGCGTACATTGCCGCTACCGCTTGATACGCGCGCAGTCACTGCTTCGGCGTCCGGTACGAGGGAGTCTACCAGTTGGTTGATGTCTTCAGTGTAGTCGCGGATATACTCGTAGGTCACACCTTCGGCTCCCATCGTGTTGATGCTGATTTGCGAACGGTCTTCCAACGGCGCCATTTCTGCGGGTATCGTGTTCCAAAGGAAGCCGATGAGGAGAATAGTGATTACGGTAAAGGGCACCGTCATCCAGCGTTGTTTCAGCAGGGCGTTCAGCGAGCGGCTGTATATCCGGTTCATCCCTTCAAAGAAAGGTTCGGTCTTACGGTAGAACCAGCTTTGCTTTTCGCGTTTCACCAAGAGTTTGGTGGCAAGCATCGGGGTAAAGGTCAGTGCGGCAAATGAAGAGATAACCACCGAACCGGATACTACTATACTGAATTCGCGGAACAGCCGTCCCGTCATGCCATCCATGAACACAATGGGGAAGAACACGGCAACCAACGTGATGGTGGTGGAGATTACAGCAAAAAAGATTTCCTTGGCTCCCTCGATGCCTGCCTCCTTAGGAGGCATTCCTTTTTCTATGCGGACGTAGATGTTTTCAGTCATTACGATGGCATCGTCCACCACTAAGCCTACGGCCAGCACTACTGCCAGCATGGAAAGCACATTGATGGAGAAGCCTGCCAGATACATTACGAAGAAGGCACCGATGAGCGAAACCGGAATCACGATGCACGGTACCAGTGTCACGCGCCAATCGCGCAGGAAGAGGAAGATGATAATGATAACAAGCACAAAAGCCTCGTATACCGTCTGTTTCACCTCGTTGATGGAGGCGCGGATAAACTTGGTGTTGTCGAAACCGTAGTTGTATTGAATGTCTTCGGGCAAGTCTTTTTTCATCTTCTCCATGCGGTCATATACGGCATTGGCTATTTCTATGTGGTTGGCGCCCGGCTGCGGAATGACTACGATACCCACCATGGGTACACCGTTCATCTTCATATAACTCTTGATGTCGGCAGGGCCCAGCTCGGCACGTCCTATGTCGCTGAAACGGACGATACGGTTGCCATCTTCTTTCAGAATAAGGTTGTTGAACTCTTCCGCCGTATGCATCAGTCCCAGTGTGCGGATGGTGAGTTCGGTGGTATTTCCTTCGATACTGCCGGAGGGAAGTTCCACATTTTCCTGGTCTACGGCATTCTTCACGTCCATGGGGGTGATGCCGTAACCGGACATCTTGATGGGGTCTAGCCAAAGACGCATGGAGTAGCGCTTCTCTCCCCAGATGCTTACGCTGCTGACGTCGGAGATTGTTTGTAGCTGTTCCTTTACGGTGAGGTCGGCAATTTCGCTCAACTCCAATAGGGAACGTTTGTCACTCTGGAGTGCCACCATCAGGATAGGCATGGCATCGGCATCCGCTTTTGAAACTGTAGGCGGGTCACAGTCGCGAGGCAGGTAGCGTTGCGCGCGCGACACTTTATCGCGCACGTCGTTTGCGGCTGTTTCCAGGTCAACGGAAAGCTCGAACTCCACTGTGATGCGTGATGAACCTTGCTGGCTGACACTGGAGAGGGAGCGTATGCCGGGAATGCCGTTGATGTTTTGTTCCAGAGGTTCTGTTATCTGGTTCTCGATAACATCGGCGTTGGCACCCGGATAGGAGCAGGACACCGATATGATGGGATTATCTACGGACGGGTATTCGCGTACACCCAAATAATTGTAGCCGATGAAACCAAATAGCAGAATTATCATGGTAAGTACTGTTGAGAGTACCGGTCGCCGTATGCTTAATTCGGATATATTCATGTTCAATTGATAATTGATGGTTGATAATTGATAATTGACAAAGAAGAAGTGGTTGCAGATAATGGTTGTTTGATGTGTTCGTTCTCCATTATCAATTCTTCATTTTTCAATTAACAGCGTCCAGTGTTACCGGCAGTCCGGTACGAAGTTGCAGCGTTCCTGAAGTAATGACGGTGTCACCGGCTTGCAAGCCTTGCAATACTTGTACTTCCGCTTCCGTACGGATTCCCGTAGTAATCTCTATCGGTTGGGCTTTTCCGGATTTATAGAGGAATATCTTGTCCTTTCCCATTTCAGGTACGATAGCTTCGGAAGGTACGGCAAGGGCATCTTGAATTTCGTCCTTGTTCAGCTTGATGCTGGCATAGCGGCCCGGCAGCACGGTTCCGTTGGTATTGGGATAAAGGGCACGGATAGTCAGCGTATGGGTGGCAGGGTCTATCTTCGATTCGCGGGCATAGACCGTAGCGTGGAAAGCGTTTAGCTTTCCTTCAAGGGTAAAGTCCAGTCCGGCACCTGTCTTTACATCATTGGCATACCGCTCGGGAACGGCAAATTCTACTTTCAGGGGTGAAATCTTGGTAAGCTTGGCCACGATGGTCGTAGGCGAGGCGTAAGTGCCTACGCTGACTTGACGCAGACCGATGACACCGTCAAAGGGGGCGCGAAGCTCGGTTTGTGCGATGTTCGATTCTATCAGGTCGATGTCGGCATTCAAGGTGGCAAGTTCTGTCTTGACTTGTTCGTAGGCTTCCTTGCTGACAGCGTCTCTTTCCAATAGGGCATTCTGGCGAAATACACGGTCTTCCGCTAGCTTTAATTGGGAGACGAGACGTTGCAGTTGTGCTTGCAACGGCCGGTCGTTCACTTTGGCAAGCAACTGTCCCTTCTTGACAAAGCTGCCTTCTTCAAAATTTATTTCTACGATTTTACCGGATGTCTCGAAGGAAAGGTCCACTTCCTCGTCCGGTAGCAGGCTGCCGCTGATTTGTATCTCATCTTTCAGCAGTTGCGGTTTGATTATTTTTGCATTTACATTTAGAATTTTCTTACCGTTATGTCGACCGGTCATCACCTTGTCGGCAGCTGTCAATTCTTCATTCTCTTTAGGTAATTGGGAGTAGATTCCTCCTCCAATCAGTCCGGCACCAATCATGATGATGATGCTCCATTTTACTCTTTTATTCATGTCGTAGTCTTAGTAGCAATAAAATCAACCTTAAATTAGACTACGGGAGAAGAGAATAGTTTAAAAGATAAAGAGTTAAAAAAGTGTAAGAATACAGACTGGAAAGGTGATAAAATGACAAATCAGTAAGCAGCCCGGTATTTTCCCTCCTCCTTGTCCTCCAGCATGTTCAGATAGGAAGCGTATCGTGACTCACTGATATAGTGCTTCTCGACAGCTTCGCGTACAGCACATCCGGGTTCGTGGCGGTGGGTACAGTTGCCGTAGCGGCAGTCGGCGGATGTCTTGAATATTTCCGGGAAGTAGTGTCCTATCTCTTCTTCTTCCATATCGAATGTCCCGAAACCTTTGATGCCCGGAGTGTCGATAATATATCCGTTGCCCGGAACCGGGAACATTTCCGAGAAGGTCGTGGTGTGCATGCCTTTATTGTGATAGGTGGATATTTCTCCGGTCTTAATCTCTATATCGGGCAATATTGCTTTGATGAGTGTCGATTTCCCCACCCCTGAATGTCCGGAAAAGAGGGTTGTCCGTCCTTTGAGTTCTTCTTTGATGGTGTCGATGCCTTCCCCTTTTTTGGCAGAAACCTTGAAACAGGGATAGCCGATGGTGGTGTAAAGGTTGATTAGGCTGTCCAAGTAGTGCAGCTCCTCTTCATCGTAGGCATCCACTTTGTTGAATATAATCTTGACGGGAACACTGTATGCTTCGGCAGAGGCGAGAAAACGGTCTATAAAGGTAGTGGAGGTATCGGGATAGTTCACTGTCACTATGAGCATGCACTGGTCGAGATTGGCGGCAAGAATGTGCGATTGCTTGGAAAGGTTGGAGGCGCGACGGATGATGTAATTCTTTCTGTCCTCTATTTCGCTGATAAAGGCCGTACCTTCCTGGTTCAGTATGATTTTCACATTGTCACCCACAGCTACGGGGTTGGTGCTTCGTATGCCTTTCAGCCGGAAGTTCCCTTTGATTTTGCATTCGATGTCCCTTCCGTCGTCAGTCCGTACCAAGTACCAGCTTCCGGTGTTTTTTATAACGAGTCCCCTCAAAATAGTTGAAAGTTGATAGTTGAAAGTTGAACATGGAGAGTTGAAAGGCGCCTATATTGGGTATATCAGGTCATTTTCAACTTTCCATGTTTCGTTTTCAACTTAATTAAACGGTCATGATTTCTTTATCCTTTGCAGCCAGCATGTCATCAATCCGTTTGATGAACTTGTCGTGAATCTTCTGCAACTTCTCTTCACCGCCTTTCTGGGCATCCTCTGCCAGTCCGTCTTTTACAGATTTCTTCAAGGCGTCGATGGCATCACGGCGTGCATTGCGTACGCTGACTTTGGCAGTTTCTCCTTCTCCCTTGCATTGTTTGGCAAGTTGTTTACGGCGTTCTTCCGTCAGCGGCGGGATGCCGATACGGATAATCTCACCATTGTTTTCGGGCATAATGCCGAGGCTGGAGTCAATGATGGCCTTTTCAATGACGCGGAACATGCTCTTATCCCATGGCTTGATGGCAATGCTGCGTGCGTCGGGAGTGGTTACGGCTGCCACATTGTTGATGGGAACCATACTTCCGTAAGAATCCACACGGATACCATCCAGCAAACGGATGTCAGCTTTTCCGGCGCGGATATGAGCCAATGCCTCGTCCAGATACATGATGGCCATGTCCATACTTTCTTGCGCTTCGTCTAAGATGTCTTTTACGTCTCTCATATTATTTTCGTTTTTTGGAATAGCTTTAATTGGAAACTTTGCAAATATAATTATTAAATCGGGAATTGGGAATTAAGAATTGAATAACATTCGGTTTTTATTCCTATTTCTCAATTTTCAATTCAATTATGCACCAGTGTACCGATGTCTTCTCCTTGCATCACTTTTTTCAGATTGCCCACTGTGTCCATGTCAAAAACGATGATGGGCAGGTTGTTCTCCTTGCACATGCAGGTGGCGGTGAGGTCCATCACTTTCAAACCGCGCTTCAACACTTCATCGTAGGTGATGTCGTGGAACTTCGTGGCCGTCGGGTCTTTCTCCGGGTCGGCGGTATAGATGCCGTCCACACGGGTACCTTTCAGCATGACATCTGCTTCAATCTCGATGCCGCGCAGGCTGGAACCGGTATCGGTAGTGAAGAACGGATTGCCTGTACCGGCGGACATGATAACTACTTCACCTGCTTCCATACATTCGATGGCGCGCCATTTATTGTAGAATTCGCCGATGGGTTCCATACGTACGGCAGTCAGCACGCGGGCTTTTACCCCGGCAGCCACTAAGGCGGAACTGAGGGCAAGACTGTTGATAACGGTTGCCAGCATGCCCATCTGGTCACCTTTCACACGGTCGAATCCCTTGTTGGCGCCGCTCAATCCGCGGAAAATGTTTCCACCGCCTATCACGATACCTATTTGTACTCCCAATCCGTGGATCTCCTTGATTTGAGCTGCGTATTCGGCAAGGCGTTTCTCGTCGATGCCGTATTGCTTTTCGCCCATCAGGCTCTCGCCGCTGAGCTTCAATAAGATTCTTTTGTATGTTGCCATAATATATAGGTTTTGTTATACTTTGTTTGTACGCAAAGATAATGTAAACATTTAAAGAGTGGAGGAAAAATCGGGTAAAATCTTCTATGCTCATGGCTTTTTCATTTACAGGAGTTATCACTTTGCACCGTTCCGTGAGGAGTTAAAGAAATTAGAGCCGATACTATCGCGTATGTAGTCATAAAAGTATTGGTTTTTAACTCCTGTAAATGAAAAAAACGTACTATACATACCGAATCCGGAAGCAATTGTACACGCTCTGCCACTCGGAAGCCGGACGGACAACCTCTACTTGGAGCGTGTAAACCTCTACTTGGGCATCCTGAAGTTGACAACTGAATACAGCAGGTTGACAGACTCTTGTGTCTAATTTGACAGACACTTATGTTCAGCCCGACAGACACCGGAGTCTGTCAGACATGCCGGAGAGGGCTTTCACCGCCAGTCTCCGAAGGGAAGAGAAGTTTCACCGGAAATGCCGATGGATAGGGCGTTTCAGAAAAGGGTGAAAGATGTGGAAGCGCAATAATGCAAGTAAAATGGGCCGGTTTCAGCTACTGATTCGCATTAGTTGCTTTTCTTGCTTCTTATCATCGGGAGTCTTGGAAACAGTTTCCTGAAACGGACCAGATGACTTGTGATGTTTCCCCCTGCGATGACGAGTGTTACGGCTACGATAATCATCACCAGTCCGACGCTTTCTCTGACAGTCAAGCCTTCTCCAAAGACGGTGATTCCGAAGAAGATGGCCGTCACGGGTTCCAATGCGCCGAGAATGGCGGTCGGGGTGGAACCGATATATTGGATGGCACCGGTGGTGCAGAGGAAGGAGATGGCGGTGGGAAAGACAGCCAATGCAAGCAGATTACCCCACAGATACCACTGGTCCGGTGTGTTCAGTACTCCGGAATAGAGCAGGCGTGCCACAAAAAGCGACAGGCCGAAAAGAAGAACATAGAAGGTGACTTTAAGCGTAGCCACATTCTTCAACGATGTCTGGTTGATGCCCACGATGTATATGGCATAGGAAAGGGAAGAAGCGAAAACCAGCAGTGTACCTATCAGGCTCAGCGTGCTGCCATCCTCACTTTCATAGAGCAGTCCGATTCCTCCCAGTGCAAGCAGCATGCAGACGATAGTTTGCAGTGTCAGCTTCTCTTTGAAAACCATAGCCATAATAAGAGCTACCATGATGGGATAGACGAACAACAGGGTAGACGCTATGCCGGCTGCCATGTAGTTATAGCTCAGAAAAAGCGTCAGTGAGGAGAGGGCTACGAGCAATCCCATGATGATAAGCGGAAATGTTTCTTTCCGCTGTATCTTGAATGTTCGCCCTCTCGCTTTTATCATGATGCCCAGCAATGGGATGGCAAAAAGGTATCTGAAAAAGAGTACCGAGTCCGGATTCATGCCGGCTTTGTACAACGGGAGGGCAAACAATGGATTCATACCGTAGGAAGCTGCGGCGATGGAACCCAAAATATATCCTTTGGCTTTTGCGTTCATATCTTTATCTGTAAATTAGCGCGCAAAGGTAGATATTTACTTTGGTTTCCTTTCTCTTTTCTGTATGAAAACCGTATGAATTCTATCCTTATGCCTTCAGTGTATAGTCACCGGCTTCTTCCGTCACCGTCTTTTGCAATTCTTCGAGAGTCTTTTCTCCGTCTGAAAACTCTATGGTGGCTACCGGAGGGTCCAGGGTTACGGTGGCGTGTACGCCCTCCATACTGTTTAATGCTTTCTCTACATGCATGCGGCAATGGTTGCACATCATGCCTTCTACCTTGAATTCTTTTTTCATGATTGTTTCTGTTGGTGGTTCAACTTTTTTGTTTTCTTCTCCTTTATGTATCTTTTTCCGTTTTAGCAGCAGGCTGTTACTTACTACGCTGACACTGCTGAATGCCATAGCTGCGCCGGCTATCATCGGGTTCAGCAGAAAGCCGTTGACGGGATAGAGTATTCCGGCTGCAATGGGTACACCTATTATATTATATATAAATGCCCAGAAGAGATTCTGCCGGATGGTCCGGACTGTCAGACGGGACAGCCGGAGGGCTTCCGGTATTTTTGTCAGATCGGAGGAGATGATAGTCATTTTGGCTACGTCCATGGCGATGTCGCTGCCTCCACCCATGGCGATGCTTAAGTCGGCTTGGGCAAGGGCGGCGCTGTCGTTGATGCCGTCGCCCGCCATCGCCACTTTCCGGCCTTCTGCTTGTAACCGGCTGATAAAGGCTGCCTTGTCCTGCGGCAGTACACTCGCTTGATAATGCGCGATGCCTGCTTTGCGGGCAATTTCGCGGGCGGTGGCTTCATTGTCTCCGGTCAGCATGTGGACTTCGATGCCGGCGGCGCGCAGCTCGCTGACGGCACGGATGGAAGTTTCCTTTATCCAGTCCGTGATTCCGGCTATTGCCAGTGCGTTTTCTCCGTCGGCAAACCAGATGACGGTCTGTGCTTTCACTGTCAGCCGGGCGGCCTCTTCCTGAAGGGACTGACTGACGGCAATCCGGTTCTCTTCCAGCAGTTTCCGGTTTCCGGCGAGGTAGGTCCGGCCTTGTGCCTGTCCTTTCACGCCTTTTCCGGTGATGCTTTCAAAGTCTTGAATGTCTATGGAGGCGGACTCCTTGAGGTGGTTCACCACGGCATCTGCCAACGGATGTTCCGAGAGCTTTTCCAGACTATAGAAAATATCCGGCAGCGCATTGCCCGCAGTGGCGTCAGTATCGGGCGTCATTGCCTGCGTGTTCCATATCAGCTTGCTGACTACCGGTTTCCCTTCGGTCACTGTTCCGGTCTTGTCTAGTACCACGGTGTCTATCTTCTTGGCAATCTCCAGGCTTTCGGCATCTTTTATCAGAATGCCCCTTTCGGCTCCCTTGCTGATGCCTACCATGATGGCGGTAGGAGTAGCCAGTCCCAGTGCACACGGGCAGGCGATGATGACCACCGTGACAAATGCCAGCAATCCGTGGGTGAATCCGCCGGTTTTGTCCAGCAGTATCCATGCGATGAAGGCAAGCACTGCGATGCCTATGATGGCAGGCACGAATATCCCGGCTATCTTGTCCACCAGCTGCTGCACCGGTGCCTTGCTTCCTTGCGCGTCCTGCACCATGTGTATAATCTTCGCCAGCAATGTATCCGTACCGACCTTCTCTGCCCGGAAGCAGAAACTACCCTTCTGGTTGATGGTCCCTGCAAAGACCTTGGCGTCTTTGTGCTTGGGCACTGCTACCGGTTCACCGCTCAGCATGCTTTCGTCCACGTAGGAGGTACCTTCCGTCACGATGCCGTCCACGGCAATCCGTTCTCCGGGTTTCACCTGTACGATGTCGCCGGGGCGAATCTGCTCAATAGGGATAATGCGCTCAAAGGAAGAGTGAGGGATAGCGTGTCCTTCATCTACAATGATGGTCACGGTCTTGGGTTGGAGTCCCATCAGTTTCTTGATGGCGGTTGAGGTGTTTCCTTTCGCCTTTTCTTCCAGCAGGCGGCCCAGCAGTATAAAGGCTATGATGACACTTGCCGCCTCAAAATATACATGCGGATGGATGCCTCTGGACAGCCAGAAGTTAGGGAAGAGCATGTTGAACAGACTGAACAGATAGGCAGTCCCCGTACTGACGGCTACCAGTGTGTCCATATTGGCGCTGCCATGTTGCAACTGTTTCCAGGCGCTGCTGAAGAATCCCCGCCCCAGCCAGAAGACAACGGGAGTGGACAATGCCCACATGATGGGATTGGCATAGGACATATCCATAAAGAACATACCTATGATGACAACGGGCACGGACAGGATGACGGCCCAGGCCGTACGGAATTTCAATGCATTGAATTTCTTGTTGTGGGCTTCTTCTGCCTCTTCGAGCGTGTTGGCGTCCTGGTTTATCAACAAGTCATATCCAGCGGCTTGCACGGCTTGCTGCAATACTTCGGAAGAGCAATTCCAGGGGATGTATTCTACGGTAACTGTTGCCGAAGCGTAGTTTACGGTTGCTTTTTTGACACCGGATTGCCGATTCAGTGTCTTTTCTACCCGTACTGCGCACGATGCACAACTCATTCCCAATACGGGAAATGTCTCTTGAACGATATTCTTGTCTGTCATGACAATTATGTTGTTTTGAAGTTTCGTCAATAAATTGAAGAACAAAGATACGCCAAAGAAGTTGGCGAAAGATTATGGTATTCCGGATTTAATTTATAGAATTTTGGTAGGGAACTTTATGCTGTGGGTGCTTTATACCTCGTCAAGTGACTTTCTTTTGTTTTCTTTCATCTTCTTGAAGTGGCTGGGAGTTAGCCCCGTTACATTTTTGAACTGTGAACTGAGGTAGGCGGTACTGGAGTAATTCAGTTTATCGGCAATCTCGTTCAGCGACAGTTCACCGTACACCAATAGTTCTTTGACACGCTCTATCTTTTGGGCTATGAGATACTTCTCGATGGTAGTGTTGGTTGCTTCAGAAAAAAACTTGCTCAACGTACTGTAATCCCGGTGGAATCTGGAAGCCAGATAATCGGATAGATTAACCTTCAGCTTATTGTCATGATAGTGTACCAGTTCGATAATGGCATTCTTTATCAATTCTGTCATTTGCGACTTTTTGTCGTCAATCAGTTCGAAACCGAGAGGTTCGAGCGCATCCTTTACCGTTTGGTAGACCTTGTCTGTTACTTTCTCAGGCAGTATGGCAATGCCCAGTTCTACTGATTCGGGTTGCAGACCTAAACTTTCGAGCTGGCTTTTCACTGCCATGATGCAGCGGTTGCACACCATGTTCTTGATGTGCAGCGCGTTTTCCTGATGTATGGTCATATCTATATCGGTCATAGCGCTGCAAAGATAGCGCAAACCGTACTAAAATCAAAACCACTCTCTACGAAATAGGCACCCTCATTATTTCCGACACCGGCATTTGGCCATAAGTTACGGAAACTTCCAACAAACATTCCGTTCGTGCTTCCATTCTTGTATCAGCAGAATACTTACTTTGTTCTGCCATTTCCAGGTTATCCATAGATTTCTCACAACTAAGTAATGAGAAACAAGCAATTAATAGAATTAAGTTTTTCATGAGTTAGTCCTCCTTATAATTAGTGTAACCATAACCTTCTTGTTGCTTGCTTACGTGAAATTTAAGTGAGTGCCAGTTCTTCGTGTTAAAGATCCATTCCGGAAGTTCGCCGGACAGACGATTTCCCTGCAAATCGGGAGGACTGATTCTCGGTTCATCTTTCCATGCATCAAAAGACAGCTTAGTTATATTATTGTTCCAGCAACCTATATAAACTCCATATTTTAAGAAACTGTTTAAAAATTACACAATAATTTTGTTAAGCATGATTTTGCAGAAAGCAAGTTGAACCATAGGCTCTGCAGTATCAGCATGGAACTCGTAGTCTATCGTCAGCCTTCTGAA
>Ga0073908_1001830_pt1 | contig 28223 bp, 28 predicted proteins | sample MucameincwithD2O_FD_65484 | JGI IMG/M metagenome (GOLD analysis project Ga0073908, IMG submission 65484) | Mouse cecum microbial communities from Vienna, Austria - Mucus amended microcosms incubated with D2O | ecosystem: Host-associated > Mammals > Digestive system > Large intestine > Cecum...
CGGCAGACCGGTTCTTCGTATCATGGGCTTTGCCAGCCAGATGGATAATGGCATCGAATTTCGGAAGATTCCGCATCGGGAAAGAAACCGGCTCAATATCCTTCCAGGAAAAAGTCTTCATCACCCCTTCCTTTTCAGGAGCAACGATATCCAGACCGTAAAGACTATGATGCTCCTTCAGGGCAACAACGAGATTGGAACCCACAAAGCCGTGGATTCCCGTGATAAGTATGTTCATTGAAATATGCTAAAAAATATACTGACCGGAAACGTGATTATCGGTTATGTATTTGATAAAACAAGTATCTCCAATGACAGAGAAAAAAGCACTTTTAAACTTATGCAAGTCCTCCACTTCGGGGGCGAATACGACTCTCATTCAAACAAAGCCTTTATACGGGGGCTAAGCCTTGCCAATAATTCTTCGCCGGAAATGGCACGCCTGATATCATCACGTCCTTCCGTAACGATATTCGGATTATTCTCATTACCCGTATATACAACTACCGGTTCACCAACATTCGGCGCCAGCGGTTCTTGTTCTTTATATAGTTTGTTCATGGATTCAATCACTTTTAGGTTATGAAAAGACATGTCAACCAACAATGTGCGTAAAGGCCGAAAATAAAAAAGATACTTTTTTACTGATTTACTGACATACTCAGTAAGCACCTTGTATAAACTCCCGGAATTCTTCGCCGATGGCTTCTTTTGAAAGCCGTTCCATTATATAACCTTTTGCAAGTTTCCCCATTTCAACTCGTCGTGCCGGATTATTTAAAAGTGAAACTAATAGATTAGCCAATTCTAAATTTGAATTTGCGATTCCTATTTCCCCTTTTTCAATTGATAAACCTTCAGATCCGATTTTAGTAGTAACCACACATCTACCCCGCCCCATGGCTTGAATAATTTTATTTTGGATGCCAGCTCCTGACATCATCGGAGCTATAACGACTGAAGCTCTATCAATATATTCATTTGTATCCTCAACATATCCTGTAACAAAGATATTCTTGCTATTATCTAGATTCTGAATTTCCCGAGTCGGATGTGTTCCAACCACATAAAACTTTGCAGTCGGTATTGATGCCAATATAAAGGGGAAAATATTATTTACAAAGTTCTTTACAGCCAATACATTAGGAGCATAATTCATTTTACCGACAAAAACAATAGCGCCATTTTCTTCAGGAAACACTATATCAGAAACATTTGCCATATTACCTATAACAGAAAGTTTCTTATTACAATTAGAATTATCCAAAATAAAAGCTTTATCAACTTCTGAGATAACACAAGCACGATCAAATTCGTTTAGCAATGTGGATTCATAAATTTTACATCGTTTCCAATCAATTGTATAAATCCATTTCATTGGAAACCTTGCATACTTCCGCGCTTTATCATAATTCATAGAGATTGCATCTACAAAATCTATCATCCTGACAACAGATTTATATTTACGAACATATTGAGCAGTTCGGAGGTTGTTACAAAAAACGACATCAAATGAATGGATGATTGAATCAATATACTTTTGAACTTTTCTATTATAATAATAATTTACTTGAATTGGAAAATCGTTTAGAACAAAATTCAGAGCTTGGAATAGATGTTGCAATTTACTATTTTGAAAATATTTATAAGAGCCATAATTATCAGGCTTAGATAAGTTTTCGTCACTTCCTATTATGATAACATGTACATCAAAATATAAACGAAGAAATTCAAGACATTGTGCTGTACGAATTTGATCACCACCAACAATCGGGTAAATAGGACGAGAAGATATGAACAGTAGTTTTTTCATTTTTTAACGAAGCTCGTATTAATCATTATTGAATTATTAAAGGAAGCAATAAGGTTGTCAAAATGTTTTTTAGCTATAATATCTGAAAAACATTTAAGGAATAATTGAATAGAATATGAATTTATTCTTTCATAGGCCAATGAATTCATTTTTTCTATAAATTCAGCAGCATTATTACATTCTCCCCCAATCCTCGCAAAATCTGCTTCTATTCCAACAAATGCTTCAGTTGTTCCGAATATACTCTTTCCGTAACTGAGTGCTTCAATTGTTTTAGTTTTCATTCCTGAGCCCGAAAAGATAGGTGCAATAACAGCCAATGCGTTTCTATAACACATGTCCAAATCAGGAATGTATCCTTTTAAACGAACATTTGAAGTCAAAGGCAATTTCTTTATTGCATTATTATAACAGCATGAACCTACAACCCATATTTCATGATTAATGTATGGTGCTACGTTCTTGATAAACCAAGCTATTCCTTCAACATTGGGAAAAAAGTCAGAACCAACAAATAGGAAATAATCATCTTTATCTGATGTGGCAAAAAGATTTTTTTTTATGGAAGTGCTGATAGGAATTATCATATCTGCATCCCTATTATAAGCCTTTCTCATCTCCAAACTATCGCGTTCGGTTAATGTAATCAGTTTGGTTGTATTATTGATTGCTTTTCGTTCATTCCAACGAATAATACGATATTGAGAATAAGAAATCAAAGTTTTGGCATGAATATGACGATGCTTATATAATTGAGATTCTACATTATGAGCAAATGTTATAGTTCTGATGGAATTCCGGAGAAGTAATTGGGTTAGATTACCTCTTAGTGAAAATTCAATAAAAGCTATCCTGCAATTATTGGCTAACGCCATTTTTATTATATGTTTCTCTTCATCTCTACTCATACCATAGCTACATGCTGAAAAAGATGAAATAATTGCCCTCTTCAAAGAAGATTTTTTAAGATGATATTCTATTACGTTTTCTTCACCCAATATGGATTTTAAAAAACGCAAATTCCGTTTACACACATAATCACCTCCAAAAGAATTTGATTCAAATTCGGGGGCTATATATAAAAGTCTCATAAATAAAAGCTATTTAAACCAACCACGATGACCTAATTCATATTCCAAACAATCATCTCGCCTGCCTATGATTTTAGCAGGATTACCTACAGCTATACTCATTGGTGGAATATCCTTGGTTACCACACTACAAGTACCAATCACCGCCCCCCTGCCAATGGTCACTCCTGGCAAAACAGTCACTCGTGATGCAAGCCACACATAATCTTCTATAACTACAATTCCACTATTTGTAGAATAAGTTGGAGAATTATAGTCGTGCTGAAGAGACCAGATATTCACCTCTTGAGCAATATCCACATTTTTCCCTATTTTCACGCCTCCTCTTCCATCTAAAACGACTCTTTTATTCACTGTACAATGCTCCCCAATTTCAATCCGATACGGCGAACGTATATCGACATTTCTACAGATGGCACAATGTTTACCTATTTTCATCCTGAAACATCTTAATACAAAGATTCTGAATCGATGAAAAGGAATAATCATAACTATAGTAAGAAACATATGATATATGTCCGATATAAAGTATCTCATGTATTTAAAATTAAAACCAGCCCTATATTTCACCTTTAAAAATTGACTCCCATTTATTAATGACATTATCCACAGAGAAATCTTTAGCCCTTTTATATGAATTGAACGACAATCTTTGCCATTCAATATTATCATTCATCAAACGAATTATATGATTCGCATAAGTCGTTATATCATTATCTTGTACTAAATAACCCGTGTTACCATTAAGGATAATGTTGCGAGGACCAACACGGACATCAAAAGCTATCTGTGGCAGCCGACACGACATAGCTTCTAATAGTACTGTCGGAAAAGCCTCTGTAAAACTAGACATACAATATACTTTTGATTTATACATAAGGTGCAAGACTTCTTGGCTTGCTTTTTGTCCTAACAGTGTTACAGAACTACCAATACCTAACTCGATAATTCTTTTTTCCAAATTACTCCTTTCAGGCCCTTCGCCCACTATGAAAAGTTTAATATTACAATCAGACAATGAAAGAGCTACCTTCCAAATATCAAGTAACCTTAGAAATCCTTTTTCAGACGATAGTCTCCCAACTGCAATAGCAATATTATCTCTCGGCTTTATACTATTGCATTCCATACTTATCGAAGAAATAAAATTGGGAACTGTAATCAGTTTTGTATGCTTATTATAAGGAATAATCATTTTCTGTATTTCTTCTTTAATATCATCTGTAAGAATAAGAAAATTGTCAATATTGAGATACCGCAATTTGAAATCGTTCTCGATGCCCTTATGACCGACATAATCATGATGAAGCTGAGCAATACGGATATTGGTATTATTAGAATATTTTGAGAGCATTATATTATATTCATTGCGCGTTGACACAATAATCGTATTATTCAATTTATGAATAAATCTACGGATTGCCACATAAGAGACACCTCTCCTATATAATTTGTAAAATATTGATTTATTACCATGATGAAGCTTTGTCAGATGAATAATTCTTATGCGGGAATCGATATTTGACAATTCAATGTCTTGCAATGTAAGCACTAAAAAAACTTTGTATCCTCTTTGAACTAATACATTGGCAATATTCGTAATACAAATTTCAACACCTCCTATTTTAAGGTGCTGAAGAAGAAAATAGACAGGTTTATTCATCTACTATCTCTAAAGACTTATCGCAATCTGTAGCTTTATTGAAAAATAAGAATGCTACCATAAGTGGTATTATGTTATTGTGATATACTTGTACATCCCCCTTATAGTTGAAAGCTAAGAATAAACAGAAAAATGCAATCTTAGTAAATATATCAAGATTGTTTCGGGTTAGAAAAATTAAGTAAAACAGCGAAAAAAAGACAAATATAAATCCTATTATACCATAATACCCTAATATTCTCAAGTATCCTGCATCCACACTTCCAAAATATCCTCCAGCTTCATTCATGAATCGACCGGAACCCCAAATAAAAAACTGTTGTATATACTTGCTTTCGTACATATCTTGCAAATAATCTGTTGACGGGGTTCGAAATTCTCCATCAATAAATATGGAATCTAATGGCTGTACAAGATAATTATATACTACTTTATATAAAAATGGATCTGAAATCATATCCACATAATAATATAATAGGGCGATTAAGCTGATGATAAAGACAATCATAATCACTATGAATGATATGGCTGTTCTTAGCTTTCCATTTAAAATTTCACGAATAAAATAAAATGTAATTCCAATAATTAATGCAACAATCGAAAAACGTCCATTCAAAAGAGCGAAAACAGTCAAGAATATAAAGTAGATAATTTTTCTCTTAAACAGTTTTATATGAAGAATATAATAAAGTAAAACAAAAGAATACATAGTAGCAAGACCAAAGAACTGATAACCGCAGATTGCAGTACCTCTAAGCCTTCCATATACTTCAATTTTATCAACATCTCCTCTGAAAATACTGGATATATTATAAAATGTGTCACAGAACATTGATAATAAAATCAGTAAACATTGAAATATAAAACAATAAACGATAGTTTTGGGAATATCTATGTAATTAGAAGCTTTAGTGTAAAAGACAAAAGATACATAATAAAGAATTAGGCTGGACAGCCACATGCTTGTTAACGAAAAGTCAAATTCTCTATAGTAAACTGTAAGGAAAAAAGTCCAAAAAAACAAGAAATAGTGAACCGATAGATAGCTACGTATTGATTTTTTAAACTTGATATTAATTTTGTTAAGCTTTTGCCAACTATTTCTTTTTAAAGCTAAATATAAACATAGTCCTACCATTATCAATTTGGCACTACTCAAACCCGGTAATAATGGAAATGCAAAAACTAAAAAAAATGTCAGTATACTATAGAAAAATCGTATTTTAGCGTCTGTTAGTCTTTTTTTTTTACAATAAATAAAATCATATTTTCTTTTTTGCTTCAAGATAACCTGCATACATTCTTATAGCCTTGATCAGACTCCATTTTCGATGGATATATAAAATATAATTACATAACTTTTTTAATCCATAGTCATGGATTATTTTCCTTATAATATAAGGTGAAATTATAGGGATAGATAAATTATATAATTTCCTCTCATATAAAAATTGATTGATGCTTATACCCACTTTCATGTAGTTAAACATTCTATCATAAGTTTGTCGCCTAAAAGTTATAGATCCTTCTGTATCAGTCAGACAATATAAACGCTCTGATATAATTTTATATTTGCGTGCATAACCAGACATTTTCAAATTGAACATAGCATCATTACCAACCGGAACTTCATCGAAGACTAAACCATAATCAAATACTAATTTCGAAAATATACATTTATTCCATGGAGACCAAATACCAAATTTCACAAGTGTATCATCTTTGGTCTTAAAATAGTCCTCATACTTACCAGCAATACAGGATGCCCTGGCTTCCTTTCGCGTCGAGTTTGATGTCACATTAAAATACAAAACATCTAAATCTTCATTCAATTCCTTATCTAATACATCAAATGCACCGTCCACATAATAATCATCTGCATCAGCAAACAGCAACCACTTGCCTTCGGCATGTTTCAATCCTACATTTCTTGCATAACCGGCTCCTTTACCTTCTTTCGTTAAGTACACTTCCACACATTCATCATCCATACCAGGAAAATGATAAAAGTCCACTTTGTCTAAGTCGCTATTATCATCTATTACAATAATTTGAATATCACCGCGCTTTGGAATAGAAGATAAACATCGTCGCAAAAGCTCAGGAGTATTTTTATGCGGAATAATCACACTGTATTTTTTCCTTATACTTGTCATTATATGGTTTTATTATTATATATGCTCGCGGATATAATCAATAACAAAGCGATGATGTATGGAAAATTTTCTCGCAAAGAGATTGGGACTATGAGACAATAAAGCTATATCCTCTTCTTTCCACGTATAAGGGTTACCACGCGACCAGTCTATTTCACGTAGATTAGATTTCATCCTATCATCTTCCGAGGTTACATATCGCATTTTTGCAAATGGAGAATTCATAAAGATTGTTTGTTTATACACTTCGTCCGCACACATAGTATATTTGAATCGTCGAAATATGTCCTTCTTTCTTGAAAGTAAAAATTCAACAGCATTTCGCGTAATACTACACCAATTACTGCCTTTATAAACACTGAAATTAATATCTGATTTACACCTTGATACTCCTATCATTTTTTGTATCTTAATACTAAATGCAGCAAATCCTGTTCGTAGCAAAATATTTGTGAATCTCCTCCCGAAGCAAGTATAAAGATGGTAATAATTAATTCGTTCAAATCCAGCCTTTTCATCTATACTATCTTCATTAATAATAACAAAAAATTCAGCACCTTTATGCAATTCGAAAAAACGATGTATATATTGAATCGGATAAAGAGGTAAGTCAACACCAGACAGCAAATGATAATAGTCAAAATTAACGGGATATTCAAATGCTTCCTCAAACAACAACATTTCACACTTAATCTGTGAATAATTACCCCACTTCACATTTATTGGTTTGTCTATAATTACCCCTTCATATTTTTCAACTATTTTGCACATTTTTAACTTTATACCATAAGATACCTTTTTGTCAATGTGCACAAAACAAACATTGTCTTCGTGATACAGTTTAGAAAGCAATAAATTCAGAATCTCCGGTTCATTATGCGCCATGATTAAAAAGGCGTGTTTCATGTCATAGGATTTTATTACGTTCTTATCTTTATCCTTATCGTCCGATACCAAAATATTCAACTCCCACTTCCTTCATCTCCTCAGCATCATAAATATTACGCCCATCAATCACCAACGGTTTGCGCATGCTACGGATTATCACACCCCATGAAGGTAAACGGAACTGTTTCCATTCGGTTAACATCAACAACGCATCCGCGTCAAGTACCGCATCATACATATCCGTAGCATATATCACCACATCACCAATACGACGTTTACATTCGCCCATGGCTACAGGATCATAGACCTTTACTGTACACCCAGCTTCAAGCAGAAGTTTGATGATTACCAGAGCAGGGGATTCACGCATGTCATCCGTCTCAGGTTTGAATGATATTCCCCAAAGAGCAATAATCTTTCCTTGCAGGTCACTTTGATAATAGGTGCTCAGCTTGCGGAAAAGGATACTCTTCTGTTCTTCGTTCACTTCCTCTACAGCTCTCAGCACTTTCATCCGATACCCCCTTTTTTCAGCAGTCTTGATGAGTGCTTTTACATCTTTGGGAAAGCAACTACCACCATAGCCACAACCAGGATAAAGAAATTTGCTGCCTATACGACTATCACTGCCTACTCCCTTACGAACCATATTCACATCAGCACCAACCAACTCACAAAGATTGGCAATGTCATTCATAAAGCTGATACGAGTGGCAAGCATAGAATTCGCCGCATACTTTATCATCTCCGCAGAAGGAATATCGGTAAAAATAACACGAAAGTTATTCAATAAGAAAGGACGATAAAGTTTTGTCAGCATTTCCTTGGCTTTCTCGCTCTCCACACCTACCACTACGCGGTCAGGACTCATAAAGTCTTTGATAGCAGCTCCTTCTTTCAAAAATTCAGGGTTACTTGCCACATCAAAAGGTATCTCCACACCTCGTTGCCGCAACTCTTCTTCAATAACGGCTTTCACTTTTCCAGCAGTTCCCACTGGAACAGTAGACTTAGTTACCAATACGGTATACTTCTTTATATTCTGTCCAAACTGACGAGCCACAGCAAGTACATATTGAAGATCGGCACTACCATCCTCATCCGGAGGAGTACCCACAGCACTAAAGACAATATCCACATCATCAAGTACTGAAACCAAATCTGTAGTAAAGTTTAAGCGTCCCTCCCGATAATTACGCAAGACCATTTCATCAAGTCCCGGCTCATAAATAGGAATTTGTCCACTGATAAGCGTGTTAATCTTATCCTCATCCACGTCTACACAAGTGACATGAACACCCATTTCTGCAAAACATGTTCCAGACACCAAACCTACATAACCGGTGCCGACAATCGCTATATTCATAAAATCAAGATTTATTCCTAGTTACAACTAACCAATATCACTGTTCAAATATGCCAGACAAGATTCCACATATTTCTACTTTGTTCTTGAATATAAGGTAATTGAGCAACCAAATGTTCACGAATTCGTCTATTCACATCAGACTGCAAAAATTCATCAATCTTCGATAGTGTTTTATCTATGGAAGTAATGTCAAGCACACAGTCTCTTTGTCCATAATCTTTAAACAACTCCTCATATTTATGACTCCAACTCGTAGCCAAACAAGGGACACAGGAATTCAAAGCAGAAGCAGCTCCATGAAAACGAGAAGTAACACAAAGGTAGGCAGTAGAAATCAATCCCTTTACTTCCAATCCATTCAAACCGGTTACAACCTCTACCTGATTTTTCAATTTACCTCTACACATATAAGCTAATTTCTCATCTCCTGCACCTTCGTGGTTTAGGAGATAAATATGCTTACCAGCCTTTTGAGAGGTGTAAATCACCTTTTGCAACATAGTCAGGTAATCTTCAAGTGAAATAATTCCTTTATCAATCATACGAAGGTTGGGAATTATACATACCCCCCCCCTCAAATGAGCATATTTACCAGGTACTTGTCCTTTGACCAATGAAGTGAAATCCGAAAATAATTTTATCTTTTGCGGATTTACATGACATTGCTTCAAATACCCCATTGAAGCTTCTTCACGAGGCATAATTAAGTCGGCAAAGTCGCTCAAATAAGAAATCAATTTCCTGGTATTATCCATTTTCACCGGGCCAAAAGCCTGTGGAAGAAATATTATTTTAGTTTTCCGAGTATGATAGTATTTTAAAAAATTGTACCAATAGCTCACAGTATGCCTTGTAGGTTTCCATTGATCTGAAAAAGCAAATCCACTCCCGTCTATCAAATAATCAACATGTTCTACTCTCGGATAATCCTCAAAAGTATCAATTGGCAAATGCAATAACCTGAGAACCCCACGAATCTTAGATTTTATACAAAACCTTTTTAAGAACTGCAAAGAAGTCAGATGTAAACGAAGAGGAGTTACTACATACCCCCTTCCTTGAAGAATGGCACTTTTGTTTATAAAGACTTCCGCATCCGGAAATCTCCTCTCAATTTCTTGTAGGATGGCATAAAGCATCAGTTCAGCACCCTTATTATGGGTTTCAACACCAGATAATACTATTCTCATTTGTATCTCTTTAATATGAATACTATCTTATTGCGTACCCTTGACAAAAAATGATAAAGAAAATTATCATGAATTCTTTCATATCGTTCTATTATTTTCAATGCCATGGCAACAATCTCCTTCTTGGTTCTCTTTTCTAAAGACAGAAAGTTCAATAGCTCTCGTTCACATTTATTCTTTTCTTTGTTATTAACGAGAATACCTTCCGATTTATCCAACAAATAGCTATTAACAGATAGGGGTAAGACATTAAATGCCTTTGAATAAGTTGCCACAGATATTTTACGCTCATTAATATGCTGACCCTGAATAATTTCCGAACTATCTCGACGAATTAATTTCAATATTCCTCCTTGTTTCATTTCTCGTATTAATTCATCCCCTTTTGCTGTACGAGTAATAATAACGGATTCACCATAGCGCATTTCTATATTCTTCATGCCCCACGGATCCCCCAATACAATATCCGCTGATGCATTCATTTTATCCTCACATATCCGGCATCGGGGAGGCGTAAAAAAATCTTTCAACAAAAATCTGTAAACATTAGGAATCACATATTCTTCAGACTTTGTATATAAAACAATAGGAGCATTCCCATAAGTATAAAAATTCCCATTTGCTATAAAAGCCTTACGTTTCCAGTCTATCTTGAAAAGAGACGGGTTGATACCCTTTTGCTTGGCTTTCGCCAGAAACACATTCTGAATACCACCACAAAGAGTACGTTCACATATCAACCCCAGCTTATATTTGACATTTCGATAAGACTTTGATGTTTTCTGAAGATGGGTTAAGCCCTGTATTTGACAAGGTAATCCGACAAACGCCACGCTTTCCTTATCCTTCACGTTTCGAAGCCGTGAAAGCATATCTACAGGAGTATAACATGATTTCTGGGTTGAATGCAATTGACTTACATTTTCAATCGCCACACTCTCCACTATGGGAAATTCACCAAATGACATCCTGCAAACCACAGCGCAATCAATTTTATGATGCTCAAACAAATATTTCAGAATAGCGGTACAGACTCCTCCGCTTTGGGCATTCATGAATATTTGTTCATCAGTCGCCCTACCTGTAAAGACTGAATTTATACAACCGATATGAGAGTCTTCAACAAGAGGCTGGTTTAATGAAGGACAAACCTTGGTACATAAACCACAATCTATACAATCTTCATTGACTGAGGCATACATTCTACCTATTGATGACAACTTCATAGAAATAGCCCTTGTAGGACAGATTGCCTTACAAGCACCACAATTAGAACACAAAAATGAGTCGGAAACCGATTGGATATTATTCATCTTCGGATTTTAGCTATGGCTTTTATTACTTTTGTCGAAACAAATCTCCTTTCTCTTCCCTTCATGCCCATGGCATAAATTGTTCCGGTAGATATGAACACCGATATAAGAATCGTCCACAAAGAATGTAATGGAAACACTTCCATCAATAACCAGGAAACGAACATCGCCATTACGAAAACGCTCCAACATCTGAGAAATACTTCTATAATGTAATGCTCTATATTTATTTTTAACAACTTATTATTATATCTGAGCCGAAGTGTCAAACACACACACTCCAACAGAACATTCACCCAAATACCAGCCAACGGCCCAAGCCCCAATTTAAAGCAGACATATATAATCGGTAATGCCAACAACTTTACTCCTCCCACTACAATTTGATAATTACGAATTTCACCTGTCGCCATAATCGAAGTAACAAGAAAGCGTGACTGAGTATCAAATAGTAAGTAAACCATTGTCCATTGTATAAAATGCACTGTATAATCGGGAATTTCCACCAACCACAATGAAAGCACATATTGAGTATGCAATATCAATGGAACAGACAAAAGCATTAAAAGATAAAATGAAAAACGACTACCCTGAAATATCAGTGCATGTATACGGACCAAATCGTGTTGAGCTACAGATTTTGTCAGCTGGGGATTAACGGCGGACTGAAAGTTAGTAACAAATTGATATACAGCGTTCTGTACTTGGTTACATAAGCCTTTGGCTGCATTTACCGTTACTCCAAAGAACATATTCATGAATATATCAACCCCTTGATTCCGTAATACCGCCGATCCGGATCCCCAAATATTCCAACCGGCAAAAGCAGCCATCTCTTTAAAAAAGCGTTTTTCAATGCCAAATTTGACTCGTTTAGCCTCTTCAAATTGTTTCTTACAATAAATGGTATAAAGTAAACGAATAAGACTGGATGATACCAATATGGCTACAGAATAAACAACAAGTTTATCAAAATGAATAATATACAATAAATATACAGACAATAATTTCAATACACCATCAAGAATGGAGAGATAAGCAAAGGCCTCCATCCGCTCATGCGCAATAATGAGTGAATTGTAAGGTATGGAAATAATGTTTAAATAAAAGGCTAAGATACTACACTGCAGAGTCCAAAAAGCTGCAGTTAAGCGTCCATCCGGTATTTCAAGATGATTGTATAAAAAATAGCCCCCAACAACTTCAAGTATAAATACCACCATAATCCCTATAATAATATGCAGGGTGATGCTGGTGGCGAAAACTTTCTTTATATCCTCTCTATCTTCGCGCCCTAGTGCGTAAGTTATAAAACGCTGGGAGGCTGAAGACATGGACCCGCCCAATAGAGCAAACATAGTTACCATGCCCCCTATAAGTTGATATATTCCATAATCATCTACTCCCAATACTTTCAAGATTTCCCTAGTAGTATATAAAGAGATAATGATTAGCAATAGAGAACGAAAATACAGAAACAAGGTATTTTTCGCTATTCGTTTATTAGCAGATAATGATTTTTGCAAGATGTGGTAAGAACTCTGTCACTTTCGCTGCACAAAACATCAATGCAGCAAAGTGCTCTTGATTTTTATGTTACTTAATCAGGATGAAAACAAATTCAGAAATCACATATTAAAACACGCATTAATCTTCTCCTATCTCCTCCACCAGCGACGCATGCACAAACGTCGTCGCCACCGCCATCACCCCCTCGATGTTCACCACCACCCTCCTGTCATGGCGCACACGCACAAACACCCCTTCCACGCCTTCGAAGATGCCGCCGGTGATGCGTACCCGTGTTCCTTGAGAGAGGTTCAGCTCGGTGGGTTCAAGATAGAGCACGGCCTGGTCGTAGGTGCCCGACACGGCGATGAAGCTGCGCATCTGCGAGTCCGGGATGACGATGGGCCGGCGGGTTTCGCGGTCCATGATATAGCGGACGGGGATGTTCATGCCGGGCCTGTTCTTTATTTCGTCCATGCGCTCGCGGGTGGAGCGGACGAAGACCAGGTTATGGACCGCGGGAACAAGCTTGCGCAGGCGGCGCTCCTTCCGCACGACATACTCATAGCGCATGGGAATATAGCTCTCGATGCCCTCGGCATCCAGAAAATCCTTGAAAAAAAGCTCACGGCTATAGGTGACACGCACTGCATACCAGTGCATTTCTGCATTCTCGTTCACGAAAAAATATGATTGGGGGACACCGGAGTAGCGAAGTACCTCCCGGTCAAGCAATGTAATGCGGTTACTTTAAATAGACTATGTGCATTCATTTTATTTCAAGACCCTCCACCATCTCGGAAGGAAGGCGACGAAATAGTTATATCCAAGCCGTCTTGCGACATGCTGCCGTAAACGGATGCTTATGAAAGATAAACACTTATGGCACGCTCCGTTTAATGAGCGCAAAGGTAATGCCAAGAAATGAAATTACAAAATTTTCCGACACATAAAATGTCGGAAGCCCTCGCGACGGCATTTATATGAATCAGCCCTCCACAAGATACCTCTCCACGTTCCTTGTCTCCTTGCTGAAGTTCACTCCTGCCTTCACCACGGCATCGGCACGGCCGCGGGCGCTGCGCACTTCCGTCTCGACAAACTGTCCCGGCAGGGTGAAGACCACATAGAAGATGGCTTGGTAATGACGCTCGGTATTGTCGCTCAGTTCGTAGGGAATGCCGGAAAAGCATTGCACGGCAGCTCATCATCCATTATGGAGAGGTACGCGCGCAGGCGCGTGATTCTCTCATTTTTTTTAAGGAAGGGTGTGTTACATTATTCCCTGCAGGGTCATGTACCTCACCCTCCTCCTCCCTTCGACACACACGCACCGGGTGCCGCCGGCACGGTTCCCTGACACGAAGGAGCCGGATGCCCTCCGGAAGAATTCCGGACAGAAAAGACGTCCGCATTGCTTTATTTGTTAATTTTGCGTCCGGTTTGTTATCAAACCATAAATATATACCTTCAAAATAATAAAAAGAATGGGAAAAAAGTTCCAATTGAGGTGAAGCTCTTCCAAGGGAAAGGCTTCCAGGTGATTTACAGTAAAGAGAGTGAGGAATTGCAGCTGGCGATGGACTTTCTGTCGCAGGTGCGCAGGCACCTACGGGTGGAGTACAAAGACAGGAGAGCGTTTCTGACGCCTTTCGTGCACTTGCTGGCAGACCCCGGGAAGAAACACGGGATGAAAGGCGTCAGCCGACTGGCAAGGACACTGTATCTGCTGGTGGACTTCATGGATGCCGACGGCGGCACGAATACGCTGAATGCCAGATGCATCGAGTCCGAACTATACAGGCTCTACAACGAGCTGTATCCGGAAGCATGAGCCGGAACCAAGGAATCCAAATTGTAAAAAAACGGCTGTCCACCGCGGACGGCCGTTTTTGCTTCCTAAGGAAATAAACGGCATCTTTGCGCCGCCAATAAGGCAAACTTAATACAAATCGAATGGAAAACATTCCAGTGACCACCTACCGTGGTTTCAGCGCCGTCAGCGGGGAGACAACCTTCACGCAGGACATGGCCGACATAAAAAACGGCAAGCATGCCAAGTTAATCATCAAAATCGCCAGCCTCGTGGCACAGGGAAAGGTGGAGGAAGCCAACCGCGTCAAGAAGCAGCTTCCCTTCAGGACCCTCACGGCCAACTACCGGGAAAGGAGGCTCGCCCCGGGCATCGTCCGCTACAACCCCGTCATCACGCTCGACATCGACGACCTGGAAGAGGGACAGCTGGAGCAGACCCGGACCCTCGTCAACGGAGAACCGCACACCCTGGGCAGTTTCCTCTCCCCCAAAAGGCACGGCTACAAGCTGTTCGTCTTCATGCAGACGGAATACACCCGGCACCTGTACGACCGTCTCCGGCAGGGCGAGGTGACCTACGCCACGCTCGAGGAGATACACCTGAAGCTGTACAACGCCGCCAAGGAGCACTACGAGGCCCTGCTCGGAGTAGAGGTGGACGGAAGCGGGAAGGACATCTCGCGAGGATACTTCATCTCCTTCGACCCGCATGCCTATGTCAACGCCGCACTGCTGGAACAGATGTCCCCGCTGCCGGCGCGCATCATCCCGCCGGAAAAAAGGGAAAGCGGCAAGAAGAAAACGCCTGACGGAACGGCACGTCCTATCCCTTCCGCTGCCGCCTCCGCCATGCCGCACGACGCAGAGCCTTGGGAGAAACTGATATTCGCCAAAGCCGTGACCGCCGTGAAGCGCACCACCAGGTTCCGGGCGGGAAACCGCGACAACTTCCTCTTCGCCCTGGGCAACAAATGCTACAGCAAGGGACTGGACGAGCAGACAGCCGTCAGGCTGGCCAAGAGAGAGTTCGGGCAAGAGTACCCCGACGTGGAGTCTCCCCTGCACAACGCCTACATCTATACCGACAAGACCAACGAAGCCGCCGCGAAGAAGGAGGAGAAAAAGCCCGTCATCAGCCAAGTGATGGATTTCCTCGGAGAGCACTACGGCATCCGCAGGAACCTCATCCTGGACCGCCTCGAGTTCATGCCCTACGCACCGCCCGAAGAGGCCCGGAAAGGATACCGCCCCATGCGCGGGAAGGACTACAACACCCTGTTCGTAGACCTGCAGATGGCCGGCATCTCCTGCTACCAGAATTTCCTCAGAGCCGTGATAGACTCCAACTACGCCAAGGAGTTCAATCCCTACACCGACTACCTGTACGCGCTTCCCCCCTGGGACGGGACGGACTACATCGCCCAACTTGCCGACACCCTGACGACCGAGAACCGGGAACTGTGGCAGGAGGGATTCAAACGATGGATGGTGGGCATGGTGGCCTGCGCGCTGAGCGACGAGGAGATGAACCAGCTCGTCATCATCCTCTACAGCGAGCAGGGAAAGGGAAAGAGCAGCTGGATACGCCACCTGCTGCCGCCCGAGTGGAAAGAGTACTTCTACAACGGCATGATAGACCCTTCCAACAAGGACGACGCCCGCCTGCTATCCACGCGCATCATCATCAACATGGAAGAGTTCGAGGGCGTGAGGCCCGGCGAGCTGGCGGCATTGAAGCGAATCATCGCGCAGGACAACGTGACGCAGCGCAAGGCCTACGACGTCGAAGCCTTCACCCTGCCCCGCCACTGCTCCTTCATCGGGAGCACCAACAACCGGCAGTGCCTGCAGGACATCGGCGGTAACCGGCGTTTCCTCCCCATCACCGTCACCGGCATAGACTACCGCACCCCGGTGAACCATCCCGGCATCTACGCCCAGGCGCTCGCCTTGCTGAAGGGCGGTTTCAGATACTGGTACGAGGGCGAGGAGATAGAACAGCTGAACAAGCACAACGAGCGGCACCGCATGAAAGACCCCGTGGAGGAGAACCTCTTCGTATTCTTCCGCAAGCCGCTGCCCGAAGACCTGCAGGTAAAATGGCTCCCTGCCAGCGTGATACTGACCAAGCTCAGCATATTCGGAAAGGTGCAGGTGAACCCGCACACCCAGCTGGTACTGGTGCAGGCACTGGAAAAGTACGGATTCGGCACACGGACCAACGAGCAGGAGACGACCGAATATGAGGTAGTGGACATCCAGCTATATCAGTAACCGGCATTCGAGGAGAAGAGAAAAGCCCCGTAACATATATTGTTGTGCATGACAACATATATTGTTACGGGGCTTTACATATATTGGCGTTTTCTTTACACGGCTTCCCTATTTCCGGCCGACAGCATGTCAGGGTTCTCCCAGATACTTCACCAGCACTTTCACTTCCAGCGGAGTGAAGGTGCGCCGGTATTTGTTGTAGCCCACCTTCTCCAGCTCACCCTTCAGCGCCTTGTTGTGGCGTATCCATGCCGCCAGGGTATAGATGGCATTGCTGATGCAGTAAGTCGGGTTGTAGAGCATGGCAAGCTCCTCCTTCGAATAGGCGTGGATGCGGAACGGACGAAGCTCTTCCTCCATCTCTTCCCTCTTTTCTTTTTCTGTTTTCATTCCCTTATGTTATTGGTTAATTATTACACCATAAAGATACTGAATATCAGTGATATGGCCAAGCATATACAGACATAAACGGGCATCGGACGAAGAATTTTTTTTGAACAGAAAGGAAACGGGAAAGAGACGGCGTAACCCGAAGAAAGCCATGAGCAGAAAAAGCCGGAGGAGTACTTTTGCAGCACCCCTCTTCCCCCCTAAAGGAGAAAGAGAAGAGTATTGCAATACGGGACTTTAATTTCTAATTGTTAATTTTTAATTATTTAATTGTTTATGGGAGTACCATTCAAGAAAATTGCGAGGAAAGATCCTCGAAAGGCAGATGCGGTGGCAAAGTTCTACCCGCAGCTGGTGACACTGGGCGACAATGCGACGCTGGACGACATTGCCTACGTGATGAAAGAGAAGAGTTCGCTGACGCTGGGCGACATCCAGAGTGTATTGACCAATTTTGTGGAGGCCATGATTGCAACGCTCTACAACGGGCAGTCGGTGAACATCAAGAACTTCGGCGTATTCAGCCTGTCGGCGCGCACGGCAGGCGTAACGGATGTAAAGGAGTGCACCGCCAAGAACATCAAGGCGGTGAAAATCAATTTCAGGCCTTCCAGTACCGTAAGGCCGGACATCACCGCCACGCGTGCCGGGCAGAAGATTGACTTCTACGACCTGGAAGCATTGGTGAACAAGGGAGACGGTGAAGGAGGAAGCTCCGGCGGCGGTTCCGGCTCGGGAGACGGAGGCAGTTCGGACGGAGACCAGGGCGAAAATCCGTTGGGATAAATATGACTGATTTTACTACCGATTCGTATGTTCAACTTTTAAAACGTATATAGCATGAAAAAAAGTATCTGGGATAAAATTCTGAAAGTCGTGATTGCAGTAGCCTCCGCCATCTTGGGGGCATTGGGAGCCAATGCGATGAACGTGAGCATTTAGGTTGCCGTAAAGAAAGGATGGCAGGATATGCCAGGCAGCTACGCACCCAATAGCGGAAAGCCATATTCGGGCCTCCTTTCTTTTTTTACGCTGCAAAAATGAGGGAAAGTTGTTACGAGGAGATGTGGAGGAGGTTACAGAAGTATGTAGGCCGAATATACAATCACCCCGGATTGCACGGATTGACACAGATAAAAGTTTCTGATTATCAGAACTCCTAAAATCACCTGTGTCAATCCGCTCAATCCGGGGTGAGTATTATTAATAGGAACGTGCGAAAATCACGCGGCAGGCGGAAGGCTTGCCGGTAACCATGCACTTGCCCGGTTCCTTGTCACCCGGAACAAATGAATCGAAAGGAATACAACGGATGGTTGCTTTGGTCTCTTCCTTGATTTTCTCTTCGGTTTCGGTAGTCCCGTCCCAATGGGCCAGAATGAAGCCGCCTTCTTCAATCTTTTCCTTGAATTCCTCGTAGCTGTCTACGCTGGTGATGCGGCTGTTGCGGTAGTCGAGCGCTTTCTTATAGACATTTGCCTGAATGTCCTCGAGCAAGTCCTTCACGTACTCTTCGATACCCTCGCAGGAACGCGTCTCCTTCTCCAGTGTATCGCGACGCATGATTTCCATTGTATTGTTCTCCAGGTCGCGGCCACCCATCACCAGACGGACGGGAACACCCTTCACCTCATAGTCGGCAAACTTGAAGCCCGGACGTTTGTTGTCGGCATTGTCGTACTTCACGGAAATACCCATTGACTTCAGCTTGGCAACAATGCCTGCCACTTTCTCGTCAATCTTAGCCAGCATCTCTGCATTCTTGTAGATAGGTACGATGACTACTTGTATCGGAGCCAGGTGCGGAGGAAGTACCAGACCGTTGTCATCGGAATGCGTCATGATAAGCGCTCCCATCAGACGGGTGGAAACACCCCAGGAGGTAGCCCAAACATACTCCAGCTTGTTCTCCTTATTGACGAACTGTACATCGAACGCCTTGGCGAAGTTCTGTCCCAAGAAGTGGGAAGTACCGCTCTGCAAAGCCTTTCCGTCCTGCATCATCGCTTCGATGGTGTAGGTGTTGAGGGCACCGGCAAAACGCTCGTTGGCAGACTTCACGCCTTTCACTACGGGCACTGCCATGTATTTTTCGGCAAACTCAGCATATACATTCAGCATCTTTACCGCTTCTTCTTCGGCTTCCTCGCGGGTGGCATGTGCCGTGTGTCCTTCCTGCCAAAGGAATTCGGCGGTACGGAGGAACAGACGGGTACGCATTTCCCAACGGAACACGTTTGCCCACTGGTTGCACAAGATAGGCAGGTCGCGGTATGAATTGATCCAGTTCTTATAGGTGTTCCAGATGATGGTTTCGGAAGTGGGGCGGATAATCAGCTCTTCTTCCAGTTTTGCAGCAGGGTCCACCACCACACCGCCGCCATTCGGATCGTTCTTCAAACGATAGTGCGTCACGACGGCACACTCTTTGGCAAAGCCTTCCACATGTTCCGCTTCACGGCTGAGGAATGATTTCGGAATAAGCAAGGGGAAATAAGCGTTGACGTGTCCCGTTTCCTTGAACATATCGTCCAACTGACGTTGCATCTTCTCCCAGATAGCGTATCCGTAGGGCTTGATCACCATACAGCCGCGTACTGCCGATTGTTCTGCCAAATCGGCTTTTACCACCAACTCGTTGTACCACTGAGAATAGTTCTCACTACGTTTGGTAAGGTCTTTCAGTTCTACTGCCATTCTATTTCGTTTTTTAAAGTTTTCGTTGATTTCTCTAAACAGTGGGCAAAAGTACAAATTTTAAAGGAATTATTATTTGAAAAACAAATAGTATTTTTAATAGAAGCGGAAATGCGCTCTAATCTATTTAAGAAATGCACCGGGATTTCGGATTGGGCCGGAATTACAGATATTATAACCCCAATTACATAATTTCCGCGGAGAATGTGCGAAATCCGTATCTGAGGTTATATTATCAGTAATTAAGGTTATGGCAAAATCCGTATAATCCGCTAATTTTGTGTGATGAAAGAAAAGAGAAAATGAAAATACAGAGATATGGACAACATGCTAAAGAAAGAGACCGGCAAGACGCCGCAGGAGCACATGCAGGAGAAAGTAATTGAAATAGCAAAAGAGCGTATCGTCGGCACCCGAGATACTGCAAGCCAAATAGCATATTCATCGGGCTTCCGATATCCGCAACATCTGTGCCGTCTGTTCAAGAAACGGGAAGGATGCACACCGAATGAATACCACACAAGGATGATTAGCTGAAAGGACAGATGAAAGAGACGTTGGACATAAAGAGCGTGTGCGAATGCAACCGCCGTTTGGGATGCAAAACTCTGCATCCCCAGGCAAGCATCATCAATCTGGAACATCCGGATCTGGAACAGGATGCCGTTAAATTCGAGTTCTATACCGTGCTGCTCACCGAGGAGTGCACCGACGGCTGTTGTTGCGGTCGTAAATATTACGATTATTCCAATGCCACGATGGTATTTCTGAAGCCCGGAGAGGTTTTCCGCATGAGTAAAAATAATACCTTGCCGGATAAAGGTTATCTGCTGATATTCCATCCTGACCTACTCTTTCGGACTACCTTGAAAAAACATATCAGAAACTATACTTTCTTCCATTACGGCAAGGAAGAAGCCTTACATCTGTCTAAGCGTGAAACAGAGAAAATCACCTGTTGCCTGTGGAATATAGAGGAAGAACTGCATCATCCTATAGATGCACACAGCAGTACCATTCTTTCACGTCATATCGAACTGCTATTGGATTATTGTACCCGTTATTATGAGCGTCAGTTTATTACGCGAGAGGACAAGAACAAAACAATTTTGGTAAAAATGGAAAAGCTGCTCGACGGTTATATCGATTCCGGTCAGTTGGGCAATGCCGTTTTACCCACACCGGAGTATTGTGCCGCACACCTCCATCTTTCCGTTCCTTACTTCAACGACTTGCTGAAATTCGAGACCGGCAAAACATTAGATGAGTATTTCCAACTGAAACGGCTTGAAGCAGCTAAAAAGATGTTGCTCAAAGCGGAAAATACCCCGGCCGTTGTGGCACAGTTGTTAGGCTATCCAAACGTACAGTATTTCAGCCTGCTATTCAAGAAGATAACAGGAATAGCACCGAATGAGTATAGGTGCTCTCAAAATTAACGCCAGTCAGTACCTGCAAACCGGTTCCGCCCGCTCCGATAATGTTACCGTCACCGGATGTTGCGGGTTCATCGGACAACTCACGCGGATTCTTTTTAGTCTGCTTACAGAGTCAAATAAATAACTTCACACTACATCAAGTAAATAACTTCACACTGTATCAAATAAATAACTTCATACTGCATCAAATATACGGAAAAGAAGTAGAGCCTGGGCAAAATATACAAGAAATACGAAGAATATAGAAATACGAAGAATATGGAAATACGAAGAATATGGAAATAAAAAAACGAGCAAGCTCTCACGAACTCCCCGCCCCTATAAGAAAAGCCATAAAGGCTTTTCTTTTAAACTACATCAATGTTACCCAAAAATCAATCTTTCTCTTTACCTGAAAAATAAAACTTCAATTACCTGTTCTGAAAACTTCAAAATCCAATCTTTACCTTTACCTAATTTACCTATTTATTCAAAACATTTAGCTTATGAAAAAATCTATTTTCAATCCTTTTACCTAACAACCAATATCCTTTTTGAAAACTGTCTTATTATTTATCAAATCCAAATGCAGTTTCCCAACTGCACTGCAAAGGTAAGTGTTTTATGCGCATGTGCAAAACATCAGGCACACTATCCGGGTGTTTTATAACATTGTTTTAGAGTTTAAGAGTATAGTTTACACTTATAAACATTCCATTGCTCATCGGGGAGTATACTTTCCAGCAAAAAACAAGCCACCGAAGCGCCGAAACGCTTCGATGGCTGTCCCCTTCAAACACCTTTAAACAAAATGAATTTCTTCTCTATTTTCTTGCTTCGGCGATATAGCCTAAAGCTTCTTTACATTTTTCCGTAACGTAAGTCCAGTCTTCGGCAGCGACTTTGTCTTTCGGGAAGAGTCTGGAACCCATTCCTACGCAGAACACACCCGCCTTAATCCAAGAGGTCAGGTTTTCCTGAGTCGGCTCCACCCCACCGGTCACCATCAGCTTAGACCAGGGCATCGGGGCCAACAAACCTTTCACGAGTTTGGCGCCAAGCACATCACCCGGGAAAATCTTGCAGAGGTCGCAGCCCACCTCTTGCGCGAAGCCCACTTCCGAAACGCTACCACACCCCGGAGTATAGGCAACCAGACGACGGTTACAAATCTTGGCTATTTCCGGATTGAACAGCGGGCCTACAACGAAGCATGCACCCAACTGCAAGTACAGCGCCGCAGTAGCAGGGTCGACGATGGAACCTACACCCATAGCCATCTCGGGGCACTCTTTTGCCGCAAACTTCACCACTTCTGCAAACACCTCGTGAGCAAAGTCACCACGGTTCGTGAACTCGAATGCACGAACACCGCCATCGTAGCAAGCCTTCACTACTTTCTTTGCAACTTCTGCATCCTTATGATAAAAGACGGGCACCATGCCGGTAGAACCAATCTTATTCAATACTGCAATTTTATCAAACTTACTCATCTTTCTATTTACTATCTGACTATTTAAATGTTCTGCTACTTAATCCTTTATACCATTAAACTATTTACCATCCATTCACCATCTTCAATTTATTCAGGAAATCCTTATCTGATTTTCCCAAACAAGCAGCTCGATAATTGGCTGCAGGTCAGTCTACTTGTCTGCCAACCTGACAGCCCTTACCGCAAATGCCTTCAACCTATTCTTCAGTTCTTCTGTCGTCATCAACAAGAGAGTGTCAAACAGTAAAATCGCCTAATAGCAAATGAACTTATCTCTGTACCCGTCCGCTTGCATCACCTCCTGCCAGTGCTTCCACCTCTTCTGCAGACACAAGGTTGAAGTCACCGTTGACAGTGTGCTTCAAGGCAGAAGCAGCCACTGCAAATTCGAGGGCGGCACCCTGGTCAGGCTTTGTCAGCAGGCCGTGGATGATACCACCGGAGAAAGAGTCGCCGCCACCTACGCGGTCGATGATAGGATTGATGTCGTAACGCTTCGACTCGTAGAATTCCTCACCGTTGTAAATCATTGCTTTCCAGCCGTTGTGGGTAGCAGAGAAGGACTCGCGCAATGTAGATATGACATATTTGAATCCGAATTCCTTCGCCATCGCCTTGAAGATTCCCTTGTAGCCTTCGGCGTCGGTCTTGCCGCCTTCCACATCGGCATCGGGCTTGAAGCCAAGGCAGAGTTCGGCATCTTCTTCGTTGCCGATGCAGACATCCACATACTGCATCAAAGGCTTCATGACGGACTGGGCTTTTTCCTTAGTCCAGAGTTTCTTGCGGAAATTGAGGTCTACCGACACGGTGACACCGTGACGTTTGGCGGCCTCGCATGCCAGGCGGGTCAGTTCGGCAGCCTTGTCGGAGATGGCGGGAGTGATACCCGACCAGTGGAACCAGTCTGCCCCTTCCATGATGGCATCGAAATCAAAGTCTGCAGCATCCGCTTCGGCAATGGCAGAGTGCGCACGGTCATAAATCACCTTACTGGGACGCATGGAAGCACCGGTCTCAAGATAGTAGATACCTACACGGTCGCCACCACGCGCAATGAAGTCCGTCTTTACGCCATACTTGCGCAGTGCATTGACAGCCGACTGGCCTATCTCATGCTTCGGCAACTTGGTTACAAAATAAGCATCATGTCCGTAGTTGGCACAACTGACAGCCACGTTTGCCTCACCGCCGCCATATACCACATCAAAAGAGTCGGACTGCACGAAACGGGTGTTTCCCGGAGTAGACAGCCTCAGCATGATTTCACCTAATGTAACTACTTTCTTTCCCATAATCTTTCTATGTTTCATTTTAATATGAAATTAATTTATTTCCTTTCAATCTATCATTTTGAAGTGCAAATAGAACTTAAACACCTGAAAACATGGAGAGTATATCAAAATAATATTCATTATCCATAATCTCCGTGTGCGGACACAAAGATACAACAATTTTTGAAATACAAAAAATTATCATATATTTGTCGTTGAAATATTAAGATTATTATTGTGCACGAGCACAACATGGTGTACGATGGGACGATTGACAATTGAAATTACATTGCAGAATCGTGGCTAAAGCAACATCAATCGTACATTGTAAATCATAAATCGTTAAATCGTAAATATACAGATGGAAAGAATCAGAATAAAAGATATCGCCAAGATGGCCGATGTATCCGTAGGAACCGTCGACCGTGTGATTCACGGACGCAGCGGCGTGTCCGAATCCAGCAGGAAGCGAGTGGAGGAAATCCTGAAACAACTGGACTATCAGCCCAACATGTATGCCAGCGCGCTGGCTTCGAACAAGAAGTACGCATTTGCCTGCCTGTTGCCGCAGCACCAGAAAGGCGAATACTGGACAGAAGTGGAGGCGGGCATACACAATGCCGTGGAAACTTACTCCGACTTCAACGTTGCCGTACAACTCTCCTACTATGACCCCTACGACTACCATTCATTTGCGGAGGCCTCCGGGCAGATTCTGGCACTGGAACCGGACGGAGTGATGTTTGCCCCCACCGTTCCGCAATATACCAAGCCTTTCACGGATGAGCTGACGCTGCATAATATACCTTATATATATATAGACTCCAATATAAAGGAAGAGCCCGCCCTCTCCTTCTATGGGCAGAACTCGCACCAAAGCGGATATTTTGCCGCCCGCATGCTGATGCTGCTTGCCGGAGAAGACGCGCAGGAAATCGTCATCTTCCGCAAGATAAACGAAGGGATTGTCGGGTCGAACCAGCAGGAACGTCGCGAAATAGGTTTCCGCGAATACATGCAGGAACATCATCCCGCCTGCCGCATCTGGGAACTGGACTTGCATGCCAAACGCGACAGCGAGGACATGCAAATGCTGGACGAATTCTTCCAAGAACATCCGACCGTAAAGAATGGAATCACCTTCAACTCCAAAGCATACATCATCGGGGAATATCTGCTGAAGAAAGAGAAAAAGGACTTCAACCTGATGGGCTATGACCTGCTGCAACGCAACGTAGACTGCCTGAAACAAGGAAGCATCTTCTTCCTCATAGCACAGCAGCCCACCCTGCAAGGATTCGACGGCATCAAGGCTTTGTGCGAACACCTGATTCTGAAGAAGGAAATCACAAGGGAGAACTTCATGCCGATTGACTTGCTGACAAAGGAGAATATCGAGTTTTATTACAACAAATAACAAGGATATAGACAGATAAAGACAACACATAATGGGAACAAAGCATCTGAAAATAAATCCGGCTGATAACGTCGCTATAGCAGGAGGACCGGATGAATGAATGAAAACAGCGTCAAGGAAATTATGTCAGTAACAACCGATACAATCCCCAAGAACAAAGGCGGCTGGTGGGCGCTCAGCCCGTTGGCCGTATTCCTTTGCCTCTACCTGGTGACTTCGCTCCTGGCAAACGACTTTTATAAAGTCCCCATCACGGTGGCCTTCCTCGCCTCGTCCTGCTATGCCATCGCCATTACGCGCGGGCTGAGTCCGGAACAGCGCATCCATCAGTTTTCCGCAGGTGCCGGCAACAAGAACATCCTGCTGATGGTATGGATATTTATCCTTGCAGGAGCATTCGCCCAAAGCGCCAAGCAGATGGGCGCCATTGATGCAACCGTGAATCTGACACTGCACATATTGCCGGGCAACCTGCTGCTGGCGGGCATCTTCATTGCCGCCTGCTTCATCTCCCTTTCGATAGGAACCAGCGTAGGAACTATCGTTGCACTGACCCCCGTAGCCGTGGGGCTGGCGGAGAAGACGGGCATCGACCTGCCCTACATGGTTGCCATCGTGGTGGGAGGCTCGTTCTTCGGCGACAATCTTTCCTTCATATCCGACACCACCATCGCATCGACCAAGACGCAGGACTGCGTGATGAGGGACAAGTTCCGCGTCAACTCCATGATTGTGGTACCGGCAGCACTTATCGTGCTGGGCATCTATATCTTTCAAGGACTGTCCGTCTCCGCCCCGCCGCAAGTACAGGGCATCGAGTGGATAAAAGTAATCCCCTACCTCGTCGTGCTGGGTATGGCCGTAGCAGGCGTCAACGTTATGCTGGTACTGCTGCTGGGCATCCTCTCCACTGGAATTATCGGCATTTATACCGGCACCGCCTTCTTCGACTGGTTCGGAGCCATGGGAACGGGCATCACCGGCATGGGCGAGCTTATCATCATCACCCTGCTGGCCGGAGGCATGCTCGAAACCATCCGCCACAACGGAGGCATCGACTTCATCATCTCCCGGCTGACCCGCCACGTCAGCGGCAAACGGGGAGCCGAATTCAGCATCGCCGCCCTGGTCAGCATCGCCAATCTGTGCACCGCCAACAACACGATTGCCATCATCACCACCGGCCCCATAGCCAAGGACATCGCCCTCCGCTTCCACCTGGACCGCCGGAAAACGGCCAGCATACTGGACACCTTCTCATGCCTCGTGCAAGGAATCATCCCTTACGGAGCGCAAATGCTGATAGCCTCCGGACTTGCCTGCATTTCACCCATCAGCATCATCGGAAACCTATACTACCCCTTCTGCATGGGAGCATGCGCCACCCTCGCCATCCTGCTGAGATACCCCAGGAAATACTCGGGAAAGTGATGAGTTATTTGTCAACGGGAGGATGAGTTATTTGTTGACAGGAGAATGAATATCAAAAAACACCACTCTCATCAACAAATAACTCATCACTCATCACTCATAACTCAAAATTATTCCCTATCTTTGCAACCGCTATTACGAGATAGTAGCATAATTCAAATCATTAACTAAAAACATTTTAATTAAATGGCAACAAAAATCAGATTGCAAAGACATGGACGTAAAAGCTATGCTTTCTACTCTATCGTTATTGCAGACGTAAGAGCACCACGTGATGGTAAATTTATTGAGAAGATTGGTACTTACAACCCTAACACCAATCCTGCCACAGTAGATTTGAAGTTCGACCGGGCACTCGACTGGGTGTTGAAGGGCGCACAACCTACCGACACAGTTCGCAACATCCTCTCCCGCGAAGGTGTTTACATGAAGAAGCACCTGCTGGGCGGTGTAGCAAAAGGCGCATTTGGCGAAGCGGAAGCCGATGCTAAGTTCGAAGCTTGGAAGAACAACAAACAAAACGGTTTGGCTGCTCTGAAGGCTAAAGAAGACGAAGCTAAGAAAGCTGAAGCAAAAGCACGTCTGGAGGCTGAAAAGAAAATAAACGAAGAAAAAGCAAAAGCATTGGCTGAAAAGAAAGCTGCTGAAGCTGCCGCAAAAGCTGCCGCTGAAGCACCGGCTGAAGAGGCTCCTGCCGAAGAAGCTGCTAACGAATAATAGCAAGCACAGCCTTATCGCTAAAATGGGATTAAAACTATAAAAATCCTCTCCGACCCATATCGGAGGGGATTTTTTATTCTTATCTTTGGCGCGGTGGTAACATCTTAACCACACCGCAAGGATAAACATTTTAAGAATATCCACAAAACATAATGTGGATTATTTTCTCATAACGAGAACTATTTAGCACATTATGACGAAAGCAGACATATTAAATGCCCTTATCAATCACTACTGCGGAGGTAATAAGTCGCAGTTTGCAAAGAAGTTAGGAATTTCGGCACAAGGATTAAGCACTTG
>Ga0073908_1001844_pt1 | contig 28044 bp, 35 predicted proteins | sample MucameincwithD2O_FD_65484 | JGI IMG/M metagenome (GOLD analysis project Ga0073908, IMG submission 65484) | Mouse cecum microbial communities from Vienna, Austria - Mucus amended microcosms incubated with D2O | ecosystem: Host-associated > Mammals > Digestive system > Large intestine > Cecum...
CAGAAGTGAGAGGCGATTGAAATGAATATAACAGGAATAGCAAAAAGCCATCATGCGGGCATCCCCAAAGCGTCATCCAAAAAGGAATGGAAGCTGTCCGATTCCCTCCAGGAGAGGATAACAGGATGCGGCGCAGAACGTCTATATGGGGAATAAGTTCCTCGCCCTGCGGAAAAGCGAGGTCGCCAAAGTCGCGCCGGACAGGTCTGCGCTGATGGGGAAACTCAATCAAAATATGGCGGACATGGAGAAAATACGGGAGGCAGACGAGAGGTGGCTGCGCCTCCTGTTCGGGGAGCCGTATGAAGCCAAGTTCCAGTCGGAAGGTACGGGTTCCGCCGTCCATGTGTATGACGGGAACGGTGACGAGATACTGACCTACACGGCGGGCGTGGGCTGGCATGAGAAGGAGTCGAAGGCGGAGACACAGGTACACGGGGCTTTGAAGGCTGCCTACTATGATGCGTACCATGCGGCAAGGCAGGAGATAAATTCCGGCATTGCCGGGATGGAAGTGCAGGGTGGATTTGATGCGAGGGCATAAGAAGAATACATAAAGCACAAACGATAAAAGGGAACTGGCAGAGACAGGCTGGTTCCCTTGTTCCATATCAGTGTGGGGAGGCGGTTCCCCGTTACATTAAAAAACGGTAATTGAAAGCGATACATACATTTTGGCGGGCGTGCTGCGTTTCACGATGAATGTGGATTGCAGTGCGCCCGCTTTTTCTGGCTTTGGATGATAAAATTCTGCCCTTTTTAGGCGGAGGAACGCAGTAAAAAGCCAGATTACGATGCACCCGATAAAGGCAGCCGGGACGGCTGCGTTATGCTGGGTGTTTTCTATTGTTCAGAGAAAGGACAGGCTGTCCCCGCAGGGCTTCCCCGCCGGATGGCACCGGCAGGCTGCCGGGGAAGCCGGAACGAAATGCTGTCCCCACGAAAGGGGACATTATGGCCATTGCACGGGCTGGGAACAGGTTTCCGGCATCTGCGCACGAATATCATATTTTATCTGTACATACCGCAGTTCCTTCCAAGGGGACCGCGGGCTTTTTTTATTCGACACATTTCTATTTTATTCCCAGACATATTACAAAAGAATACATGATTTTCATTACGGGCGTACCTGGGATTTTTCAGGCGCGCTTTTTTTGCGCCTTAGTCCGCCCGCCTTACAGGGTGCGCGCGCCGCCGCTCCGGTCTTGAAACTGTTTAAGCAAATTTCAAGACTGGAGGGAATCTGAATGAAAATTGAATACAAGGATGCGGACGGCAGGGTGATGGAACTGGATGTTTCGGATGAGATCGGGCAGTTTTACCTGTCTTCCGTGGAAGAGGCAGAAAAGAGCGACAGGAGGAACACAAGGCCGGACCGCCACACGTCTTTGGAAACCTTTGTGTATGAGGACCAGAGGTTTTTTGCATCTGCGTCAGACACCATGAAGGAGGCCGTGGAGGACTGTGAAGTGGAGCGGCTGCTTTCCTGCCTGAATGACCGCCAGAGGGAGCTTGTGCGCCGGTGCGTGATCGAAGGGTGGAGTTACACGGAGATAGCCGCCAAGGAAGGCAGGGATGAGTCAGCAGTCCGCCATGCGGTAAAAAGGGCGCTGAAAAAAATGAAAAAAACTTTTTTCTGACCGTCCGAAAGTGCGTCCTCCCATGGCTTATGTCAGAGGGTGCGGCAAAGACCCTCGGAAATGGAGGTCATGGGCATGGAACACACATTGAGGATCAGTGTTTCAAAGGAGCCGGCATCCGGCGGGATAGTGAGCTGCCGCCATATCTCCGTGAGGGAGCGTTTCCTGCGCTTCCTCCTTGGGGAGAAGCGGAGGCTGACCATCATTGTTCCGGGCGATTCTGTCCGGGAGCTGGCAGTCAGTGAAGTCATGGAAGGAGGAAACGTACATGGGAAAAGTGAAGTTACTGCTTGATGTCATCGGGGACCTGCGTTCCCTTGCGGACAGCCTGCAAGCCGTTGCGGATGCGGTGGCAGACAGTGGGGCGGCAGAGGCGGAGATGACGACCACGAAGGAGCCGGAGGAAACCGGGAAAGCGGGCAGGGCCGGGAAGACCGCAAAGAACACGGCGAAGAAGGAAGCAAAGGCGGCAAAGCAGGAGCCGGAGGAAAAGCCGCTGACGCTGGAGGAAGTACGCGCGGTGCTGGCGGAGAAGTCCCGCTCCGGGCACACGGAGGAAGTGAGGGCACTGCTGAATAAGCACGGCGCGGATAAGCTGTCGGAGATCGACCCGGCGGAATATGCGGCGCTGCTTGCGGAAGCGGAGGTGCTGTGATGGGAAAACACGCATTACTGTCGGCATCCTCCAGCCACCGGTGGCTTGCCTGCCCGCCGTCCGCAAGGCTCTGTGAGAACTACGAGGACACGGGCAGCGAATACGCGCAGCAGGGCACCGACGCCCACAGCCTGGGCGAACACAAGCTGAAGCTGTCACTTGGGATGGAAACTAAAGACCCTACGGAGGGGCTTGAGTTCTACGATGAGGAGATGGAGGAGTGCGCCTGCGGATATGCGGAGTATGTCCTCTCGTTGGTGGAAGAGGCAAAGAAAACTTGCAAGGACCCGGTGGTGCTGATTGAGCAGCGGCTGGACTTCTCACGGTATGTGGAGGAAGGCTTCGGCACCGGTGACTGTGTGATCATTGCGGATGGGACGCTGTATATCATCGACTACAAGCATGGCAAGGGTGTGGAGGTCTCCGCAGAGGGGAACCCACAGATGATGCTGTATGCCCTGGGCGCGCTGGAGCTGTTCGACGGCATCTATGACATTGACGCTGTCCGCATGGCGATCTACCAGCCGCGCCGGGAGAACGTCAGCGTGTATGGGATGGCGAAAGAGGACCTTCTCCAGTGGGCGGAGGGTGAGCTTACCGAGAGGGCGAAGCTGGCCTATGCCGGGGAGGGCGAGTTCTGCGCCGGGGAACACTGCAAATTCTGCAAGGCGAAGGCGGTCTGCAGGAAACGGGCGGAATACAACCTGGAGCTTGCGAAGTATGACTTCGAGATGCCCGCCACGCTGGAGGATGACGAGATTGCGGCAATCCTCGTGAAAGCGGATGAGCTGGCGGCATGGGCGGCGGATGTGAAGGAGTTCGCTTTGCAGCAGGCGCTCTCTGGCGTGAAGTATGCCGGGTTCAAGGTGGTAGCCGGGAGGTCGAACCGGAAGTACACGGACGAGGATGCCGTTGCGGATACCGTGAAGAAGGCTGGCTTCGACCCGTATGAGCCGAAGCTCTTAGGCATCACGGCCATGGAGAAGCTGCTGGGCAAGAAGAAGTTTGCGGAGATTTTGAAGGGCCTTGTGGAGAAACCGCAGGGCAAGCCCGTCCTTGTGCTTGAGACGGATAAGCGCCCGGAAATGAACACGGCAGAGCAGGATTTCCGTGAGGAAGAGAAGTGAGGGAGATACCGCTGGCAAAGGGGAAGGCGGCAATTGTGGATGATGCGGATTATGAAAGGCTGGGCATCCACCACTGGAGCTGCAGCAAAGCCGGCTATGCAATGCGGGGATTCCGGGAGAATGGGAAAATGGTGTATCTGAAAATGCACCACGCAATACTTGGAAAGCCGCCGCGGGGGTTTGTCGTTGACCATATTAACGGGAACAGGCTGGATAACAGGAGGGGCAACCTCCGGTTTGTCACGCACCAGCAGAATGCGTTCAATACACGCAAGCACCGGGTGGAAAACGGCACATCCCGGTTCAAGGGCGTTTCGTATATGAGGGATAAGCATAAATGGCGCAGCAGGATCATGATAGGCGGCAGGGAGAAACACATCGGCCTTTACGGTACAGAAGAGGAAGCCGCCCTCGCGTATAACGAGGCGGCAAAGAGTTATTTTGGCGAATATGCAAAACTGAATGAAATTTAGGAGGAAAATCATATGTCAAACACAGCCAACAATCCAACAAAAGTAATCACCGGGCCGAACACCCGGTGGAGCTACTGCAACGCATGGGAAGCGAAGGCAATCAACGGCGGCACGCCGAAGTTCTCCGTGTCGCTCATCATCCCGAAGTCGGATAAGAAGACCATTGCCAGGATCGAGGAAGCAATCAAGGCGGCGTACCGCGAGGGCGAGGCGAAGCTGAAGGGAAACGGCAGGAGCGTCCCTGCCCTTTCCGTTTTGAAGACCCCGCTGCGTGACGGGGACGTGGAGCGCCCGGATGATGAAGCTTATGCGGATTCGTATTTCGTCAATGCCAACAGCTCCACGGCTCCGGGAATCGTGGACGCGGACCGGCAGCCGATCCTGGACCATTCCGAGGTGTACAGCGGCGTATACGGCAGGGCGAGCATCAATTTCTATGCCTTCAATTCCAACGGGAATAAGGGTATCGCCTGCGGGCTGAACAATTTACAGAAAATCCGTGACGGGGAGCCGCTTGGCGGGCGTTCCCGTGCGGAGGATGACTTTGCGGATGAAGCCGGGGACGAGGAGGATTTCCTCTCCTGACGGCATAGCGGGGATATACTGCCGGGTGGCGGGGAGGGGCGTCTGCCTTTTCCCTGCCGCCCTTAAGGCGGTGAAAGGAGCTGGTGGAATTGAAGTCTATCGAAATTGATATTGAATCGTACAGTGATGTGGATTTGTACAAATGCGGTGTTTATAAATATTCCTCTTCGCCGAATTTTGAGATTTTATTATTCGGATACAGCGTGGATGGCGGGGATGTGAAGGTGGCTGACCTTGCCTGCGGGGAGGAAATCCCTGCGGAAATACTGGCGGCGCTTTCCGATGAGTCCGTCACGAAATGGGCGTTCAATGCCATGTTCGAGAGGGTGTGTTTGTCAAATTACCTTGGGGAATGGCTGGAGCCGGAATCGTGGAAATGCTCCATGGTCTGGTCTGCCACCCTTGGCCTTCCGCTGTCTTTGGAGAATGTTGGCACAGTGCTTGGGCTGGAAAAGCAGAAATTGTCAGAAGGAAAAGACCTGATACGGTATTTCTGTGTCCCCTGCAAGCCGACCAAGGCGAACGGCGGCCGGACACGGAACCTGCCGGAGCATGACAGGGAGAAATGGGAGCGGTTCAAGGCATACAACCTCCGTGACGTGGAGGCGGAGATGCAGATACAGCAGAGGCTTTTCAAGTTCCCCGTGCCGGATTTTGTGTGGGAGGAATACTGGCAGGACCAGGAGATCAACGACCGGGGTATCGGCGTGGACATGGGGATGGTCACACAGGCAATCGCCATGGACGGCCGTTCCAAGGCAGAGCTGTCAGGCGCCATGCAGGAACTGACGGAACTGGAGAACCCAAACTCCGTGCAGCAGATGAAGCAGTGGCTTTCGGAGAACGGGGTGGAGACGGATTCGCTGGATAAAAAGGCGGTGGCGGAACTGTTAAAGACTGCGCCGGAGCCTTTGGGGGAGGCGCTTGCCCTGCGGCAGCAGCTTGCCAGGTCATCTGTTAAGAAATACCAGGCAATGGAGAATGCGGTGTGTGCGGACAGCCGTGCGCACGGAATGTTTCAATTCTACGGTGCTAACAGGACCGGCCGGTACAGCGGGCGCATTATACAGTTGCAGAACCTTCCGCAGAACCATATCCCGGATTTGGCACAGGCACGGGAGCTGGTGAAAGCCGGGGATTTTGATGCCCTCTCCATGCTCTATGAGGATATCCCGGATACGCTCTCGCAGCTCATCCGCACGGCTTTCGTTCCGCAGGATGGGAGGAAGTTCATCGTGGCGGACTTTTCCGCAATCGAGGCGAGGGTGATCGCCTGGATAGCGGGGGAGCGGTGGCGGCTGAAAGTGTTCGAGGGCGGCGGTGACATTTACTGCGCCTCGGCAAGCCAGATGTTCCATGTCCCGGTGGAAAAGCACGGCGTGAACGGGCATCTGCGGCAGAAAGGGAAGATTGCCGAATTAGCCCTCGGCTATGGCGGATCAGTCGGGGCATTGAAATCCATGGGCGCGCTGGAGATGGGGCTTGCGGAAGAAGAGCTGCAGCCGCTTGTGTCGGCATGGCGGGATTCCAACCCAAGCATCACGGAGTTCTGGTGGGCGGTTGACCGCGCTGTAAAGGAATGCATCAAAAAGAGGGCCTCAACGGAAACACACGGCATCCGTTTTGATTACCAGAGCGGGATGCTGTTCATCACTTTGTTTTCCGGACGGCGGCTTGCCTATGTGAAGCCGAGAATTGGCGAGAACCGGTTTGGCGGGGAGTCCGTCACTTACATGGGCGTGGGCGGCACGAAGAAGTGGGAGCGGCTGGAAAGCTATGGTCCCAAGTTCGTGGAGAACATTGTGCAGGCGGTCAGCCGGGATATCCTCTGCTATGCCATGCGGACGCTTAAGAACTGTGCGATTGTGGCTCATGTACATGATGAGGTCATCATCGAGGCGGACAGGAGGATGTCCCTTCCTGCCGTATGTGAACAGATGGGAAGGACGCCGCCCTGGGCGAAAGGGCTGCTGCTCCGGGCGGATGGTTACGAATGTTCGTTTTACCAGAAGGATTAGGCAGGGGGTGCATGATGGAACGGCTGCGGATTGAATACGGGACGGGATACATGGAGCTGAACGTGGAGATGTTTTTCCCCTGCAAGATGCCGGCGATGAGGAAAGCCGCAAGGCTCATCAATTCCTACTGCACGGATGAGGCAAGGGCGGAGCTGCTCTCGGAGCTGCGGGAGCTGGCGGACGGGTATAAGGCACTTTGCGATATGTACACGGAAAAAGCGGAGGGGCTCCCTGCGGATTCCCCGGAGCGGAGGCACTGGAGGGCGGAATTCAACAAAACGGAAGTCCTCCGCAAACGGATGGAAAATAATATCAGGTTGATCTCAGGAGGAAAAAAGGGATGAGCAGGGCGGCAATGCAGGGGTGTAGGACACACGGCGACTGTTTCGCAAACAGGGGCGGCGTCTGCACCTGCTTAAAGGACAATGACTTTGGCGGGAGGGACTGCCCGTTTTACAAGCCTGCGGACACGGTCCGGGATAAGCAGCGCAGGCAGAATGGAGGTATGGTTGATGGGAATCAGCAGATATAACAGCGAGGGATACAGCGACCCGACGAGCCATGCGGCACTGTCGGGGATCAGGAGGGAAGAAAGGGCGGCGAGGCGGGCATACCGGCCTCTGGTCTATATATGCTCCCCGTTTGCCGGGGACACAGAAAAGAATACGGAGAAGGCGAGACGGTACAGCCGGTTTGCGGTGAAAAACGGCGCGATACCGCTTGCGCCGCACCTGCTGTTCCCGCAGTTTTTGGATGACACAAAGCCTGCGGAGCGGGCAATCGGTATGTTCATGGGGATGGTGCTTTTGGGGAAATGCGAGCAGTTGTGGGTGTTTGGGAAGAACATATCCACGGGGATGGCGGCGGAGATCGAGAAGGCGGAAAAGCGGGATATGGTGATCCGTTACTTTACAGAAAATTGTGAGGAGGTTGTGTAAATGCAGTTGGATAAATATCTTGTGAGCAAGGGCGGGATGTTCTGTGCATTGGAGCCGGGGATGGAAAGCTGGTACAGGCGGTGGGGAGCCCCTGTGGACCGGAGTATCTATGACACAATCGAGATGACGGACGAGGAGCTGAACGCGCTCCTCCCGCAGATCGAAACGATGAAGTACAGCGGATCGGACCTGATGCTGGAGCCGTCGTTGAAGGAGTTTGTGCTGAGAATGAAGGATTCCTCCGGGCGCGGGGAAAACACGGTGCTGTTCAGGGAAACGCTGATGCCGGAGGCGGGGCCGGTCCGGGATGGGGAGCTTTCCCGGACTGACAGGCCGCTCCTTGACGCCTATTTCTTTTTCGGGAAGGGCAGCACTGCGGATGTCGTGGTCAATATGGGCTCCTGCAGGTTCGAAGACGGGAATGGGAAATATACGACCTGCACATACCAGCGCCCGGTCTGGGCAAGGGACTGGCAGATCATGGAGGACAGATACCTCATCGACCTGTTCCGCTATATTAAGTTCGGCTATATGCTGATACAGAAGGCGCTGTATGAACGCCCCGTGGTGTTCAGCGAGGCCTCATCCCGGAAGGTAAGCCGCCCGGCATACAGCCCAAAGGGGAACCGGAAGAGGAAGAGGGTGGTGAAGGCCGTCCGGGTGATGCGCACCAATGCGGAGGAATTTGCCAGATATGCAGAGAAGCAGCGGAAAATATCCTGCCCGTGCTGGGGAGTCATCGGCCACTGGAGGAACTGTAAATCCGGGAAAAAGGTATGGGTGCGCCCGCACAGGAAAGGCCGGGAGAGGGATAACCCGGCGGCATACAGCCCGAAGGAATACCAGCTTGCAGGGGAAAAGGAGGCGAGATCATGAGGATGACATTGTACAGGTCAAACAGCAGGGGGAATGCGAAGAACTGCAGCTATCCCGTCAAGTGTGTGGTAGACAATGAGGAGGACTGCCTGGCAGCCACGGCGTTCGACCATGTGTGCGGGAAGTTTAAGGGCAGCTACCGCAGCGTGGACAATTTCGAGGAGGCGGACTGCAGCGTGGCGGACTGCGACAACAGCCACAGCGACAATCCAAAGGACTGGGTGTACCCGGAGGACATGGCGGAAAAGCTGCCGGAGGTCAGCTATGCCATCCTCCCAAGCCGGAGCAACATGAAGCCGAAGGGCGGGAAGTCCGCAAGGCCGAGGTTCCATATGTATTTCCCGCACGACCCGGTCACGGATGCGGAGGCTTATGCCGCTCTGAAGAAAGCCATACAGCAGAAGTTCCCGTTTTTTGACGGCAATGCACTGGATGCCGCACGTTTCATTTTCGGGAATGCAACAGAGGAGATCATCTGGCATGAGGGGGAGATCACCATTGACTGTATCGTGAAGCCCCAGGGCGGCAGGGAGATACCGCAGGGGCAGAGGAACGCCACCATGTCCCACTTTGCGGGGCGCGTGGTGAAACGGTATGGGGCTACGGAAAAGGCGCATGAGATCTTCATGGAGGAGGCGGCAAAGTGCAATCCGCCCCTAGAAGAAACGGAACTTGCCATGATCTGGCAGAGTGCCTGCCGCTTTGCGGAAAAGGTCCAGGGGCAGGAAGGGTATGTTGCCCCGGATGCATACAATGACGAGTTCGGGCGGGAATCGCTGAAGCCGGGGGATTACTCCGACATCGGGCAGGCGAAGGTTCTGACCAGGGAATACGGCGTGGAGCTTCGGTACACGGCGGCCACGGACTATCTGCGTTTCTGCGGGCAGTATTGGGTGGAGTCCAAGCAGCAGGCAGTGGGAGCGGCGGAGGAGTTCCTTGACCTTCAGCTTGCGGACGCCAAGGATGAGATCGCCCGGACGAAACAGGCGCTCATGGATACGGGCATTTCGGAAGATGCCATCACTTCCGGCGGCAAGTCGCTGGAGAAGAAGATCAGCAGCGGGCAGATGGACGCCTACCTTGCGTATCTGTCCGCCCAGGCGTATAAGGCATTCGTGATGAAGCGGAGGGATATGAAGTATGTGGTCTCCGCCCTGCAGGCGGCGAAGCCGATGCTGGAGATCAGCATGTCAGACCTTGACAAAGACGGGTTTCTGCTGAACACGCCGGACGGCACCTATTACCTCCCGGATGGGCTGGAGGGGAAGCGTGACCACAGCCCGGAGGATTATATCACGAAGATAACGGCGGCGGCTCCCGGCGATAAAGGGGAGAGTCTGTGGCTGGATTCTCTGGACACTATTTTCTGCAAAGACCGGGAACTGATCGATTATGTGCAGCAGATCGTGGGCATGGCAGCGGTGGGGCGCGTCTACATGGAGTCGCTGGTCATCGCCTACGGGGAGGGGAGGAACGGAAAGTCAACCTTCTGGAACACCATAGCCCGTGTGCTTGGTACCTACAGCGGGAATATGTCCGCCGACACCCTGACCGTGGGCTGCAAGCGGAACGTGAAGCCGGAGCTTGCCGAGGCAAAGGGCAAACGGCTCATCATAGCCGCCGAGCTGGAGGAGGGGATGCGCCTGAACACTTCCGTGGTGAAACAGATGTGTTCCACGGATGAGATTTTTGCGGAGAAAAAATATAAAGACCCTTTCAGCTTCACGCCGAGCCATACCCTCGTGCTGTACACCAACCACCTGCCGAGGGTGGGCGCGAATGACCCTGGGACGTGGCGGCGCCTGATCGTGATCCCCTTCCATGCCAGGATAGAGGGCGCAGGGGATGTGAAGAACTATGCCGATTTCCTCGTATCGGAGGCTGCCCCGGCTGTCATGAAGTGGATCATTGAGGGCGCGGAAAAGGCGGTCAGCCGGAACTTCCATATCCTTTCCCCTGCCTGCGTGGAAGAGGCCATCAAATCCTACCGGGAGGACAACGACTGGCTTGGGCATTTCATGCATGAGTGCTGCGAGGCTGACAGGGGCAGCATGGCAAAGTCCGGGGAGATGTATAAGGAGTACCGTGCCTACTGCCAGCAGACGGGGGAGTACACCAGAAGCACGGCAGATTTTTACAATGCGCTGGAAACGGCGGGCTTCAAGAAGCAGAAGAAAAAGGATGGTGCGTATATTATCGGGATACGGCTGAAAACCGCTGATTTCGTGGGCTGAGGGCAAAAAGGGTGACGGTCGTTGACGGTCGCAGTATAAACCCCCTTTAGGGCAGTTTTTTCAGTAAAAAACACTTATAGAGGACTTTATGGTACGACTGTCAACGACCGTCACCCGAAAGTCTGGAACGCTTGAAAAATAAAGGGATTGGAGGCATCTGCATGAGAGAGAAAACCATAGAGCAGAAATTCAGGGCGGCAGTCAAGGCCGCCGGGGGCTTGGCAGTAAAGTTCACATCGCCCGGTTTTGATGGGGTGCCTGACAGACTGGCACTTCTCCCGGATGGAAAAATGGCATTCGTGGAGGTCAAGGCTCCGGGGGAAAAGCCCCGCCCCCTGCAGCTTTCCCGCCACAGGCTCCTGCGGCGGCTTGGGTTTAAGGTGTATGTGCTGGATGACGAATCGCAGATTGGAGGGATCATTAATGAGATACAGTCCACATGAATACCAGAGATATGCCACGGAGTATATCGAAACACACCCGGTGGCGGCAGTATTCCTCGCCTGCGGGCTTGGCAAGACGAGCATCACGCTGACGGCGGTCAACGACCTGATGTTTGACAGCTTTGAAATCCGCAGGGTGCTTGTTGTGGCGCCTATCAGGGTAGCTTCCTTCAGTTGGCCGGCAGAGATTGAAAAGTGGGACCACCTTGCAGGGCTTAAGTACAGCGTGGCGGTCGGCACGGCGGCGGAGAGGCTGGCGGCATTAAAGAAACAGGCGGACATTTACCTCATCAACCGTGAGAACGTGCAGTGGCTCATTTCCGAAAGCGACATACCATTTGACTTCGACATGGTGGTAATCGATGAGCTGTCCTCCTTCAAGAACCACCAGACGAAGCGGTTCAAGGCGTTGATGAAAGTCCGGCCGAAGGTGAAGCGCATCGTGGGGCTGACCGGCACGCCTTCCAGCAACGGCCTGATGGACCTGTGGGCGGAGTTCCGGCTACTGGACATGGGGGAGCGGCTTGGCCGGTTCATCGGGCAGTACCGCACCTCCTACTTCCGGCCGGATAAGCAGAACGGGCAGGTGGTGTTCTCCTACAAGCCTCTGCCGGGGGCGGAGAAGCAGATTTACAGCAGAATATCCGATATCACCATTTCCATGAAGTCCACCGACCACCTGCGGATGCCGGAACTGGTGGATTCCAGGTACACGGTGTACCTTTCCGAAACGGAGCGGGAGAAATACGAGGAGCTGAAAAAGGACCTCGTCCTGCAGCTACCGGACGGCGAGGTCACAGCCGCCAACGCCGCGTCCCTTTCCGGGAAGCTGTCGCAGATGGCGGACGGGGCGGTGTACACGGATGTGGGAGAAACCATCGCCATCCATGAAAAGAAACTGGATGCGCTGGAGGACATCATCGAGGCGGCATACGGCAGGCCGGTGCTTGTGGCATACTGGTTCCGGCATGACCTGGAACGCATCACGGAACGGCTGCAGAAATTGAAAATCCCGTATGCCAGGCTGGACACGGACGGCAGCATCCGGAAATGGAACGCCGGGGAGATCCCGGTGGCACTGATCCACCCGGCATCCGCCGGACACGGCCTCAACCTCCAGGGCGGGGGGAACACGCTGGTATGGTTCGGGCTGACATGGAGCCTTGAACTGTACCAGCAGACGGTGGCGAGGCTGTGGCGGCAGGGGCAGGAATCGGAAACCGTGGTGGTGCAGCACATCATCACGAAAGGCACCATAGACGAGCGGATCATGAAGGCATTATCCGAGAAGGACACCACGCAGGCCGCACTGATCGATGCGGTGAAAGCTGACCTGAAAATAAAAGCCAATCAATGACAATCTGAGCCAAATGATGAAAACCAGTGACAATCCGGGAACAGTAAAAATTTTCTTTTGGAGGTATCAGGTTATGGGAATCGCATGGAAGTACCTGGATAAGAAGTCGGCGGCGGCAGACGCGGTGAAGGACTACGGAAGCATGAAGTTCATCATTGAACACACGGACGATGAGATAAAGGCGGCATATGAAAAAATGGGCGGGATCAGCAGCCCGCAGTTTGACGGGATGCCACACGCACACAACCCCCATGCCGCAGAGGACAGGATGGCGGAGGGAATGGATGAGATCAGCGTCCTGCGGGAGCGGTACCGGCAGGCAATGGAATACATGGCGTGGTTCGTCCCGGCATGGGAGGAGCTTTCGGAGGACGACCGCTATGTGCTGGATGCGTTCTACAGCGAGGACAACGAATACGGCAGCAGCGCGGCGGAGGACGTGGCAGACTACTTCGGGATTGAACGGGCATCCGCATACCGGAGGAAGAACCGGGCCCTGGCAAAACTGACCACCCTGCTGTTCGGCAAACCATAATGTCCACTTTGTGAGATGATTTATCCGTTTGGGCGTGGTATGATGATAAGGTGAAAAAATGCCAAGAGGGCCTTCGCGGGAGCAACGGAATCCTGCGGGGGCTTTCTTTATGCCGTGAGGAGGTGAGGCAGATGCCAAGGAAACCGAAGAGGCCGTGTTCCTTCCCCGGCTGTCCGAAGCTGACAGAGGGACGGTTCTGTGAGGAGCATGAACGGCAGGAGAACCGCCGCTACGAGAAGTACGACCGTGACCCGGCTGTACGCCGTAGGTACGGGCGGGCGTGGAAGCGTATCCGTGACCGCTACGCAGCCAGGCACCCGTTCTGTGAGGAATGCCAGAAGAAGGGGCTGCTGCGGCCGGTGGAGGAGGTACACCACAGGCTGCCATTGGCAGAGGGCGGGACGCATGACGAGGGAAACCTTGTGTCGCTGTGCCAGCCGTGCCATGCGAGGATTCATGCGGAGCGCGGCGACCGCTGGAATAAGCGTTAGGTCATTGTGCGCAGGTCCCTTGTGAAGATTTCTGCCAGCCGGGAGGGGCGGTCGAAATCTCCACAAGGGACCCGCCGGGGAACGGGCGTGGGGCCACACGCATAAAAATCGGAAATCAAACGGGGGATTGCCCGCCCGGAGATTTCCCTGAAATAAAGGCTTTTAAGGTGCTGCGGCGTTTGATTTCCGCAGCATTTTTTCAAAGAAAATCAAAGAAACGGGGTGGAAACGGTGGCAAAAGACGGCAGCGGGCGCGGCGGCGCAAGACCGGGGGCGGGGCGGAAGCCCAAGGCGCTCACGGAGAAGATCAGCGAGGGGAAAACAGCGGAAGTGCTGATGGAGCCCGCCGAACTGGAGGGCGTGGATGTGCCGCCCGTGAAGGACTTCCTCAAGTCCCCGCAGAAGAGCGGGCGGGAGCTGGTGGCGGAGGAGGTTTTCAACGAAACGTATGCATGGCTGAAGGCGAGGGGATGTGAGAAGCTTGTCACCGTGCAGATGGTGGAGCAGTACGCCATGAGCGTGTCCCGGTGGATTCAGTGTGAGGAGATCGTGTCATCCACTGGCTTCCTTGCGAAGCACCCGACCACGGGTGCCGCCATCGCCTCCCCTTATGTTTCCATGAGCCAGTCCTATATGAAACAGACAAATTACTGCTGGATGCAGATATACCAGATCGTGAAGGAGAACTGCTCGGTGGAGTTCCAGGGGAACACGCCCCAGGATGACGTGATGGAGCGGCTGCTCCGCGCAAGGAAAGGAGTGTAGAGGAAAATGGGAAAGACAACAACCGAGATGCAGCTTGTGCCGCTCTCCAGATTAGTGCCGTATGTGAATAACGCGCGGACACACTCGCCAGAGCAGCTCACGAAGCTCCGCTCGTCCCTGCGGGAGTTCGGCTTCATCAACCCGGTCATCATCGACCGGGAGTTCAATGTCATCGCGGGGCATGGCAGGATCATGGCGGCGAAGGAAGAAGGGATTGCAGAGGTTCCGTGTGTGTTCGTGGATTATCTGACGGAGGCGCAGAAGAAAGCCTACATCCTTGCGGACAACCGCATGGCTTTGGACGCGGGATGGGATGAGGAGCTGCTCCGCATCGAGATTGAAAGTCTGCAGGGTGCGGATTTTGATGTATCCCTGACGGGCTTCGGCGAGGATGAGATTGCCGACCTTTTTGCCGGAGATGGGGAAAAAGATGTGAAAGATGATGACTTTGACCTTTCCGCTGCACTGGAGAAAGCGGCGTTCGTGGAGCGGGGCGATATCTGGACGGTGGGCAGGCACCGGCTGATGTGCGGCGATGCCACAAGTGTGGAAGATGTGGCAGCGCTCATGGACGGGAAGAAAGCAAACCTCATCGTGACGGACCCGCCGTATGGCGTATCCTTCAAAAGCGGCAGCGGGCTTTCCATCCAGAATGACAGCATGAAAGGGGATGAATTCTACACATTTCTGTACAATTCATTTTCACAGATGGCGGCGCACCTGGAGAACGGCGGCGCGGCATATGTGTTCCATGCGGATACGGAGGGCTTGAATTTCCGTAAAGCGTTTGTGGACGCAGGGTTCCACCTTGCCGGGGTGTGCATATGGGTGAAGAATTCCCTCGTGCTTGGACGCTCGGATTACCAGTGGCAACATGAGCCTGTGCTGTACGGCTTTCTGAAGAACGGCAAGCACCCGTGGTATTCCGACCGGAAGCAGACCACCATCTGGAACTACGACAAGCCGAAGCGGAACAAGAACCATCCGACTTCCAAGCCGCTTGACCTGCTCGGATACCCGATCTGCAATTCCTCCCAGGAGAACGCCATCGTACTGGACACCTTCGGCGGCAGCGGCTCCACGATGATGGCGTGCGAGCAGACAAACCGTATCTGCTGCATGATGGAGCTGGATGAGAAGTATGCGTCCGTCATCCTGCGGAGGTATGTGGAGGACACCGGGGATTCGGAAAATGTGTTTGTGGAGCGGGGCGGGGAGAAGATCCCGTACTCCGCACTGGTGAAGGAGGTGGAGACGGATGCAGGACAGGGAACTGATGGCTGAGATATTACGCAGGATACACGCCCTGGGAGGCTGTGACGCCTCGGAGCAGTTTGACCGGGGATGGGACGCGGCGGTGGCGTCCTGTGAGGATGTGCTGACGGAGTTGACTGGCATCTCCTATGATGATCTGGAAGATGGAGGCGGTGCGGATGGATAATGTGAATACAGAAAAGAAGCTGACCCTCGGAAGCCTGTTTGACGGCTCCGGGGGTTTTCCGCTCGCCGGCCTGCTGGCGGGGATACGCCCGGTCTGGGCTTCAGAAATAGAGCCGTTCCCCATCCGGGTGACCACGAAGCGGCTGCCGTTTGTGAAACACCTGGGCGACATCAACGGCATATGTGGGGATGAGATAGAGCCGGTGGACATCATCACCTTCGGCTCGCCCTGCACCGACATGTCGGTGGCGGGAAAGCGGGCGGGGCTTGGCGGGAAGCAGTCCAGCCTGTTCTACGAGGCAATCAGGATCATAAAGGAAATGAGGTGTGCGACAGATGGAAAATATCCAAGGTTCATCGTGTGGGAGAATGTCCCCGGTGCCTTCTCATCCAACAAAGGGGAGGACTTCCGCTGCGTCCTCGAAGAAGTCTGCTCTGTCAGGGATGAGGGCGTTTCTGTTCCTGGACCTCCGAAGGGGAAGTGGCCAAACGCAGGGGAGATCGTGGGTGACGGATACTCCGTGGCCTTCAGGCAGATCGATGCGCAATTGTGGGGAGTCCCCCAGCGAAGGAAACGCATCTACCTTGTCGGGGATCTTGCAGGGTGGGGTGCCGGAAAAATATTATTTGAGTCCGAAGGCGTGTCTGGGTATTCTGCGGAGGGCTTCCGCGCGTGGCAAGGAGCTGCCCGCCATACTGAGGAAGGCGCTGGAGCGGCAGGCGGCGTCCGGGAAGGAGTGACCTGCCTCTGCGACCAGGGCGGGCAGAGGATGGGCGTGATGGAGGACGCTGCCTGCACCCTGCGGGCGGAGGCGCACCACCCGCCGTGTGTTTTGGATGCGGCAGGCTTCTGCACGGAGCATTCCGCACAGGCGCGGGGCATCGGCTATGAAGAGGAAACCTCGCCTACGCTCCGCGCCGGGACGGTGCCTGCGGCGGTAATGTTTGAGAACCATTCGCAGGACACGCGCTACACGGGGTCGCTGGAAACCGCGCCTACAGTCAGCGCCACCTACGGGATGGGCGGGAACAACCAGCCTTTTGTGGCGGAGCCGGACACACCCAAGACCATGAAGGTGAGGGCTGGAAAATCCGGCGGGGGCAAGGGCATTTTAGTCCAGGAGGATAAATCGGCGACGCTCTCCTGCAATAACGACCAGACGGTGTTCGTGCCAGTGCAGGCTTACGGCATCTGCTCCAAGGAGAGCAACGCCATGAAGTCCGACAATCCCCACAGTGGATTTTACGAGGCGGCAACTGCCCGGACGCTGGACTGCAACTGCGGCAATCCCTCATCGAACCAGGGAGGGATCGCCGTGGTGGAGCCGGAGGGGATGTCGGCGTTCCACATCAACCAGAGGGACGAAGTCATCGACCTGCACGGGAAGTCCGGGGCATTGATGGCGACCCGGAACATGCAGATGCAGACTTTCGTCCTCCAGGGCTCCATGATCGGGCGGGACGACAAAAACGGGCCGCAGGGCAGCGGCATCAATGAGGATGTTTCTTTCACGCTGGATGCAACGGACCGCCACGCCGTGGCGCAGCCGACCTACTGCACGAGCAAGAATTCCCATTTCACGCGGGCGGAGAGGGAGCTGGCGAACACGCTGGTGGCTACTGATTATAAGGACCCGCCCGTCATCAACGATCTGAAGGAGGAGCCGGACTACATCGTGAGGAGGCTGACGCCCACGGAATGCGCGAGGCTGCAGGGCTTCCCGGACTGGTGGTGTGACGGCCTTGGCACGGAGGACCCCACAGAGGATGAGCTGGCGTTCTGGCGGGAGGTCTTTGAGACCCACCGGAAGATCATGGGGACTTCCAAAAAGCCGAAGACCGACAGGCAGATAGTGAAATGGCTGAAAAACCCCCACTCGGATAGTGCCGAATACAAAATGTGGGGGAACGGCATCGCGCTGCCGAACGCCTATTTCGTGCTTGCGGGCATTGTGTACTACGCCCAGTTCCCGGACTTTTTATTGTAACATTTTTCCTGCAGTTTCCCTTGCTATTTTTACCACTTTGAGTGATTAATGTAGTACCACAAAAAAAGGAGGGCAAACAGCATGGAAAGAAGATTCAACGCAACAGGGGAACGCAGGAAAGAGATGGTAAAGGTTATTTCCGGGATTGTCGGGATGAAGGCGGTCTACATGAGGATGCCGACCTGCGCATACGCCATCAGCAATTTTACGGTCAGCAAAGAAGGGACGCTGGCCTGGGATGAGCGCAGCAGTGAGGAACTGGTGGAAAAGGTCCTGGCAGGGCTGGCACAGGCAGGCTTCACGGCAGAGCCGGAAGATTCTACAGAAGAAGCGGGAGCAGCCGCAGAAGAAACCACGGAGGAACCGGCCACAGATGCGCCGGAGACGGCGGCAGGGGAAGAAACCGCCCAGGCAGAACCGCAGGAGGCGGGCATCGGGCTTACGGTGTCGCTGCCGAGGGAGTCCTTCACGGATGCCGCCCTGGAGAACCTGCACAGGCTGGTGGAGGCCAAGGCCGCCCTGATCAAAAAGGCGCTGGCGGTGGAGAGCCTCCCGGTGGAGGCGGATGCGGAGAAGGTCTCCTTCCCCTGGTTCGCGGACGGACAGGACGGGGATTCGGCAAAGGCATACACGCACTTCATCACCGCCCTCTGCGACATGGCGCGGAAGCAGAAGCGCGTCACGGCGAAGGAACGGTCGGCGGACAACGAGAAATACGCCTTCCGGTGCTTCCTGCTCCGGCTCGGCTTCATCGGGGAGGAATACAAGGGCGAGCGGAAGGTCCTGCTGAAGAACCTTTCCGGCAACGGCAGCTTCAAGAGCGGGGCGAGGAAGGGGGCGGCAGACAATGACATTTCCGAGTAGGGAGATTGTAGAGCGCGTCCGCAGGGAGTACCCTGCGGGGACGCGGGTGGCCCTGGTCAGGATGGACGACTGCCAGGCCCCGCCAGCCGGGACGGAGGGCGTGGTGGAAGGTGTGGACGACACGGCGAGCCTGATGGTCCGCTGGAACAACGGTTCGCACCTCCATGTGATCTACGGCGAGGACGAAGTCCGCAAAATATAGCGGCCGGGAGCCATAAACTACACAAAATCCGGTGGCAAACCTTGTGTACTTTATGCCAGTAATTGACTTGCTATTATCCCCTTTTAGAGCGAATATGTGTACTACCGAAAGGGAAAACACACAAAACGGAGGTAAAAGGGATGAACGAAAAAATGGCAAGGCAGATAGCGGAAGCAAAGAAACAGACCATCGGGGTGGAGATAGAGATGAACGGCATCACGAGGAGCAGAGCGGCGAAGGCCGCGGCAGACTTTTTCGGAACAGGGCGGTACAAAGACACAGCAGGTCGGAACGGCTACTGCACCTGGAGCGCCTGGGACGCCGACGGCAGGGAATGGAAATTCCAGAGGGACGTCAGCATCGCGGGGCCGGACAGCGAAAAATGCGAGCTGGTGACGCCGGTCCTCACCTACGCGGACATTGAAACCCTGCAGGAACTTGTCCGGCAGCTCCGGCACGCCGGCGCGAAGAGCGACGCGGGGAGGGGCTGCGGGGTACACATCCACATCGGGGCAAAAGGCCACACGCCGCAGAGCCTGAGAAACCTCGCCAACATCATGGCGGGCCATGAGGGCCTGATCGCGGAAGCACTCGACCTTGACCGGGGCAGGATGAGCCGCTACTGCCGCACGGTTGACCCGCGCTTCCTGGAGCAGCTCAACAAAAAGAAGCCGCAGACCATGGCGCAGCTCGCGGACATCTGGTACGCAAGCCACGGCGCGGGCTACAACCGCAGCGCCCACTACAACGACAGCCGGTACCATATGCTCAACTACCATGCGACCTTCACGAAGGCCACAGTCGAGTTCCGGCTCTTCCAGTTCGACGCCCCGGCAGACGGGAAGCGCAACGGCCTCCACGCAGGGCAGCTCAAGGGGTACATCCAGTTCTGCCTCCTGCTCAGCCAGATGGCGAAGGAAGTGAAGAGCGCAAGCCCGAAGCCGCAGCAGCATGAGAACCCCAAATACGCCATGAGGACCTGGCTCCTCCGGCTCGGCTTCATCGGGGACGAATTCAAGACCGCGAGGGAGGTCCTCACCCGCCGCTTAAGCGGGGACGCATCCTTCCGAAACGGGAGATAAACCGCAGGACCCAGCCTCCTGCCGCCTTACCCAAGCCGCAAAAAGCGGCCTTAAGGCAGTAGAAGGGTAGGCCCTTCGGAAAGGAAGGAAGACACAATGGAAAAAAGATATTACATCGCATACGGCTCCAACTTAAACATTCCCCAGATGCGGATGCGCTGCCCTGGGGCGAGGATCATCGGCACTTCGGTGATTGAGGGCTACCGGCTGCTGTTCAAAGGCAGCAGGACCGGCTCCTACCTCACCATCGAGCCGCAGGAGGGCGCGAGCGTCCCTGTGGCGGCCTGGGAGGTGAGCGCGGAGAACAAGGCGGCCCTGGACCGCTACGAGGGCTTCCCCACTTTCTACTACAAAAAAGAGATGGAGCTGCCGCTTAAAGGCATCCGGACCGGGAAGGTGCGGCTGCGGAAGGTTTTCGTCTACATCATGCATGAGGACCGCCCGCTGGGGCTGCCGAGCCGATCCTACATGGAGACCTGCAGACAGGGCTACCGGAGCTTCGGTTTTGACGAGGCGTTCCTGGAACGGGCGTATGCCGACAGCGCGGCGGGGGAGGCGCGGGAATTTCCGGGCGGGTGGAAGGCGGGGGACGCCTGCTTCCTGGTGACGAACCGGAAGAACGGCTGCACCGGCGCATACACCGTGCGGGCGTTTGACGGGAGGTACTTCTGCCTGCAGAACAGGAATGGGAGCCAGTGCCGCGCGTCCGCAGGGCGGATGTTCCGCAGCAGGGAGGCGGCGCTTGGAAGGGAGGCAGATGCGGAATGAAACACACGGACAGGAAAAAGAGGGTATGCCCCAGGTGCGGGCAGGCTTACCGCGGGAGGCCGGCAGTCTCGCGGGAGGATGGAAGGACATCCATATGCCCTGACTGCGGAACGCGGCAGGCGCTTGAAAGCATCGGTGTGGATGAAAAGGAGCAGGATGCCATCCTTGCAGCCATCCACAGATGCGCGGAAGGGGGCAGCGAAGGATGAAGGCATATGGCAGGAACCTCCGGTGGATCGAGGACCACCAGTACGGGGATGAGATGCACACCGGGATCGCCATGCCCGCGTCCGGGAAAAGGCGCGGGCAGAGGCGGAGGCGCTACAAGCGGCCGTTCAAGAAATCGGAACGGCAGCATTCCAAACACATGATCCGCAGGGAGGTTGGCGGGGATCAGGCGCCATAAACTACACAATTCCCGGCGCAGATATTTGTACAGTTTATGCCCGGAATTGACTTGCTATTATCCGCAATCAGAGCGAATATGTGTACTACCGAAAGGGAAAAAAACAAAACGGAGGTACACACCATGAAGAGAATCGAACTTTTTGAAAAGGCCATCGCGGAGAAGGCGGCAAGCCTTAAGGATTGGGGGATAAACCCGACACTGTTCTGGGCATACCGTAACAGCATCACGGCGGGCAACGACAGGATAGACTTCGGCGAGGCCATCTGGGACAGCGAGGTCGGGGAGATCACGGAAACGCTGAAGGAGAACGGCATCACCGAGTTCACCATCAGCAGCACCTTTTCCAGCCTGATCCCGACGCTTGCGGAATTTGCAAAGCATGGCTTCCAGATGGCGGGGCTGACCGAAGTGAAGGCGAACTACACGGACTTCCAGACCCAGGAGCGGGCGGTCATCCCGGCGATCCAGATGGCGGCGGAAGAAGCGTAAGGCACGGGGCGGCCTGCCGGGAAGGAAAACCGGCAGGCCGGAAGCCCCGGAAAAAACTGGAAGGCAAAAAATACATCCGCAGGGCAGTGCGGGGCGAAGGAGGATTTTTTTATGGCAGGGATGAAATGGTATAAAGTATGGCTGGTGGTTCCGGGTACGGATTTTAATGCGGAAGGCTGGCCCTGCGAGCCGGAATGGTGGAACGACATGGAGCAGGCCCCCGATGAGGAGACGGCGATCCGGCAGGCAAATGAAAAGGCCCGGAGGCAGTGGGAGGAGCCGAACCAGTATGAGCCTGGGGCGGAGGCGCCGTCGGACAGGGAGCTTGGACAGGAATGCCCGGTCTGCACCGGGGCGGCGGAAGTCACCGACGAGGAATATGCGGAGTGGAAAAGAGAGATGGAAGAGTCGGTGGAGCTTCCGTTCCAATAGCATCCAGGCGGGTTTTCCGCAGGGCAACCGGGCCGGAAGGCTCTTTTGCCCGTGGCAGATATACACAGTTTCCCCAGCAGATATTTGTGTACTTTATGCTCCGGATTTGCTTGCAATTATCGGCATTTAGAGCGAATATGTGTACTACCGAAAGGGAAAACAAAAAAAGAAAACGGAGGACACAGACCATGAAGATCAACGATGCAATGAGGATTTACAGACTGCCGAACCCCACCACGCCGGAAGATTTGGAGTGCAGATGGAGCAAGCTGCTGACCTTTGGCGACAGGGTGGTCATCGCCGGGTACTTTTTCAACGGCCCGAACAAGCCCTGCTACTTCGGGGCGGCTTACGAATTCCTGGGCGACGACCACACCTGCGAAGGAGCCATCGGACTCCGGGCGGCAAGCGGAGCCGAGTTCGAGGATGACGGCCACGCAATCGCCTGGGCGATGCAGCAGTAAACGAAAAACAGAGCATTACAAGAACGGAGCCGGAAGGCTCTGTATCTTGTACCGATAGATTGGGGCTTGCCATAGGCAGGCCAATTTTTATGCCATCTTCTGGAGGTGATGCCGATGGCGATGCGGAAGCTGAAAAAATACAGGCCAACAAAATTTAAGGCGAAGGACAGCCGCTATGATAAGGACGCCGCCGATTTTGCCGTGATGTTCATCGAGAGCCTCTGCCACACCAAGGGGACATGGGCAGGGAAGCCCTTTGAGCTGATTGACTGGCAGGAGCAGATCATCCGTGACATTTTCGGCACTCTGAAACCGAACGGCTACCGCCAGTTCAACACAGCATATGTTGAGATCCCGAAGAAGCAGGGCAAGTCGGAGCTTGCCGCCGCTGTGGCGCTGCTCCTTACCTGCGGGGACGGGGAGGAGCGGGCGGAGGTGTACGGGTGCGCCGCCGACCGGCAGCAGGCCACCATCGTCTTTGACGTGGCGGCGGACATGGTGCGGATGTGCCCTGCGCTGAATAAGCGGGTGAAGATACTCGCCTCGCAGAAGCGGATCATCTACACGCCCACCAATTCCTTCTACCAGGTGCTTTCGGCGGAGGCGTATTCCAAGCACGGCTTCAACATCCACGGCGTGGTATTCGACGAGCTGCACACGCAGCCGAACCGGAAGCTGTTTGACGTCATGACCAAGGGCTCCGGGGACGCCCGGATGCAGCCGCTGTATTTCCTCATCACCACGGCGGGGACGGACACCCATTCCATCTGCTACGAAACGCACCAGAAGGCGAAGGATATCCTGGAGGGCAGGAAGATCGACCCGACCTTCTATCCCGTCATCTACGGCGCGGATGAGGCGGACGACTGGACGGACCCGAAGGTGTGGAAGAAAGCCAATCCTTCGCTGAACATCACGGTGGGGATTGACAAGGTGGAGGCAGCCTGTGAGTCGGCAAAGCAGAATCCGGGGGAGGAGAACAGCTTCCGGCAGCTCCGCCTGAACCAGTGGGTGAAACAGGCGGTGCGGTGGATGCCCATGGATCGATGGGATGCCTGCGCCTTCCCCGTTTCCGAGGACGGCCTGGAAGGGCGTGTCTGCTACGGCGGGCTGGACTTGTCCTCCACCACGGACATCACGGCGTTCGTGCTGGTGTTCCCGCCGCTGGATGAGGAGGACAAATACTGTATCCTGCCGTACTTCTGGGTGCCTGAGGAGACGCTGGAGCTGCGTGTGAGGCGCGACCATGTCCCCTACGATGTGTGGGAGCGGCAGGGGAAGCTGATGACCACGGAAGGGAACGTGGTGCATTACGGCTATATTGAGAAATACATTGAGCGGCTTGGGGAGAGGTTCAACATCCGGGAGATCGCCTTCGACCGTTGGGGCGCTGTGCAGATGGTGCAGAACCTGGAGAGCATGGGCTTCACGGTGGTCCCGTTCGGGCAGGGTTTCAAGGATATGTCCCCGCCCACCAAGGAGCTGATGAAGCTGGTGCTGGAACAGATGGTCGCCCATGGCGGGCATCCGGTCCTGCGGTGGATGATGGACAACATCTTCATCCGCACCGACCCGGCGGGCAATATCAAGGCGGACAAGGAAAAATCTACGGAGAAGATTGACGGGGCGGTGGCCGCGATTATGGGGCTTGACCGGGCGATCCGCTGCGGGAACATCTCCTCTGAGAGCGTCTACGATACCCGCGGTTTGATTGTATTCTGACCGTAAAAATGCACAAACCCCGCTGAAAATGTTTGTCTAAGATACTGCCGGAATCCGCTTGCTATCCTGTGGCTTCAGAGCGAATATGTCACTTACCGGGAGGATATCCCGGAAATTATCTGGATGGAGGGATTTCTGATGAAGCCATATGGAGCGGAAGAAAGGTTTGGAAAATATGAGTGGGAGGATTTCGGCGGCTGGTCAAGGAACCACACAAAAGCGGTATCCATCCGCAGGTGGAAGCGGCCGCTGAAAAAGAGGGCGAGGCAGGTGTGCCGTACCGCTCTGAGACGGCTGGTCTGAGACGGCTTTTCCGGGGCATAAACCACACAAAAACTGCCCCGGATGTTTGTGTACTTTATGGCGGGAATTGACTTGCTATTACCGGCATTCAGAGCGAATATGTGTACTACCGAAAGGGAAATCAAAAAAGAAAACGGAGGTAACGCACATGAAGGTACACGAATTTATTGCAAAGCACAAGATCAAGGAATCCAGGATGCGGATCTACGACGCGGAGCTTGGGGATGAGGTCTACGGGATCTACGAGATGGGCCTCTACCGTGACTGCGAGGTGGTCAGGGCATACCCGCACAACGGAGACACGGTTTTAGAGGTTGCATCGGTAAACGGCTAAGACGGGACGGCACAGGGGGCGCTGCTTCGGCGGCGCCTTCCTGCTGTCCGTTTTTGGAAAGGAGCGTGGTATTTATGGGATTATTCAGCGGCTTGTTCCGGGCGAGGGATGCTCCCCAGAACAGGACGTCGGGGAGCGCCTACAGCTTTTTCCTTGGGAACAGCACATCTGGGAAAAGGGTGAACGAGCGCACCTCCATGCAGATGACGGCAGTGTACTCCTGCGTCCGGATTCTGTCGGAGGCGGTGGCGGGGCTGCCACTGCACTTTTATAAATACACGGAGGACGGCGGGAAGGAAAAGGCAGCGGAACATCCGCTGTATTTTTTACTGCACGATGAGCCGAACCCGGAGATGACTTCCTTCGTTTTCCGTGAAACGCTGATGACGCACCTGCTCCTTTGGGGGAACGCCTACGCGCAGATCATCCGAAACGGCAAGGGCGAGGTTATCGGGCTGTACCCGCTGATGCCGGACCGGATGGGCGTGGAGCGGGACTCCAAAGGGCAGCTCTATTACGAGTACACGGTCAGCATGGAAGACGCGCCTACGGTAAAGGGCAGCACGGTCGTCCTGCCGCCCACAGAGGTGCTGCACATCCCCGGCCTTGGCTTTGACGGGCTGGTGGGCTATTCCCCTATTGCCATGGCAAAGAACGCCATCGGCATGGCGATAGCCTGTGAGGAGTACGGGGCGAAGTTCTTCGCCAACGGCGCACAGCCCAGCGGCGTGCTGGAGCATCCGGGAACCATCAAAGACCCAAGCCGTGTGCGTGAGAGCTGGCAGTCCACCTTCGGCGGCAGCCACAACGCCAACAAGGTGGCCGTTTTGGAGGAGGGGATGAAATACACGCCCATCTCCATTTCACCGGAACAGGCGCAGTTTCTGGAGACGCGGAAGTTCCAGATCAATGAGATCGCGCGGATCTTCCGTGTGCCTCCGCACATGGTGGGCGACCTGGAAAAGAGCAGCTTCTCCAACATCGAGCAGCAGAGCCTTGAGTTCGTGAAATACACTCTTGACCCGTGGGTGTCGAGGTGGGAGCAGTCCATGGCGCGGTCGCTGCTGACGGCGGAGGAGAAAAAGAAATATTTTGTGAAGTTCAACGTGGACGGTCTGCTCCGTGGCGACTACCAGAGCCGCATGAACGGCTACGCCGTGGGGCGGCAGAACGGGTGGATGTCGGCAAACGACATCCGGGAGCTGGAGAACCTTGACCGTATCCCGGAGGAAGTGGGCGGCGACCTGTACCTCATCAACGGGAACATGACAAAATTAGCCGATGCGGGGCTTTTCGGGAAAGAGGGGGCCGCACCGGGAAAGGAGGAGTCGGATGAAGACAAAGAAGTTCTGGAACTGGAAGAAAGTGAAAAACCAGGAAACGGGGGCGGAGGAGCGCATCCTGGAACTGAGCGGCACCATCGCGGAAGATAGCTGGTTTGACGATGACGTCACGCCGCAGCTTTTTAAGGATGAGCTGAACAGCGGCACGGGCGACATCACCGTGTGGATCAACTCGCCGGGCGGCGACTGCGTGGCGGCGGCACAGATCTACAATATGCTTTCCAACTATAAGGGGAAAGTCACCGTGAAGATAGACGGCATCGCTGCAAGCGCCGCCAGTGTGATCGCCATGGCAGGCGACACCGTCCTGGTATCCCCGGTTTCCATGCTGATGATCCATAATCCTGCCACTATTGCATGGGGTGACCATGCGGAGATGCAGAAGGCCATGGATATGCTATCCGAAGTGAAGGAATCCATCATCAACGCCTATGTGTTAAAGACGGGGCTTTCCCGGCCGAAGCTGTCGCACCTGATGGATGCGGAAACGTGGATGGACGCGAACAAGGCGGTGGAGCTTGGCTTTGCGGATGAGATCATGACGCGGGCAAAGGCGGAGCCGGAAAAGGAGCCGGAGGAAGGCGAGGGGGATACGGACGGGGAGGAAGAAGAAAAGAAATTCCCTCCCGCGCCTAGTTCCATGCTGTTCTCCCGCAGGGCGGCGGACAATGCCCTGCTGAACAAGGTCATTGCAAAATACGGGGAGGAAAAGCCCAGGGCGGGCATCGGGGAGCAGGCGAAGATCCCTGCTCCGGGAGAGAAAGGCACACCAAAAACAGAAACCGGCCGTTCCGTGGACGTACTCATGGAGCGGCTTAATTTATTAAAGCGATGAGAAGGAGGATTCCATTATGACGATTCTTGAACTGCGTGAGAAACGCGCGAAGGCATGGGAGGCGGCGAAGGCATTCCTGGATTCCCACAGGAAGGAGAACGGCACCCTTTCCGCAGAGGATGACGCCGCATACACAAGGATGGAGCAGGAGATTACCGACCTTGGGAAGGAGATCGCAAGGCTGGAGCGGCAGGAGGCACTTGACGCGGAGCTGAACCGCCCGGTCAACAAACCCCTTACGGGGAAACCGGGTGGAAAGGCGGAGGCGGACGGTGCGGAGGATAAGACCGGGCGTGCCTCCGACGACTACCGGAAGAACTTCTGGAATGCCATGCGCTCCAAGGCACCGATGCCTGCGGTCACCAATGCCCTGCAGATTGGCACGGACTCCGAGGGCGGCTACCTGGTGCCGGATGAATATGAAAGGACGCTGGTGGAGGCTTTGGAGGAGGAGAACATCTTCCGCCAGATGGCGAAGGTCATCAAGACCTCCAGCGGTGACCGCAAGATCCCCGTGGTGGCAAGCAAAGGCACGGCATCCTGGATTGACGAGGAGGGCGCATTCCCGGAGAGCGACGACTCCTTCGGGCAGGTCTCCATCGGCGCCTACAAGCTGGGGACAATGATCAAGGTCTCCGAGGAGCTTTTAAACGACAGCGTCTTTGACCTGCAGTCCTATATCTCCCGCGAGTTTGCCCGCCGCATCGGGGCGAAGGAAGAGGAGGCGTTCTTCACGGGGGACGGCAAGGGCAAGCCGCTGGGTGTCCTGGCGGCAACTGGCGGCGCGGAAACGGGAGTGACCGCAGCGTCTGCCACGGCAGTGACGGCGGATGAGCTGATGGATTTATATTATTCGCTGAAATCCCCGTACCGCAAGAAATCCATGTGGGTGCTGAACGATTCCACCATCAAGGCCATCCGCAAGCTGAAGGACAACAACGGGCAGTACCTGTGGCAGCCGTCCCTGGCAGCCGGGACGCCGGACATGATCTTAGGCCGCCCCATCAAGACCTCGGCGTATATGCCGGTTATGGCCGCGGGTGCAAAGACCATCGCTTTCGGCGACTTTTCCTATTACTGGATCGCTGACAGGCAGGGGCGTTCCTTCAAGCGCCTGAACGAGCTGTTCGCTGCAAGCGGGCAGGTGGGATTCCTCGCCTCGCAGCGTGTGGACGGGAAGATGATCCTTGCGGAAGCGGTGAAGGTGCTGGAACAGAAAGGGGCTTCGGCCA
>Ga0073908_1001882_pt1 | contig 27615 bp, 15 predicted proteins | sample MucameincwithD2O_FD_65484 | JGI IMG/M metagenome (GOLD analysis project Ga0073908, IMG submission 65484) | Mouse cecum microbial communities from Vienna, Austria - Mucus amended microcosms incubated with D2O | ecosystem: Host-associated > Mammals > Digestive system > Large intestine > Cecum...
CGCTGTTCCCCGCGGATGTGAGCGGGGCACTGCGCCGACCAGCCGTCGAACGAAACGGCGATGGCGTCCGCCCACGGGGCCAGCGCCGCCAGCGCCTCGTCACTTGTGCAGGTGCCGTTGGTGATGACGGTCACGGTGCCGATGCCCGCCTCTTTGGCCCGTTGCAGCAGCTGGGGCAGGTCGGGCCGCAGAAACGTTTCGCCGCCCGAGATGGTGAGCACGTTCACGCCGCCTTCCGCCAGTTCGTCTATGGCGCGCAGCATGGCGTCTGTGGGCGCATCCTCGCAATTGTTGCGGGCATCGTCTTCCGAGTAGCATCCGGCGCAGCTGAGGTTGCAGCGCTGGGTGACATGCAGGTAGGCCAAAGTCAGCGGCGCCGTTTCCCGCGGTTCGGCGAAAAACTCGCTGTCGATCAGCCACTGGGCCAGCGTCGGATCGATGCGGCGGGCCTCCTCCTCAGCCACGTCTTCCTCGAAAAGCCTCTGGCACAACTGGGCCCCTTCGGGGGTGAGGCCCGCCACCGCCCCGTTGTCCAGGTTTCCCACGGCGGGAATGCCGCACAAGTCAAATGCGACCACGTTGCTTCCAAAGCGCATGGTTCGCCCTCCGTTTCTGTAAAAGCGCACAGGGTGGAAAGAAGAAAGGGCGCTCGCGGCGCCCTTTCGGTTAGTTTTGCTTGTTGTCCAAGTCGTCCATTTTGATGAGGTACACGCCTTTTTCCAGATGGAGCGCCTCCTCGTCGGTGATGCGGATGATGATGTCGCCCGGCGACACGTCCAGCATGTCACAGATAGCGAACAGCGTAGAGAATCGCACCGCGCGGATTTTACCTTGGCGCAGGCGCGAGATGTTAGCGGCGGTGTGCCCGGTAAGCTTCATGAGGTCTGTACCGGCCACGCCGCGCTCTTTCATGAGTTTGCTTAGCTGGATGGCGTATTTCATAGGGGCATCATACCATATCGTCCGTTTCTTTCTGCAGAAGCGAGCCGTAACGGAAGATTGCGGCCAGCACGAAGCAGGCAACGGCTTCCAATATGCCACGGGCATCGATGAAAATAGTACCATCTTGCGGGGCGGCAGCGGTGAAAACCATGGAATTGCTATCGCTGACCGCCCCAACGTCGATTCCGGGAACGATGAACAGCTTGCACACCACGCTGATGGTCACAAGGCAGCCCAGCGCGATCAGCAGTCGGGAGTTGCGCACCGTGAACGGGGAAGCCCCTTTGCTGACGCAGCCGACGATGAGCCCCATGGTGAGCAACACCAGGCCGCCGGCCAGGGCATCGCACAGCACCGAAGCCACTATGGTCGGTTGGGCGGTGCCTACGAGCGAAAACCCTTCGGGCAGGATGATCATGTAGCCTACAACGATGCCGAACATGAGGCAGTAGAGCCCGAAAAAGGCGTAAAGGACGTACTTCAAGACGGCGCACGCCTTCACCAGGGTGCTCTGCGTTTACTGCAATTGCTCCAGCTGTTTATCCATCGTTCGTTTCCTGTCTTTCCTGCGGCGCTTTACACTTCGGGCTCAACCGGCACGGCGCCCAGCGCGATGCACGACTCCATCGCGCCGATTTTGATGCAGCTGCTGGCTTGAGTGGGGGCGGAATAGAACAACATGGTTCTTCCTTTCTCTCGTGGTTAAAAGATGATAATCACTATAGCTTTATTTCCTAACAATTACCAGGAATAGCATCATTTTTATGACAAATTTGCTCAGTGCTTTCCTTTTTAATACTAAAAGTTCTGGACAATTTGCCATAAGATGATTACCTTATTGTTCCTGTGCAAGTTTGCCGCAATGGACTCGACAGGACTCTGGGGGATGCTCTGATGGTGGTTGCGGGTTTGGTGGGACAGTTGCGCGGCGCTCTGCCATGGATGGCGGGGGCCTCTGCGGTGACGGCTATAGCTGCCCAGTTGCTAGTGGAATGGGAAGGGGCGCCGAGCGCCTTCGGGGCGCTGGTTGCCTTTGTGGCCGCTTTGGCGCAGGGGGCGCTATTGGCAGCCGCTTCGGCGAAGGCGGGCGCAGCGGTGCTCGGCGCGGAGGGCCGCCATGGGCGGAGGCGCTATTTGGGAATCCCCCTTCGGGCGCTGCCGGGGGTGCTGGCGCTGTTCGTTGCGGCCGCTTTGTTGGCGTGGGGCGCCCATGGGCTGCTGGGCCTGGCGCCGGGGGTGCTGGGGCACCTGCTGTGCCTAGCCGTCGATGGGCTTTTGGGTTTCGCATTCCTGCTGGCTGCCTTCGCCCTGTGCGCTTGGGCGCAGCGTCCTTCGGCCTTGGGGCCTGGAGTTGCTGCGGGCCGGGGAGGTTCGGTCGCAGATTTGTCGCGCAAGGCGGCGCGGCCCGCGCTTTCGTGCGTTATGTCCTTCCTGCTTGCGTTTTCGCTTCTGGGCAGCAGCTTTCCCGCCTGGGCGGACGAGATGCCCGCCGCGTCATCGAGCCAGGAACAGCCTTTGGCCCAGAGCTCTGAAGAGGGGGGCGATGCATCCGAAGGCGAAGACGGCGACGGGGAAGTTGAGGACGCCGTCGATGGCGAAGTGCGGGATGGTGGGGTTTCGGCCGAGGGCGAGGCGCCGGGCGAAGGGGCTTCGGCGGAAGCCGCGGAGACGGGCCCTGCAGCGCCAGACGGCGCCGATGCCGAAACCGATGCTGTCGCGGATGACCCCAGCACCCAACCGGCGCGGATGCCGGTGGACTATTACGATCAGCCGGAGACTGAGGGTCAGCTGGTGTCTTACGACGGCGCCGCTGCGGTGTACAGTTTGGGTGGCGGCCAATTCCGCACGGTGCTGGGAGGCGTCGATACCGCCTACGTGGATGAAGATGGCGATGCGCGGGCCATTGACAACACGCTAGTGGCCGCGGAGGCGCCGGAACCGGTGGGGGACGCTCCGGAGCCGTTGGTGGCCGAGGCCCGCACGCTGAGCTTGACGGTGTCGGATGCCGAAGAGCTTGCGGGGGACGAGGTGGCGCAGGGCGCAGGTTCCGAAACCGGCAGCATCGTTGCTGCCCCGGATGCCGACAGCCCCCTTGCGCGGGCCGCGGGCGCGGTGCCGGAGGCCTGGGAGCCGCAATCCAACGGGGTGCGGGTTCGCATTCCCTCCGACTTGGGCCCCCAAAGCGGTGTCACCTACGAAGGGGAAGATTGGCGCGCCAGCTTAGCGCCGCTGGAAGGGGATTTCAGCCGGCCGGTTGCCCAGGGCGAGGCGGTGCGCTTCTCCGATGTGCTGCCCGGCGTGGACTGGCAGTACACCATGCTCGGCTCCCTGGTGAAGGAAGACGTGGTGCTGCAGCGGCCGGTGGAGCCCTTCCGGCTGCGGGAGGTGCTGTGCCTGTCGGAGGACCTGACGGCGGTGGCCGAGGGCACGGGAATCGCCGTCTACCGCACGGCCGATCTGCGGGCTGCAGCCAAGGCAGAGATAGAATCTCTGCCCTACGATAACGGTGCGGAAGCGTTCGCGTCCGACGGCGTGGGCGACGGCTCATCGGCAGCCGATGGCGAAGATGGCACGGAAAGGCCGCGGCCGGTGCTGGTGCTCTCGGCGCCCTTGGCCACCGATGTCGCCGGCGAGTTCGACAACCACTTGCAATTGGCGCTGGAAGAGGTGGGCGAGGGGCGCTATCTGGTGGAGGTGCTGCCGGATTGGGAGTGGCTGTCCGCCCCCGAGCGCGCCTACCCGGTGCGCATCGACCCCGCCGTGGACATCGCCCCTTCGGCCATGCGGGTGACCGTGGCCGAGCAGTACGCCCCCAGCGTCCACATCTCCGAAGACGGATACGCCTTCGCCGGCTTCGACGACGGCGTGAAAACCGGGTCCGGCGCCTTCCGCGACGGCGAGGGGCTGGGCATCGGCCGGGTGTACATCGCCATCCAGTACAACTTCAAGAACATCATGGACGAGGCCCGCATCGACTCCGCCACGCTGGACTTGCACCAACGCTGGTACTACAGCGGCGGCAAAACGGAGTTCGGCCTGTACCGCAATCTGGCGAAGTGGGATTTCGACACCCTTACCTGGAACACCCAGAAGAACATGGGCCACGAGTTCATCTGCTCCCGCAACGCCTTGAAGAAGAGCGGCTACATCCAGTTCGACGTGCGCACGCCGGTGGCCAACTGGATTGCCGGCGCCTGGCCCCAGAACGGCCTGTGTGTTAAGGCGCTGGACGAGCGCAACATGCAGTGCGAGATCTTCGACCAGCGCACCACCTCATACCCGCCCAAGCTGTCCATCGATTGGACCATCCCCGATCCGGTGCCCGACAGCACCTCCATCAACGCCACCACCGCTACGCTGCGGCCGGTGGCGGAAGCGGATATTTCGGGGAAGCTGCGCTTCGACGGCGCCTTTGCCGATGGCGTGGCCCAGCCGCGCTCGATTGTGGCCTACGAGCTATTGCGCGGTTCGACGGTGGCCTACGGCGGCGGGGCCTACGCCAGCCGCAGCTACCAGTACCCCAATTCCAGCAGTTGGGAGGGCAGCCTTCCCAACGGCACCAAGTACCGGGACAAGCTGTCCAACTGGCAGAGCAAGCTGTTCACGGGGCTTTCCGAAGACACCGTGTACCAAATCCGCGCCCACGCCGAAAGCAGCACCGCAGTGGGCAAGTACGCCACTACCGACAAGTTTCTGGTTTACCGGGCAACGGCGAAGGACACGCTGCCCTCCATCGCAGCCCATTACGGCACCACCACCGACCAGCTGGCCCGCGACAACGGCGTGCAGGACATGCTGGTGGTGGGCGGCAACACGCTGTTCGTGCGCAACCCCAAAACCACCGCCCGCTACGCCCCGAAGGCGCTGTCCGACACCCAGAAGCGCCGCATCGACAGCGCCCTCATGGGCCGCAACATGCACTGCGAGTACGGGTTCGAGCCGGTGAACCTGAACACCGGCAACTTCACCATCGAGGCGGTGGACGCAACGCTGCCGGGCATCGAGGAGGATTTGGAGCTGTCCCGCAGCTACAACGCCATGGCCGAGCAGTCCCCCTCGGTGTTCGGCCCCGGATGGGCCAGCCCCTTCGACGAGCACATTGGCCTGGAGGAAAGCGGCGCCGTGGCCTTGAGCTGCGGCGATGGGAAAACCTACTGGTTCGACCCCGCCGGCGGCAATCGCTTTGCCTGCGCGCTTTTGCCCGGCGCGGCGATGGAGCGCATCCCCTACAAGAGCGGCAGCCGCACCCTGTACAAATGGGAGGCCCGCTACCGCGACGGCAGCAGCGCCCAGTTCAACTGCAATGGCCTTCTGGTTTCGCGAACCTCCGCCACGGGATTGGTCACGGCGTTTTCCCGCGACAGCCTGGGGCGGCTCACCGCCATCAAAACGCCCGAAGGCCAAACCCTCGCTGTCACCTGCAGCAGCGAAGGGCTGATCACCGCCATCCGGCTGCCCGACGGCACGAAGCTGGCCTACGGCTACACGGCGGGCCGCCTCACTTCCTTCACCGACCAGGCGGGCAACAGCTGCCGCTACGTGTACGACGGCGCCGGCCGCATGACCGCCCGCTACGACCGCGCCGGGCGCCGCGTGGTGCAGAACAGCTACGACTCCGCCGGGCGCGTGGTGCGCCAATGGGACGCCGAGGGCAACGCGTCCGCGCTGCAGTATGGCAACGGCTGGACGGAGGCCACCGACGCCTGCGGCAACGTCACCACCTACCGCTACGACTCCTACGGCCGCACCACCGCCGTGGAGTACCCCGACGGCACCGTTGCCAAGCGCAGCTACGACAAGGCGGGCAACCTCTCCTCCGACGAGAACGGCACCTACGGCTACGACGGCGCCGGGCGCATGGTGCGCCAAACCTCCGTGGGCGGCCGCACCACCCGCTGGGCCTACGACGGCAAGGGACGGCTTGTCAGCCGCACCGATGCGGACGGGTCGCTGTGGCGCTGGGAGCGCAACAGCGCCGGCCATGTTACGGCGGAGGTGTCCCCGGCCACGGGTCGCACCGCCTACACGGTGGATTCCTACGGGCGCCAAACATCCGCCACCGACGCCGATGGCGTGAAGGAAACCTACACGTGGAGCGGTGCCCTGCTGCGGTCGCGCACCACGGCCGCCGGCACCACCACCTGGGCCTACGACGCCATGGGGCGCCCGGTGAGCGAAACCGCCCCCGACGGCTCGGTTACCCGCCGCGCCTACAGCCCCACCGGCGAGCTGGTGTCCGAAACCGATGCCTGCGGCGCCACCACCGCCTACGCGCTGGACCCGGAAGGGCTGGTGCTTTCCGCCACCGACGCCCTGGGCCAGCGCAGCAGCTTTGCCTACGACCGCTGCTGTCGCATGACCGCTGCCACCGACGCCGCCGGCAACACCTCCCGTTGGGCCTACGACGGCTGCGGCAACGTGGTGGCGGAAACCGACGCCGCCGGTGCCACGGTGCGCTACGGCCGCGACAGCCGCGGCCGCGTGGCCTGGGAAGAGGACGCCCTGGGCGCCCGCACTTCCTACGAGTACGACGCAAAGGGGCGCGCCGTCGCCGTAACCGATCCTCTGGGTAACCGCTCCACCGCGCAATGGGATGCGGATTTCGACGTGGCCGTGGCGGAAACCGACCCCATGGGCAACGTCACCTTGCGGGAAGCGGGGGCCCTGGGGCAGGTGCTGCGGGAGGTGCGCGCCGACGGCTCGGAAGAGACGGCCGAATGGGGGCCGGGCGGCACGCTGCTGGCCTCCACCGACGGCGCCGGCGCCCGTACCGCCTACACGTGGACGGCGGCGGGGCGTCTGGCGAAGGTGGACCGGGAAGGGGCCGTTTGGGCCTTCCAGTGGGATACCACCGGCAATCTGGCCGAATCGGTGGCCCCTAACGGCAACCGCACCGCTTACCAGTGGAGCGCCGCCGGCCAGCTGACCGCCGCCGACGACGATGCGGGCCCGGTGGGGCGCTGGGGCTTCGACCGCTGCGGCCGGCAGGTGTGGGAGGAGGACGGCCTGGGCCAGCGCTCCGGTTACGAGTACGACCGGCTGGGCAACCTGGTGGCCGCCACCGATGCCGCCGGCAACCGCGCCGCCTACCAGTGGGACGCCGCGGGAAACCTCGTCGCCGTTACCGCCGCAAACGGCGCCCGCACCGCTGTGGCCTACGACGCCGCCGGCCGCCCCGTGCAAATCACCGACGCGCTGGGCAACAGCCGCTCTGCCGCCTACGACGCCGCCGGCCGCCTGGTCTCCGTCACCGACGCGCTGGGGAACGAAACCCGCTACGGCTACGATGCGGCCGGCAATCAGGTGGAGGCCGCCCATCCCGATGGCACGACGGAGGCCTGGGGCTACGATCCCTGCGGCAACGCCGTTTCCACCACCGACGCGCTGGGCCGCACCACCATGCTCGAATACGACTTCATGGGGCGCCTCGTCGCTGCCTCCGACGACGAGGGCCCGCTGCTTACGGCTGCCTACGACGGGGAGGGGCGGGTTCTGGCCTCCACCGACGCCCTGGGGCGCCAGTGGCTGTGCCGTTACGACGATTGGGGCAACCTGAGCGAGGCGGAGGCGCCGGGCGGGGCGGTGCAGCAGTGGCAATGGGACGCCATGGGAAACCTGGCCCGTTACACCGACCAGCGGGGCGGCACCTGGGCCTACGCTTACGACGCCGCGGCCAGATGATCTCGCAGCTGAGGGAAGCGGACGGCGCGCTGGAGCTGTTCGCCTACGACGGTGCCGGCAACCTTGCCGCCTACACTGACGCCTTGGGCAACCAGGAGCGCTACGAATGGGATCCGTTGGGAAACTTGGCGGCCGTCGTGGACGCGCAGGGGGCGCGCACCGCCTACCAGTGGGACGCCGCCGGCAACTTGCTGGGGGAAACCAACCCGCTGGGCAACCAGACCACCTACGGCTACGACCTTCTGGGCCAGCTGGTGCAGGCGGTCAGCGCCGAAGGGGCGCAGGAAAGTTGGGAGTGGGGCGCCCAGGGCCTGCCGGTGGCCCACACCGACCCCTTGGGCAACCGTGAAACCTGGGAATGGGACGCCCTCGGCCGCCTTGCCGGCGCCACCGACCTTTCCGGCGCCCGGACCTCTTACGGCTACGACGCTGCGGGCAACGTGACTGCGGAAACGGACGCCGCCGGCAACAGCGTTACCTACAGCTACGACTACCGCGACCACCTGACGTCCCGCACCGACCGCACCGGCGCAACGTGGGAATACCTTGCGGACGCCGCCGGCCGCACGGTGCAGGTAACCTCTCCGCGGGGGTTGGTGACCCAGCTTGCCTGGGACGACGCCGACAACTTGGTTTCCGCCATGGACAACCTGGGGCGCGGCGGCAGCTGGGCCTACGACGCCGTCGGCAATCTGATGTCCGCCACCGACGCGCTGGGCAACAGCGAGCAATGGGAATGGGACGCCGCCGGCAACCTGGCGGCCTACGTGAGCGCCCTCGGGGCGCGGGAAACCTACCGCTGGGACGCGGCGGGCAACCTTCTGGAAGCGGTGGGGGCCGCGGGCGAGCGCACTACCTACACCTGGAGCGCCACCGGCGAACTGCTGGCACAGGCAGGGCCGGAAGGCGCCCGCATCTGGGAATACGACGCCACCGGCAACCCCGTGGCCAGCACCGACGCCCTGGGCAACCGCACCGCATGGGAGTGGGACAAGGACGGCCGTCCCGTGGCCGAAACCTCTCCCGCAGGCGCCGTAACCGCCTTCACCTGGGACGCCGCCGGCAATTTGGCGGCGGTGACGGACGCCCTGGGCAACGTGTCCCGCGCCGAATACGACCCCATGGGGCGGGTGACCAAGGCATTGGGCCCCACCGGCGCCGAGACGCTTTACGGCTACGACGCCCTGGGAAACCTCGCCTCCGTCACCGACGCGCAAGGGGCTGAAACCTCGTACGGCTACGATGCCGAAGGGCGCCTTTCCCAGGTTACCGACGCCCTGGGGCGCACCACCCGCTACGGCCGCGATGCCGAGGGCGGCCTCACCTCGGTGGAGGGCCCCGACGGTACCGCGGAGCAGCTGCAGCTGGACCCGGCGGGCCGTGTGAGCGCCATGGTGGACGGCACCGGCAACGTGACCGCGTACCGCTGGGACGAGCTGGACCGCCTGGCGGAGAAGAGCTACCCCGGCACCGAGTACGCACCTGTGACGTACGGCTACGAGGGCGCCGGGCAGGGCTTCTCCACCCGCAATGACTCCGTGGGCGAAGCCGGGCGCGAATACGACCAGCTGGGACGCCTTGTCGCGGAAACCGACGCCGCCGGACGGCGCATCGGCTATGAGTGGAACGAAGCCGGCCGCCTGGCGGTGCTGGAGTACCCCGACGGCACGAAGGTGCGCTATTCCTACAACGAGGCGGGGCGGCTTGCGCGGGCGGATGCGGCCGACGGCGCCTATCTCTACGAATACGACGAGGAAGGCCGTCCGGTGCGGCTGACGCGCCCCGACGGCACGGTTACCCGCTGGGCCTACGACGCGCTGGGCCAGGTGACGGAAGCGGTCACCGAAGGCGCCGGCGGGCAGCCCCTGGCCGCTTTCGCCTACTCCTACGACGCCGACGGCAACCCGGTGGCCGAACGGTCTTCCGTGGTTCAGCCGGACGGTACCTCCTTGCTGCGCAGCCGCGCCTACGCCTACGACGAAACCGGCAAGCTGACCTCGTTCGAGGAGCGCGACGGAAATGAGCAGCTGCTGGTGCGCGAGGCCTACAGCTGGGACGCCGCCGGCAACCGCACCGCCATCGCCCGCACGGCGGGGGAGAACCCGGGGCAGATCCTCTTCGCCTACGACGAGGCCAACCGCCTGGTGGGCAAGAGCGGCGCTGACGGCGCGGCCTCCTATGCCTACGACCGTGCCGGGCGCCTGGTTTCCGTCCAAGAAGAAGACGGCCGGGAGCGCACCTTCAGCTACGGTGCCGAGGGCCGGCTGGCCGCTGTGCGCGAGGGCGGCCGCGTGCTGTTCGCCGCCGTATGGGACGGCGATGGCAACAAGGTGGGCCAGGCCTCCCTCTACCACACCGACGAAGTGGAAGTGGTTCTCACCGAGGGCGCTCCGGCCGGTACGGCCGAGGCAGCTACCGCGGGCCAGCGGCCCGCGCCAGACGCGCACGAAGTTCCGATAACCATCGTAGGGCAGAGATTCATCTCTGCCTCGGCCGCAGCGCCGATGGGTGCTGGGCACTCCAGTGCCATAGCAGCCACCCCGAACATCGCCAGCCGCAGTGACGCCGCCCCCGTGCCCGAGGCCGCCGGGCCGAACCGCGCGCCCTGGCCGTTGGCATTGCTGCTGGCCCCCAACCCCGCCGCCATGGTGCGGGCCCTCACGGCGCTATTGCCCACTGGCGGCGACGAGAACAACACTCATTTGCCGAAAGACAGCAACAGCAATCCAGCTGCCTCATCGCCGGGCGCCCTCGCGGCCCTGCTGCCCCAGGCGGGCCTCACTCCGGTGGAGGTGGCTCAAGTGGCCGGGCAGGTGACGCTCGCCAGCGATGTGGCGGCGACCCGCAAGGCCCTCGAAGACGGCGCGGCCGCGAACGCGCCTCCGCAGGCCGGCGCCCCCGTGCCGGTGGAGAACCCCTATGTACAGGAGCGCTGGGAGCTGGCGGAGTACGCCACGGCGTCCGCCCTGGGGGACACCTCGAAGGCCCTCTGGCGCTCGTCAAGCGCCACCGGCGCTTCCCAGAACCTCCTTTACGGCGAGGGCCAGGCGCTGCTGTCCTCCCTCCCGTCCAACGCGCTGCCGCAAATCGCCCCTGGCGTCGCGAATGCCGGAGGCGCCTCTGCTGCCGTTAATCCGTACGGCTTGGCCGAGGACGCCCTTACCGAAACGGCGCTCACCGGCACCGGCGCCTCTTACTACCTGGACGATGGCCGCGGCTCGGTGGCCGCCCTGCTCGCCGGGGGCGAAGTTGCCTCCGCCTACGCCTACAGCCCCTGGGGCGAAGCCTCCGGCGCGGGCGAGCTGCCCTTCTTCGGCTACAACTCCCAAGAGCACGTGGGCGGCGGCACGGCCCTCCAGTACCTGCGCGCCCGCTTCTACGATGCGGCCCAGGCGGCGTTCCCCACGGCCGACACGTACCTGGGCGACGTTTCCGACCCCGCCACCCTGAACCGCTACGCCTACTGCGCCGGCAACCCCGTAACCTACAGTGACCCCACTGGCCACGAGCGCTTCTCCAGCCAGAAACAGCGAAACAGCTGGCTGAAGAACAACTCTGCCTCCGCCAAGCGCCAGAAGGCGAAGGGCGCTTCGGGCGCGGTATCGCGGGCGACGTCCAGGAGCGGTCTCGCTGCCCTTTCGGCCGCGGGCCTGGTCCCGGGCGTTTCCGCCGTTGTTTCGGCGGCCTCGAAGGCCCGTGGCCAGGCGGCGCTGAGGGCCGCCAGTGCAAAGGTCTCCCTCTCGGCAGCCGCGAGCCTCCTGCCCGGGCGCGCCGGGAAGGCCGTTCTCGGCGCGGTCTCCCAGGCCGGGAAGCGAAAGTCCGCGGTGACCTTGGCGCCTGCGCTCTCCGCAAGGCCGCCCGGCGCCGTCGGCTACGCCCAGCGGCAGGTGGCCGCCGTGATCGAGAGGTTCTGCGGCAGCGCCCCGCGCATGGGGAGCGACTCTTCCGGCGCCGTCCCGCAAGTGCATTACACTTACGATCGTGCTGCGGCGGTGGAGTACGCGCGAAAGTACGCCTCCGAGAACCAGGGGCTGGATATCGGCGAAGAGTTTCTCTGGGGTCTCTTGACAGGCATGGGGAGGAACCCGATGTACCCGAACTATCCCTTCAACTGCGCGAACTTCGCCTCCCATGTAGCGGCGGCCGGCGGCATGCCGATGACCGATAAGTGGCATTCCCTGCGCGAGTACGAGATGCTGTGGGAGAGCCCCTCCGGGGTGAGGCAGGCCGACAGGTACAAATGGGACGTGACATTCGAATGGAGGGTGGTCGAAAAGCAGTTCAACTACTTCTCCGACCCAGCCAACGGGTTCACCAACGGCGTTGTGGAGATATATACGGGATCGTCTCCGGTTCGTAGTGGCGCGGCAGTCTCAATTGATAGACTTGCTAAGGAGGTCTCATCGTTGGGCGTTCGACCTGGAGATTTAATGTACTTCTACAATGGAGATGGCGAATTGCACCACGCTGCGGTTGTGAGTTCGGTTTCCAGTAAGGGAATTGGCTACGCTGGAAACTCAAAACGCCGTTTTGATGCTCCAGTTGGTGACGCTTTGGGGCCGAAAGACTTCGACGGCGTTTTCATTGTCAAGATAAAGGATTCTGCATGATGGTAAAGCGTATTTTGATCGCGGCCTCTGTGCTGTGTGCACTGCTTTTGGCCTATTTGGGCGTTTCGTGGGCTGCGCTTACGCCGGCTTTTGACGAGGTCGTCGCTGCGACAGGAGCGGCTCCACGGTCGAGTCCGACTTGGGGGCATGGCGCCGATTACTTCCGTCCGTACTACTATGAAGACGATGAGGGATGGGTCAGGTACACGAGGGAGGACGTTGTCCGAAAAACATCATTTATCTGGCCGGGAGGAGCGTCCATGAAGGTCGGACTCTACCGCGTCTTCGATGAATGCGGCGTTATCAGAAAAACCTATGACACGGTAGAGGTGATTTGCGTCTTCGAGGATGGGAAGTACAAAGTTGACGGGGTGATCGCGCAGCCTTAGCGCCCTCTCCGTCTTCCGGCGGCAAGGCGCGGCTGCCGTGGTGGAGGGCGACTGCGCGAAATGCCGCCAGAGTCGGTTGATGCGAGCAAGAGATTGCCCTCTTAAGAGGGCAACTGGATCTGGAGAAAAAAATGAGGGTATGGAAAATCAAGCCCGCGCCCAGCAACAAGGACGAGGTGTGGTGGGACGAGGGGTCGCCGAGCGAGATAATCGGGCTATTGCGCGGTGCGAAGATCGAAGACACATCTATTTTCTGTTGGCTTGTAGAAAAGAAGCCCTTCAAAAAGGACCTTCATTGGTTCAAGCCTGGCGCGCCGGTCATCAGCGACAAGGCCTTCGGCGCCCTGGAAAGCCTGATAGCGCCCTATGTCCAGTTCGTTCGGGTTGACGTGGGGGGAGGGGCGTGGCTCGTGAACCCCATTGTCGTGCTGGACTGCCTGGGCCCGCTGGCGGACGTCAGCTACCTGTTCGACGACCCCAAGAGCCGTGCCATCAAAAAGGTCAATTCGTTCGACTTCGTTCCGGACAGGGTAACCGCCCCCATCTTCAAGATACGGGGCCTGGAGATAGGCTATTGCTTCTGCACCGACGAGTTTGTCGAGAAGGTGATGGCGGCCGGCCTGGAAGGGTTCCAGTTCGTCTTGGCCTGGGACTCCGAATGCCCTCCGGGCTCAATCAGGTTCTGGGGTTTTTTAGAGGTGGGCGACTACTACGTGAACAGCGGAAAGCGGGGCAAGGCCTGCCTTCCGCGGGAGAACCCCGACGCGTTCGGCCAGAAGCTGGTGCCGCTTGAGGAGCCGCCGGCCGCGCCGGCGCCCTCCGCGGCCGGGGGGCCCGCAGCTGCGGAGCATGCGGCCGTGGAGCCCGCGGCCCCGTCCGGGGCAAAGCCCGGGGCCGCCCCTTACGACGGGCCGGCGCTTGACGACGAGATCCGGGCGGTGCGGGAGGAGGCGCTGGCCTCTCTGCCCGCCCTGCCCGCCGCGGCGGGCGAGCTCTCGGGCGGCCCCTGCGGGGCGCTCGGCTCGCGCGTGTGCGGCTCGCCAGCCATGCTGCCGGGGGAGGAGTGGCCGGAAGGCCCCGGCGGCGAGCCCCTCTGCTTCCTGGCGCAGCTGGACATGGCCGACCTGCCGCCGCTGCCCGGCTTCCCGGAAAAGGGGCTGTTGCGCCTGTTCGTGGGGGAGGAGCCGGAGTTCGGGCTCGACCCCTCCGACATGGCGGCCCAGGCGGGCTTCCGGGCCCTCTGGGCCCCCGACCCCGAGGGCGCGGCCCTGAGGGCGGCGCCGGAGGAGGCGGAGGACGGCCTGGGATGGGGCGAGGGGCCTTGGGCCGTGCGCTTTGGCGGCCCGTTCCCCTCGCGCCCCGAAGACTTCGACGCCCGCGTCCAGTCCGCCTTCGCGGGGCTGTGGAACGCCGCTCATCCGGGCCTGCCGGTGTCCGGCACGCAGGACGTCGACCGCTACGCCTCGGACCGGTCGCTCCCGCTGGAGCTCGCCATCCAGGCCGGGGAGGAGGCGGGCGACCCGCCCGCGGTGCAGGTGGGCGGCTACCCCTCCTTCGTGCAGGCCGACGACCGCCGCTCCTGGGAGGAGCGCTACCGCCGCTACGACGCCCTGCTCTTCCAGCTCTCCTCCGACCACGGCCGCTACATCGAGGTGGGCGACGGCGGCCGCATGTACTTCTTCATCCCGTCGGAGAACCTCGCCGCCGGCGACTTCTCCGACATCATGTACTGGTGGGACGGAATGTAGGGCGCTTTCGCTCATCACTACATGGAAAGACCTTCCTGCGCTGTAATGCTTCGTGATTCCCGACGGTTGCATGGGCTCTGCAAGGGAGCCTACCGAAGTCGCGAAAACGCGGATACCACTGCATGTTTTGGCGACTTTGGTAGGCTTCTGCGCGTGTTTTCGCAGCTTTGATAGGGCGCGACGGAATTTCCGGTTTTACGAATCTGCAATACGTGGCGTTTCCCCAGTTAGAAACAGTCCTTGTTTCAGAATAACTGCCAGATGGGCAGCGAGAAACAGCGCGGGCCCTACCAAAGCTGACAAAATGCGTACCCAAGCGCAAAATTGCGACTTTGGTAGGGCCCGCATGCAATCTATCCGCATTGTCGGGAAGCAAGTCCCTCCTCACGCAACAGATGCAGAACGGAGCTCCAAGCCCCTATTCGGCAGCGATTTGCTGGCGGTGGGCCTCCTGGGCGCGGCGGATGCGCTCTTCGCTTGCCGCCATAGCCTCGGCGGCGCCGTCCCAATTCGGCAGCCGCTTGTCGCGGGCCGGGTCGAAGGCGCTGCGCAGCTGCCGCCCTTGGCGCTTGTGCAGGTCCTGGTCGCTGTCCGCTTGCCCCAAATCGTCGCGATGGCGCTCAGCGGCGCGCGGGTCGGCCTCGTCGGTCCAGATGGCCTCTGCCATCGGCGCCCAATCGGCCGCGGCGGGGCGGCACTTGTCCGCCAGCTCCTGGGCGCTTTCCTGCGACTGCAAATCGGTGCAGTGGGCGCCGGATTTCTCCACCATCTCCACCAGGCAGTCGGGGTTCTCCAGCATGGGGCACGGCCGCAGGAAGTTGTCGTTGAAGGGCTGGTTCTCGTAATACTGCATGAAGATGGGGGAGCGCAGGCAGTCCAAAAGCGACATATCGTGGATATTGGCGTTGGAGTAGTGGATGAACACGCAGGGCTCCACGTCGCCGGCCGCGTTGATGTGCAGGTAACGGCGCCCGCCGGCGATGCAGCCGCCCACGAACTCGCCGTCGTGCTGGAAGTCCAGCGTGAGGATGGGCTTGGTTTCCCGCACGTGGCGGTTGAACTCGTAGAGCTTCACCCGCTGCTCGGTGGTGGGCATGAGGGTTGTGGGGGCGTCTTTGCCCACCGGCATGAAGGTGAAGATCCAGGCGAACAGGGCGCCTTTGTCGATCAGCCAATCGAAGTACTCGTCGCTGGCCACGGAGTCGGCGTTGGCGGAGGTGTAGCAGATGGACACGCCGAAGGGCAGCCCGTGGGACTTCAGCAGGTCCATGGCCGCGTCCACCTTCTGGTACACGCCGTCGCCGCGGCGCCCGTCGGTGGCGGCCTCGTCCCCTTCGGCCGAGATGGCCGGCACGAAGTTCTTCACTCGCAGCATTTCCTGGCAGAACTCCTCGTCGATGAGGGTGGAGTTGGTGAAGCACAGAAACGCGCAGTCCGGGTGCTTCTCGCACAGGCGGATGAGGTCGCGCTTGCGCACCAGCGGCTCGCCGCCGGTGTAGATGTAGATGTGGCAGCCCAGCTGCTTGCCCTGGGTGATGATGGAGTCGATGGTCTCGAACGAAAGGTTAAGCTTGTGGCCGTACTCCGCCGCCCAGCAGCCGGTGCAGTGGAGGTTGCAGGCGCTGGTGGGGTCGAGCAGGATGGCCCAGGGGATGTTGCACTGGTACTTCTCGCGCGCCTTCTCCTGCTTTCCCCAGGCGATGAGGTTGCCCTCCACCAGGAAGGTTTTCAGCAGGTCGTTGCGCACGGCGGGGTTCAGGGCCATCACCCGCATCAGCAGGTCGTACATGTTGTTCTTGTCCTGGATGACGCGGCGGAAGGCCTCACGCTGGGAGGGGAACAGGGCGTCGGGGGAGATGGCGTTCAGCTTGTCGAACATCGACTGCATGTGGTTTTCGGGGTCGTCACACAGATAATCCACCAGTTTGTTTGCCGTTGCGCGCATTGCGAAGTCCATAGGCCTCATGCGATCACTCCCTCGTCTGTTTCGTGTCTCCTTGGTCCTTCGGCGGTGTTGCCCGGGAAGTATTGGTTTAGTATGGGATTGACGTGGAGTTGTTTCGCTTTTGCGCCCTGCGTTGTTGGGGCGGGGATTGCATTCCGTTGTCCTTGCGAAAACTGCCTTGCGGGGGAGTTTTCGGCTGGCTGACAGAAATCATCAGTTAGGAAATAATCCACATCTATCCCGTAACTTTATGTGATTATAGGACTCACCTTTGCCGGCTGCAGTGACAGCTGGGAAACAAAAACTGACGGAAGCAGGCAGGAGCGCGCATGGAAAAGGCGGTTAAAAAGCTGGACCGACGGGTGGTGAAAACCCGCCGCGCCATTCGGGAGGCGTTTCGCCGCAAGCTGGAGCAGGGGCCCTTGAAGGCCATCACGGTGTCGGGGCTGGCCAGCGAGGCGGACATCGACCGCAAAACCTTCTACCTGCACTTCAGCTCCATCGACGATTTGGTGGACACCGAAGTGCGCGAGCTTCTGGAGCACTTAGTGGCAGCGGCGCTGCGCTCGTCGGGGCAGCCAGGGGACGTCATCGATCTGCGCCGCGTGCTGATGGCCTTCCGCGACCTCACCGAAGAGGACCCGGTAATCTACGAGCGGCTGCTGAACTCGGTGCCCATGGAGGCCATCATCGACATGGTGCAGCCGGCCATTTTCGAAGAGCTGCACGGCTCTGAGGCCGACGACCCCGAGCGCGCGCTGGCGGCCGAGTACCTGGCCCGCTACTACCTGGGTGGCGTGTTCTCGGTGTTCCTGCACTGGTTCAAGTACGACCAGGACACCCCGCTGGAGCAGCTGATAGCCACGGTGGAGCAGCAGGCGGGCGGCGCGCTGGCGTTCAGGCCCGTTGTGCTCCGCTGAGAAAAGCCGCCTTGCCAAGGGCGCTGCCAACCGCTAACATCTGGCTTTGTGCCCAAAGCGCACCCGTTTATCCAGAGTCGGGGGAGAGAGCTGGCTTTACGATCCCGACACCAACCTAAGGGGCGGCTCCCAAACGGCCCTCTTAAAGGTGGTCCGGCCAGCATCGATGAAGGAGGAGCTTCATGGAAGAGCGTTCCAACACGTATCTGTTCACGTCCGAGTCGGTGACCGAAGGGCACCCGGACAAAATGTGCGACCAGATTTCCGACGCCATTTTGGACGCCATTTTGGCGAAGGAGATAGAGCTTCAGGCCCAGGGCTACGTGGCCCCCGACGGCCAGCCCGCCGATGTGGATAAGGTGCGCTGCGCCTGCGAAACCCTCACCACCACCGGCATGGTGGTGGTGGCCGGCGAGATTCGCACCCAGGCCTACGTGGACGTGCCCGGCATCGTGCGGGAAGTGGTGGCCGACATCGGCTACGACCGCGCCAAGTACGGCTTCGACGCCACCACCTGCGGCGTGCTGAACGCCATCCACGGCCAGAGCCCCGACATCGCCCAGGGCGTGGACGAGTCGTGGGAGGCCCAGCACGGCCAGGCGGCCGACCCCTACGAGACGGTGGGCGCCGGCGACCAGGGCATGATGTTCGGGTTCGCCTGCAACGAAACCTCCACTCTCATGCCCATGCCCATTTACCTGGCCCATCGCATGGCCGAGCGCCTCACCGAGGTGCGCAAGAACAAAACGCTGGACTTCCTGCGCCCCGACGGCAAAACCCAGGTGACGGTGCGCTACGTGGACGGCAAACCCACCTGCGTCGAGAAGGTGGTGGTTTCCACCCAGCACGGCGAAGAGGTAGACCAGCAAACCCTGCGGGAGGCCATCATCGACAACGTGATAAACCCGGTGCTGGAAGCGGAAGGCGTGGCGCTGGCGGACGATGCCCAGATTCACATCAACCCCACCGGTCGCTTCGTGGTGGGCGGCCCCATGGGCGACTCCGGCCTCACCGGCCGCAAGATCATCGTGGACACCTACGGCGGCATGGGACGCCACGGCGGCGGCGCCTTCTCGGGCAAGGACTGCACCAAGGTGGACCGCTCTGCCGCCTACGCCGCCCGCTGGGTGGCCAAGAACGTGGTGGCCGCCGGCTTGGCCGACCGCTGCGAGGTGCAGGTGGCCTATGCCATCGGCGTGGCCAGCCCGGTTTCGGTGATGGTGGACACCTTCGGCACCAACCACGTGCCCGAGCAACAGATCCAGCAGGCAGTGGCCCAGGTGTTCGACCTGCGCCCCGGCGCCATCATCGACGCGCTGGACCTGCGCCGCCCCATCTATCGCAAAACCGCCGCCTACGGCCACTTCGGCCGCGAACTTCCCGAATTCACCTGGGAGAAGACCGATCGCGTGCAGCAGCTGCGCCAGGCCTGCGGGCTTGAGTAGCGGCGCCGGCCGATAAGGGGCTCCTTTGATTCAAACGGCCTCGGTCATATTGGACATTCCCACCCAAGCGCTGGACAGCCCCTACACCTACGGGCTGGCGGACGGCTGCGCCGCCGACGGCGAGCCGGTTTCGGTGGGCAATGCGGTGCTGGTGCCCTTGGGCAGCCGCAAGGCGGTGGGCTTCGTGATCGCCGTGGACCGCTGGGAAACCGAGGCTGCCTGCCCGGTGGATCCCCGAAAGCTCAAGGGCGTGACACGGGTGCTGGCGGGCCCCTTCTTCGACGAGGAGGGGGCCGCGTGCGCCCAGTTTCTGGCGGACCGCTACATCGCGCCGCTTTCCGCCTGCGTGCGGCTGTTCACGCCGCCCGGAGGGGTGCCGCATCTGGTGAACGGCCCCCGCGGCCAGCGGCTGGAGGCGCCGGCGGTGGGGAAAGTGGAAGAGCGCTGGGCGGTGCTGACGGCGCCGGCGGAGGAAGCGCTAGAGCAACTTTCCAAAACCGCCGTGAAGCAGCGGCAGGTGGTGGAAGCGCTGGCGGCGGCCGGCGGCTCGCTGAACATGGGGCAGTTGAACCAACAGGTGGGCAGTGCTTCCGCCCCCTGCAAGGCGCTGGCGGACCGCGGGCTTGTTGCGGTGGAGGCGCGCCGCCGGATGCGCGGGGCGGCCGAAGCGCTGCCGGAAGGGGCGCCGGTGCAAGAGCCGCTGCCGCTTCTGCCCGATCAGCAAAACGCCCTGAAAGTGATAAACGAGGCCCGTGCGGCCCGCGACGGCTCGGTGGTGGTGCTGGACGGCGTCACCGGCTCCGGCAAGACGGAGGTGTACCTGCAGGCCATCTCGGCGGTGCTGGCGGAGGGGCGCACCGCCATCGTGCTGGTGCCCGAGATTTCCCTCACCCCTCAGACGGTGGGGCGCTTCCGCGCCCGCTTCGGCAACCGTGTGGCGGTGATGCACTCCCGCATGAGCGCCGGCGAGCGTTTCGACCAGTGGCAGTTCATCCAAAGCGGCGGGGCCGATGTGGTGGTGGGGGCCCGCAGCGCCCTGTTCGCGCCGCTGGCCAACGTGGGGCTTGTGGTTATAGACGAAGAGCACGAGAGCACCTACAAGCAGGAGAGCCAGCCCCGTTACCGGGCGGTGGACGTGGCGCTTTGGATGATGGAGCGGGCCGGTGGCACCGTGGTGCTGGGGTCGGCCACCCCTTCCATCGAAACGCTGGAGCGCCTGGGGCGCGACGGCCGCTGGCGCCGGGCCGCCATGCCACACCGCACCAACGGAAAGCCGCTACCTCCCATCGAGGTGGTGGACATGGCCCGCGAGTTCTCGGCTGGCTCCCGCTCCATGTTCTCCGGCGCCCTCACCTGCGCCCTGGCCGACACGCTTGCCGCCGGTCGCAAAGCGGTGCTGCTGCTTAACCAACGGGGGTTCGCGAAATTTCTGCTGTGCCGCGACTGCGGCTTCGTGCCCAGCTGCCCTTCGTGCGCCACCTCGCTCACGTACCACGAGGACGGCGCCAAGCTGGTGTGTCACCATTGCGGCTACAGCGTCCCGGTGCCGCCGAAGTGCCCGGAGTGCGGCTCGCCCTATCTCAAGAAGTTCGGCGCCGGCACCCAGCGGGTGGAAGCGGACCTGCGCGCCTTGCTGGACGCCATGCCGGAGGCGGGGCCCGAGGTGCCCATCATCCGCATGGACGCTGACACCACCCGTTTCAAGGGGGCCCACGAGCGGCTGCTGCAGGCCTTCGGCGCCCAACCAAGGGCGGTGCTTTTGGGCACCCAGATGATCGCGAAGGGGCTAGATTTCGACGATGTGGCCCTGGTGGGGGTGATCAACGCCGACACCCAGCTGAACCTGCCTGACTTCCGCGCCGCCGAGCGCACCTTCAACCTCATAGAGCAGGTGGCGGGCCGCGCCGGCCGCGGGGATGTGCCCGGGCAGGTGCTGGTGCAAACCTACGAGCCCACCTCGGCCGCCATCATGGGGGCCGCCCGCTACGCGCGGGACTGGTTCGTGGCCGGCGAGCTGCAAAAGCGGCGCCTGTTCAGCTACCCGCCCTACGTGCGCATGGCCAACATACTTATATGGGGCCCGTCGCTGGACGACGTGAAGGACGTGGCGGCCCAGCTGCACCGGCAGTTGGAGGTGCTGATCCGCGACCAGGTGGGGGACAGCTGGCAGCTCTTGGCGCCGGTGCCCTGCGTGCTGGAGCGGCTACGGGGGGCCTGGCGCTGGCACATCGTGGTGAAGTGCCCCCAGGGCAGCGACATCTCGCCTTTACTGCTGGGCTTTTTCCGCCAGCGAAAGGCGGACAAGCGGGCCAACGTGGCCGTGGACATTGACCCATTGGACTTGTTGTAGCCGTTTCTCTGTGGTAATGTAGATATTTGCGGCTTGCGCCCTACTATGGCGAAGCTGTGTCCATTTTCACAATAGAAAGGAGACAGCGTGGCGGATTCTTCTGCAAACGAGTCTCAAAGCACCGAAGTCCTTGAAGTGGAAAACGTCCTGGTGGACGACATCGACGACGAAGAGGACATCGCCCCCACCGGCAAAGAGGATATCGAGGCCGGTTCCGGCGATTTGAACGAAGAGAAAATCGAAGCGGGCCTGGAAGACGATGACGAGGAAAGCCTGCTGGACGGCATCCCCGAGGAAGAGCTGAAGGCCACCACCGATGTGGTGTTGCCCCGTGTGCGCGCCCGTGCGTCGGCCCGCAGCAGCCGCAAGCGCAACCCCGATGCCAACGTGACCATGCTCACCGGCGACCCGGTGCGCATGTACCTGAAGGAAATCGGCAAGGTGCCGCTGCTCACGGCCGCCGAGGAGATCGACCTGGCCATGAAGATCGAGGCGGGCGTTGCCGCCGGCGAGCAGCTGGAGGCCTCCGACAAGGCCGAGCGCGACCTGAAGATGGCCGAGGAAACCGGCCGCGACATCGAGGTGGACAAGAGCGTCATCCTCGACCGCCGCGAACGGCGCCGCCTGTCCCGCATCGAGCAAGTGGGCCTGGATGCCAAGCAACAGCTGATTGAGGCCAACCTGCGCCTGGTGGTGTCCATTGCCAAGCGCTACGTGGGCCGTGGCATGCTGTTCCTCGACCTCATCCAAGAGGGCAACCTGGGCCTCATCCGCGCCGTGGAGAAGTTCGATTACACCAAGGGCTTCAAGTTTTCCACCTACGCCACCTGGTGGATCCGCCAGGCCATCACCCGCGCCATCGCCGACCAGGCGCGCACCATCCGCATTCCCGTGCACATGGTGGAAACCATCAACAAGCTGGTGCGCATCCAGCGGCAGCTGCTGCAGCAGTTGGGGCGCGAACCCACCCCCGATGAAATCGGCGAGGAGATGGGGCTTTCGGCCGAGCGCGTGCGCGAGATTCAGAAGATCTCGCAAGAGCCGGTGAGCCTGGAAACCCCCATCGGCGAGGAAGAGGACTCCCAACTGGGCGACTTCATCGAGGATGACGCCGCCGTGGTGCCCCCCGACGCCGCTAGCTTCTCGATGATGCAAGAGCAGCTAGGCAAGGTGCTGGACGGCCTGGCCGAACGCGAGCGCAAGGTTATCAGCCTGCGTTTCGGTTTGGAGGATGGCCACCCGCGCACGCTGGAGGAAGTGGGGCGCGAATTCGGCGTCACCCGCGAGCGCATCCGCCAAATCGAGTCGAAGACGCTGGCGAAGCTGCGGCACCCCTCTCGGTCCAGCCGCTTGAAGGACTACTTGGAAGATTAACCTCGAAGACGCCCGCCCCGCGGGCGTCTTTGCTGATGACCCTGAAACGCAACGGAGATGCCCATGACCGCACCTGCCCCCACCTTTGAATTCTTCGCCACCTGCCCTCCGGGGGCGGAGGCGCTGCTGGCGGCCGAGCTGAAGGCGCTTGGCTGCAAGCGGGTGCGCCCCTTGAAGGGAGGCGCTGCCTTCTTCGGGGAAGCGGCAACGGCGCTGCGCACCTGCTTGTGGTCGCGGCTGGCGGGCAACGTTACGCTGGTGCTGGGGCGCGTAGCGGCCGCCGATGCCGAGCAGCTGTACGCCGGTGTGCGGGCGCTGGACTGGGGCGCCGCGCTGCAGAAAGGCGCCACGGTGGCGGTGAGCGCCAAGGGCACCAACGGCCAGCTGCGCAACAGCCAGTTCACAGCCCTTAAGGTGAAAGACGCCCTGTGCGACGCCCTCAGCCAGGGCGTCGGCTGGCGGCCGGACGTGAACCCCCAGGCCCCCGATGCCGCCATCGAGGTGCGGCTGCGGGACGAGAAGGCAGTTGTGTCGCTGAATCTCAGCGGCGCCTCGCTGCACCGCCGCGGCTACCTGGACGAGGCGGACGGGGCCCACGCCCCCCGCGCCATCGGCCAAGCGGCGGCGCTGCTGGCGCTGGCGGATTGGCCGCGGCTCTACCAGGAAGGCTGCGGTTTCCTCGACCCCTCCTGCAATGAAGGGCTGCTTCTGGTGGAAGCGGCGCTGGCGGCGTTCGGCGGCGCGCCGGGCATCAGCCGCAGCAGCTGGGGTTTCTTCGGCTGGGCGGCGTTTTCGCAAGATGCGTGGGACGCCCTTCTGGCGGAGGCAGACGATCGCTTCGAGAAGGGCCTGCAGGAGGCGGAAGGCCCGCTGCGGCTGCTGGGGCTTTCGGCGTCTTCCCCCTCTATCGCCCGTGGGCGGATGCACGCCCGCCGTGCCGGGCTGGGCTGCAACGTGAGCGTGGAGCTGGTCGAAGAAGGGCGCCAGCAAACGTTCCAGCGGCAGTTGGCGAAAACGGGCAGCGACGGCCGTTTGCTAGTGGCCTGGGCGCGCCCTTCCGACCACTCGGTGGAAGATGCCCGCGCCCGTGCCGAAGAGTCCGCCTTCGTGGAGGCTTGCCACATGGCGCCGCCGTCATCGGTGTTCGTCAGTGCTGCGGAAAACGCCTTGGACCAGCCCTTCGGCAGCGCCCCTGAGGCGCGCGAGGTTCTCAAGGCGGGCGACCAGCAAACGGTGCTGGCGCTGCGCAGCGCCGCCCCTGCGGCCCTGGAGTCCATCCGGGTGCCAAGCCCCAGCGGCGCCGGCGAGCGCACGGTGGCGGTGTACGACAAGGGCGCGGCCCAGTTCGCCAGCCGCCTTGCCAAGATGGCTCGCCAGCGGCGCAAGTGGGCCAAGCGGGAGAAGGTTTCCTGCTACCGCGTGTACGACCGCGACCTGCCGGAGTACAGCTGCTCGGTGGATGTTTACGAAGGGGCGGGGGAGAGTGCCGGCAAAACCTATTGCATGGTGGCCGAGTACCAGGCGCCGAAGACCATCGACGCCGTCGTGGCCCGCCAGCGTTTCAGCGACGTGCTGGCCATTGTGCCGGCGGTGCTGGGGCTTCGCCCCGACCATGTGTTCTCAAAGGTGCGCAGCCACGGCAAGGGCGGCTCCCAGTACGCCGACGGCGGCCAGCGCAGCTATGTGGCTTTCACCGCCGAGGAAACCTTCCTGCCCCCTGCGGCCCCCCTGGCAACGGCCGTGGCAAAGCAGGGGCTGCGGCTGAACGGCCTCCAGAGCCGCGCGGAAGAGCGGGGGATCTTCCGCGTCGACTTCACCTCTTACCTGGACACGGGGCTGTTCTTGGATCACCGCCTCACCCGCCAGCTGGTGGGGGCCATGGCCCGCGGCACCTGCTTCCTCAATTTGTTCGCCTACACCGGTGCCGCCACGGTGCACGCCGTTTTGGGCGGGGCTGCGACCACCACCACGGTGGACCTGTCCCAAACCTATCTGGATTGGGCGGCCGAGAACCTGCGGCTGAACGGCGCGGAGCCGGCTTTCGCCGAACGGAAGCCGCAACGGGGCCCTGGGGCGCGGGGTAAGGAAGCCAGCCCCCACCGTTTGGTGCGGGCCGACGTGCTGGCCTGGATCACCCAGGCGCGCCGCGAGCGCCAAATCTTCGACCTCATCTTCGTGGACCCGCCCACCTTCTCGAACTCGAAGGCCATGGGGCAGCGCAGCTGGGACGTGCAGCGCGACCACGTGGAGCTGCTGATCGGCGTCAGCCGTCTTCTGGCGAAGGGGGGCGTGGCGGTGTTCAGCTGCAACCTCAAGTCCTTCAAGCCCGCTGTGGAGGAACTTGCCCGCTACGGGGTGCAGCTGGAAGACATCACCGCGCTCACCATCCCCGCCGATTTCGAGCGCACGCCGAAGGTGCACCATTGCTATTTGGTACGGCGCAGTGCCGTTCGCGCAGATTAGGAAAAAACATCTTGCGCGAACGGACAGGTTCTGTATAATACTTTCTTGCGCGTTTAACGAAGCGCCGCCCACATTCCTCGGTAGCTCAATTGGCAGAGCATCCGGCTGTTAACCGGAGGGTTGTAGGTTCGAGTCCTACCCGAGGAGCCATTTGAATTCCAAACCCGCAGTTCAGCGGGTTTTTTTGTGCCTTGATAAGGGCGTGACAGCCCCTGTCACGCCAGCAACAAGAGGGCGATTCCGGCGAACACCACGGCGAAGGCAAGGGCCCCGGCCACGTCGCGGGGGTAGTGCACGCCGCCGCGCACCCGCAGCAGCGCCAGCAACGCCGCAAATGCCAGCAGGCAAGCGCTCGCGGCCGGATACCCCGCCGCTCCCCACAGAAGCGCTATCAAGAAGGCCGAGAAGCAGTGGCGGCTGGGGAAGGAGTCGTTTTCTCCCTCGCGGGCTATGCGGGCCGGAGCTCCGCCGTTTTGGTAGGGGCGCCGCGCCCCTATGGCCCGCCGCAGCGCCGTTACCGCAAGAAAGCCCGCCGCAGCCACCCCGTAGCACAATGCGAGCGCAAAAAAGCGGCCCTGCGCCGCCAGGCAAATGCCCAGCAGCGCAAAGGCCGCGTAGAAAACCCAGACGATTAAGCGATTGGCGCTTTCCATCGCAATTAGCAGGCGGGGGGGGGTTACGCGTCCAGCTCGTCGGCGGTGAAGGCGTCTTTGCCCATGCGCACCTGCTTGCCCTCCTTGATCATGCGACGGTACTCGGCGGTGGCGGTGAACACCACGTCGGAGGAGGAGTTCACAGCGGTTTCGCAGGAGTCCTGCACCACGCCGATGATGAAGCCGATGCCCACCACCTGCATGGCCACGGCGTTGTCGATGCCGAACAGGGCGCAGCACATGGGGATGAGCAGAAGCGAACCGCCCGCCACGCCGGAGGCGCCGCAAGCGGACACGGCCGCCAGCACCGAGAGGATGACAGCGGTGATGGGGTCAACCGAGATGCCCATGGTGTGACAGGCGGCCATGGTCATCACAGTGATGGTGACGGCGGCGCCGGCCATGTTGATGGTGGAGCCCAGCGGGATGGACACCGAGTAGTTGTCCTTGTTGAGCCCCAGCTTCTCGCACAGGGCCATGTTCACCGGGATGTTGGCGGCCGAGCTGCGGGTGAAGAATGCGGTGAGGCCGGAGTCCTTCAGGCAGCGCAGCACCAGCGGATAGGGGTTCATGCGGGTGCACACGAACACGATGAGCGGGTTGGTTACCAGCGCGATGAAGGCCATGCAGCCCACAAGCACCAGGATGATGCGGCCGTACTCGATGAAGATTTCGGGGCCGTTGGTGCCCACGGAGGTGTAAACCAGGCCCATCACGCCGAAGGGGGCGAAGGCGATGACCCAGCGCACCAGCGTGGAAACGGCGTCGGCCAAAGTAGTGAACAGGTTTTTCACGTCGTCGTTGGCAATGCCGCGCAGAATGATGCCCAGCACCGCGGCCCAAGCGAGGATGCCCAGGTAGTTGGCGTCGGCCAGCGAGGCCACCGGGTTGCTGACCACGTTCATGACCAGCGCCATCAACACGTCGCCTACGTTAGAGGGCGAAGTTTGCTCCACCATGGTGGAAGTGTCGAGGGTAAGCGGCGTAGGGAACACGTAGCTGGCCAGCACCGCCACGATGGCGGCCACGAAGGTGCTGACGATGTAGAGCACCAGCACCGTGCCCATGGTGCCTTCCCCCTTGGCGTTGCTGAGCGCACTCAGCACCAGGAAGAACACCAGGATGGGGGCGACACCCTTCAGCGCTCCTACGAATACATCGCCGAACAGAGTGATAAAGGCGTTCACGCCGGTGGGCTCGGCTTGGATGGGGATGAGCAGCGCCAGCACCACGCCCACGATAAGGCCAACGATAATGCGCTTGATCAAGCTGATATCGTTGTACTTCCGAACAATATTCTTAATTTGATCCATAGGGTCCCTCCGAATTCCTCAAACCTAACAGCTAAGGAGGGAATGGTGCGGGCGAAAGGACTTGAACCTTCACGAGTTTCCTCGCCAGGACCTAAACCTGGTGCGTCTGCCAATTCCGCCACGCCCGCACATGAAACAACCGCATACATATATGTGCTTCGCGACCCCGCTCAGCTGCAGTGATGGGTTGATGATAGCAAATAATGGTTTGCGCAACCCCGCGATGGCCGGCGGTGCCAACCTGGGCCGCCGAGTGGAGGGGCGCACAGGGCGGCTGCCCGACAATTTGCAACGGGGAAAATACACTTCTGGGCAACGGCCCCAAGGTATGCCATAATTGCGAGCTGTGCGTTTTGCCCGCTTAGGCATTCTAACGCGCAGAATTGAAGAGACACGATGGAGGACTTCTGTGAAGACGAACAAAGAGGCGCTTGAGGACAACCGCGTAAAGGTCACCGTTACGGTGGGCGCCGAAGAAGTGGACAAGCGCATCAATAAAACCTACCGCGACTTCGCCGGCCGCTACAACTTCCCGGGCTTTCGCAAGGGCAAGGCTCCCCGCAAGGTGATCGACAACGCCCTGGGCGCCGAAGCGGTGGCGGCCACCGTTTCCGAAGGCCTGGTAAACGAGGGCTATCCGTTCGCCATCGAGGCCGAGCAGCTGTTCCCCATGGGCCAACCCACCTTCTCCGCCGACGAGGTGGCCAAGCAGGGGCAGCCCTACGAGTTCTCCTTCGAGGTTGAGGTGAAGCCGGAGTACGAGCTGACCTCCTACGAGCCGG
>Ga0073908_1001886_pt1 | contig 27538 bp, 21 predicted proteins | sample MucameincwithD2O_FD_65484 | JGI IMG/M metagenome (GOLD analysis project Ga0073908, IMG submission 65484) | Mouse cecum microbial communities from Vienna, Austria - Mucus amended microcosms incubated with D2O | ecosystem: Host-associated > Mammals > Digestive system > Large intestine > Cecum...
CTGCCCGAAGCCTGCGTACATCAAACACAGTATCACAGGCCGTCACGACAGAATACGACCCGGGGGCGTCAAGCCCAAGACGGGCCATAAAATTGGAAAAGAATTCATTTTTCCTGATTTTCCCTTCCGCCGCAAACAAAGTGTCCGGCTCGAAACCGAACCTGTGCTGCGGAGCGGCAACCTCCTCAGCGTCTTCCGGTACGGAGACAGATGTGTCGCTTCCGCCGCCCCCGCAAGAAGACAGCAGCACCACAGCTGCAACCAACAAAAATATAATCCGATATTTCATAATATAATTTCTACAAAAATAACCCTTCCAAAGCACATAAGAAAGAGCCTCCTTCAAAAAAGTGGAAAATTTTGTAAAATTGTGGAACAAAGTGGAAAAATATTCTTACTTTTGCGGTGATTAGCGTGAAAAAGTATTTATGGTCAAATTCATCGGTGAATATTCTGCAAAGATTGATGACAAAGGGAGGCTCGTGCTGCCCTCTGCCTTCAAAGGCATTATGCCCGCAGATGACATGAGACTGGTCATAAAGAAAGATATCTACGAAGATTGCCTGGAGGTGTACACCTACGAGGAATGGGTCCGCCAGTCAGAAGAGCTGAAAGGACGCCTGAATTTCTTGAAGAAGGAGCACGCTATGTTCTGGAGGGAATATATGCGCAACCGTTCACTGGTTGAACCCGACGGAAAAGTCGGCCGCATAAACATCCCGAAAAAGCTGTTGGAGTCAATAGGTGCAGACAAGGAAGTCGTATTCTCCGGCAACGATCACAAAATTGAAATCTGGGCAAAGGAAAGATATGAGTCCAATGAGATTTCAAACGAAGACTTCGTTGCTCTTGCGGGTATGCTGTCCGATTAGATGGGAGGGCCCGGGAAATGTCTGAATATCATATACCAGTTCTACTGAATGAAAGTGTTTCCGCACTGATAGGAGACACTGACGGAATCTACGCCGATGCCACTTTCGGAGGCGGAGGACATACTGCCGAAATTCTTTCACGCTTATCCGACAAAGGCAGGGTCATCGCTTTCGACCGCGACGTGGACGCCATACGCAACAGGATCGACGACAAAAGGCTTGTGCTGATAAGGAACAATTTCAGATTTATCCACAACCACGTCATCCACGAAGGCTTCCCTGAAGGGATAGACGGAATCCTCGCCGACCTCGGGGTCTCGTCCCACCAGTTCGACACTCCGGAAAGAGGATTTTCATTCCGCTACGACGTTCCTCTTGACATGAGGATGAACAAGGAATCGGGCACAACGGCAGCCGACATAATAGGAAGCTATCCCGAAGAGGACATCGAAAGGATTCTTAGGATTTACGGAGAAGTCGAAAACAGCAGAAAAGCCGCCGCCCTGATATGCAGCGCAAGGAGCAGAAGTCCGATTGCAACGACAGGAGACCTCAGCGGGGCAATCTCACAGATACTGCCGAAATTCGCTGAGCACAAATATCTGGCAAAGGTATACCAGGCACTCAGGATAGAGGTAAACCAGGAGATGAAATCCCTTGAAAAATTCCTCAGAGGAGCGGAGAAGTCATTGAAGCCGGGAGGAAGGCTGGTGGTGATTACCTACCATTCCCTCGAAGACAGGATGGTAAAGAATTTCATCAAGTCAGGCAACATCGACGGCAAGGCCGAGAAAGACATCTACGGAAACTCAAAGGCTGCAATGAAGGCTGTCAACAGGAAGCCGATACTTCCGCAGGAAAGCGAGATATCAGCAAACACACGCGCCAGAAGCGCGAAACTGAGGATAGCGGAAAAAATTTAGGAGAATGCATATATGGCCAACATAAGGAAGTCACTTGGAAACATATTCACTGCCATTATGCGCGGAGAACTTATGCTGAGACTGAGAGTCGACAGGATTTTTGTCCATATACTGTATCTGTTCTTTATCGTATGGGCAATGATATTCATAAGTCTGAAAATGGACCAGACGATGCTCCGTATGGAATCCAACCGCAAGAGGCTTGAAGACCTGAAGATATATCACGCCCAGAAGACCTGCGAACTGGCAAGCTACGACAGACTGAGCACGGTGCAGGAAATGCTTGAAAAATCCGGTTCAAAAGTGAATATGCCGGACAAGCCGGCCGACAGGATACAATAGGAAGGAAAACAAAAGATGAACGAAAAGAAGACAGGAGTACAACAGGAAAATACGATGAAAAGGGATAGAGTGGGTATCATTCTGATGCTCATTCATTTTGTGTTTCTTGTAGCCTCCGCTGTCCTTATCGTACAGACAATCAAGCTCGAGCTGTTCTACAAGCCCGATCCCAAAATAGCCAAATATCTCAAACCGGCAGGCAAAAAGCTGGTGACCGACCCGGACAGGGGTGCCATAATGGCCATGGACGGCAGGCTGCTCGCCTCATCCACCCCTATGTACGACGTATATATGGACTGCACCGTACAGAAGGAGGCATACAGGGAGATGAGGAACAGACATAAGGGCGACAGCCTTGAAAGGGTATGGATCGCAAATGCGCGCGAACTGAGCAAAGGCCTTGCATCCACATTCAAGGACAGGACGGCTGACCAGTATTACAACCTTATCGTAAGCTCCAGGGCCAACAACAGGAAATACGTCTGCATACAGAGACATATCGACCACGGCACTCTGCAGGAGATAAAGAAGCTCCCGCTTTTCAATATGGCCTCACACAAAGGCGGTCTTATGACGGAAAAGATCGATACACGCCAGTATCCGTATGGAGCACTCGCACGCAGGGTCATAGGAAGTGTCCGCAACAACACCGACAACAGCAACAACCTCATAGGACTTGAAGGCAAATACAATTATATACTTCACGGCAAAGAGGGAGTGGAATGGCTCAAAAAGAGCGATGCCAAAGGCTGGATCCATAATTTCGACAGCACGACAGTCAAAGCCGAGAACGGCCTTGACATCAGGACCACAATAGACATAGATATGCAGGATATTGTGGACAAGGCCTTGAGGCAGAAGATTATGGAGAGGGAGAACATCGAAGGCGGATGTGCAATCATCATGGATGTCGCCTCCGGAGCAATCAGGGCGATGGTAAACCTGAAAAAGGACGGAAGCGGAATCCCGAGGGAGACTTACAACTACGCGATAGGCCGGTCAGGAGACCCCGGATCCGTATTCAAGCTAAGCACCCTGATGACTCTGATAGAGGACGGGAACACGACCCTTGACTCCAAAATACCTATGAACAGAGGTATCTGGACATACAAGGGACAGACTTTCAGAGACGAATACCTGCAGAAAAGAAGCGGTACGCATATCAGCGTGATAGACGGATTCAAGATATCGTCAAACAACGTATTCCGCCAGCTCGCCCGCGAACACTACGGCAGCAATCCCGAACATTTCATACACAAGCTGTATGAATACAAGCTGGCCGAGACATTCGACTTTGACATAATAGGACTTGCAAGCCCCGTGCTGGTCACACCTGACAGTCCCGCCTGGAGCGGCACCGCATTGCCTTCCATAGCCATAGGATACACGGTTAATGTCACTCCTCTGCATATAGCGATGTTCTACAATGCCGTAGCCAACAAGGGCAAGATGATGAAGCCTTACCTTGTGGAATCATTTGAAAGACTCGGGAAAGTGGAGCAGAAGCTCGGACCTGTGATCCTCAACGGCTCAATATGCTCAAAAGCTACAGCAGACACTCTGACAAGAGCGTTGAAGGCCGTTACAAATGAAGGCACAGGACGTGAACTGAAAAACGCAAAATGTCAGGTCGCCGGAAAGACCGGTACGGCGCAGATACCTTTCGTCACCAGAGTCAACGGCAAGGACAGGGTCGTATATAAAGACGCCGCAGGCAACAGGCAGCATCAGGCGACATTCGTAGGCTTCTTCCCTGCGGACGCCCCAAAATACACTGCAATAGTAGTCCTGTATTCCAAACTGTCCACCTCCAACCTTTACGGAGCGGCGGCGATACCGGCATTCAAGACAATCGTAAACGAAATATATGCCCTTGACAACGAATGGGGACAGAAGATAAAGAACAAGGGAGACGTGCCTTTAATGCCGTTGACTCCGGTCAATGCAGCTGACTACAAGCTGAGCGAAATCCCGTCGGTGAGCGGGATGGGACTTATGGACGCGCTGTACACGATAGAGAACTGCGGATACAGATGCGTGTTTGAAGGCACAGGACACGTTGTGGGACAGACACCAAAAGCCGGCACAAAGGCAAAGAAAGGAGACACGGTCAAAATTGTATTACAATAAACTGACAGGAATGAAACTTAAGGATATCATATATGAAAGCGGGGCAATCTCGGTGAGCGGCGATACCGGCATCGTGATAACCTCCATAGCCAGCGATTCACGCAAAGTCACGGAAGGATCCCTTTTCATCGCCGTGAAAGGATTTGCGAGCGACGGTCACAGCTATATAGCCAAAGCCATAGAAAGCGGAGCCAAAGCCATAGTGTATGAAGACGGGGATGCCGTCGCAGACCTTGTCGGAACACGCGGAGACATAACTTTCGTAAAGGTAGAATCATCCAGATATGCGGTTGCGGTCATAGCGGCAAATTTCTATGACAACCCTTCACACAAGCTGAATCTTGTCGGAATCACAGGAACAAACGGCAAAACCACAACTGTGACATTGCTGTACAGGATGTTCACATCCTTAGGATACGGATGCGGCCTGCTTTCCACCATCGCCAATTATGTGGGCGACAAAATGACGGAAGCGGTCAACACCACATCGGACCCTATCACGATCAATTCGCTCCTGGCTGAAATGGCGGAAGCAGGATGTGAATACTGTTTTATGGAAGTCAGTTCAATAGGAGTGGAGCAGCTCAGAGTCGCAGGCCTGAAGTTCAGAGCCGGAATATTCTCAAATCTGACACACGACCATCTTGACTACCACAAGACATTCGCCGAATATCTCCGATGCAAAAAGATGTTCTTCGATACCCTTCCGGCAGACGCTACGGCAATCATCAACGCAGATGACCGCAACGGAACGGTAATGGTCCAGAACACGAAGGCCCGGACAGTAACATATTCCTGCAGAAGCATTGCAGACCATACCTGCCGTATCCTGGAACAGAGTTTTGACGGTATGCTTCTGAAGATTGACGGAAGGGAAATATGAACGAACCTTATCGGTATGCACAATGCGTACAACCTGCTTGCAATATATACGACAGCTATAACGCTGGGAGCCTCACAGGAAGAGACCCTCGTTGCGATCAGCAGCCTGCAGTCGGCCCCTGGAAGGCTGGAGAACATAAAAGGCCCAAAGGACCTCTCAGTCGTCATAGACTATGCACATACTCCTGACGCACTTGAAAATGTACTAAAGACCCTCAGGGACATAGCTCCGGAAAGACAGCTGATATGCCTTTTCGGATGCGGAGGCGACCGCGACAGGACCAAAAGGCCGGAAATGGCACAGATAGCCCAGAAGTTTGCTGACACCATCATCGTGACGTCTGACAACAGCCGGACCGAAAGGACATCAGACATTATGGACGACATAAAATCAGGTATGGACATTCCAGGAAAAGCCAAATCACTGTTCATTGAAGACAGGGAGCAGGCGATCCGCACAGCCATTATGGTAGCCCAGCAGGGAGCTACCATCCTGCTTGCAGGCAAGGGGCACGAGACATACCAGATCATCGGCACAGAAAAAAGACATTTTGACGAGAAGGAAATCGTCGGAAACATATTCAGGGAAATGAGCAACTAAGACAGACAGCGAACTATGATATACCATTTATTTGAAAGCCTCAAAGAATACGACATACCCGGCCAGGGCCTGCTGACATATCTTTCGTTCAGAGCGATATTCGCCAGCGTGACAGCTATGCTCGTATCGGTATTTGCCGGAAAGAGAATCATAAGATGGCTCCAGAAACAGCAGATAGGAGAGGAAATCCGCGATCTGGGCCTCGAGGGACAGATGCAGAAGAAAGGCACTCCGACTATGGGAGGAATCATCATCATCATTTCCGTACTCAGCGGCGTACTGCTGTTCTCCGACCTCACCAACATATACACGATACTACTGATAATAAGCACATTGTGGCTCGGAGGTCTCGGATTTGCCGATGATTATATAAAAGTCTTCAGGCACAACAAGGAAGGACTCAGCGAAAGGAGGAAACTTATCGGCCAGGTAGTCCTCGGTCTTGCCATAGCCATAACGGTCTGCTTCAGCGACAAGGTGGTCGTAAGGGAAAATGTCGCACCGTCCGAAGTCACAGCCGGAATTTCAGCGCAGGACACAATGGAGTCAGACGGACCGGACACAATACCGGCCTCATCCCCGAAACAGGATGTGGTCAAAAGCACGAAGACAACCATCCCGTTTGTAAAGAACCACGAATTCGACTATAAATGGCTCTCCCCTTTCAAAGGGACATGGGGCTGGTACGGCAAATGGGCAATCTATGTGATAATGATAGTGATTGTCATCACCGCCTGCTCCAACGGCACCAACCTGACTGACGGTATGGACGGTCTCGCTACGGGAACGTCAGCTATCGCAGGAGTTGTCCTGGGCATATTCGCCTGGCTTGGAGGCAACCTCATAAACGCTGAATACCTCAATATAATGTATATACCGGGCAGCGGAGAGATAGCCGTATTCATGGCGGCATTCGTAGGCGCGCTTATCGGATTCCTCTGGCACAACTCATTCCCGGCACAGGTGTTCATGGGAGATACGGGTTCCCTGGCCATCGGAGGAATAATCGGAGTATGCGCAATACTCATCAGAAAGGAGCTGCTGCTTCCGATACTGTGCGGAGTGTTCTTTGTCGAAAGCCTTTCAGTGCTGATGCAGAGGGCATATTTCAAGATTACAAAAAGGAAATACGGTACAGGCAGGCGGATTTTCAAAATGACACCCCTGCACCACCACTACCAGAAAGAAGGGATTCCGGCACTGATATCATTGCCGAAAAAAGCCATTCCTGAGGCCAAGATAGTAGTCAGGTTCTGGATCATAGGAATCATTCTCGCTGTACTTACGATAGCAATGCTCAAAATAAGATAATAAGATGTCAAGAATTGTTGTTTTAGGCGGAGGCGAAAGCGGTGTCGGCGCCGCAGTCCTCGCAAAGGTCAAAGGTTTTGATGTATTTCTCTCGGACAAGGGGGAAATCTCAAAGGAGTATGCGGATATGCTCGAAAAATGGGATATCCCGTACGAAAGCGGAATGCATACCGAGTCCCTCATCCTCAACGCGGATGAGATCATCAAAAGCCCCGGTATACCTTCTGCCGCTCCTATGGTCAAAAAAATCACGGAGGCCGGAATCCATATCATATCTGAAATAGAGTTCGCCGGAAGATACGACTCCGCAAAGAAGATATGCATCACAGGAAGCAACGGAAAGACCACCACGACGTCACTCATATACTACCTGCTCCAGCAGGCAGGAATGAATGTAGGACTTGGCGGAAACATCGGGAAAAGCTACGCCTACCAGGTAGCTACAGAGCATTTTGACATCTATGTTCTCGAACTGAGCAGTTTCCAGCTTGACAATATGTATGACTTCAAGGCCGACATTGCAGTCCTGACGAACATAACACCCGACCATCTTGACAGGTACGACCACAAGATGGAAAATTATGTCAAGGCCAAATTCCGCATAACCCGCAATATGGACAGCGATGACTGCTTCATCTTCTGCTCTGACGACGAGATTACGATAAGCCATCTCAACCAGATAGTGGTCAAGGCCAAGATGCTACCGTTCAGTCAGAAGGAGGAGGTCAGCGAAGGCGCATTCCTCAAAGACGACAGGATGGTCGTGCGCGTGGGTGACAACGAATGCGGTATGTTTATCCGTGAACTTGCTCTCGGAGGAAAGCACAATGTCTACAATTCTATGGCCGCAGCCATCGCCGGCAAGGTGATGAATATCGACAACGAAGACATCAGAAGGAGCCTTTCAACATTCCAGGCAGTAGAGCACAGACTTGAAAAAGTGTTGAGCATCAAGGATGTGCTCTATATAAACGACTCAAAGGCGACCAATGTGGATGCAGCCTGGTACGCGCTTGAATGCCAGACAAGACCTGTAGTCTGGATTGTAGGCGGCACGGACAAAGGCAACGACTACACCACTCTTCTGGGACTGGCCAAAGACAAGGTCAAGGCGATGATATGCATGGGTGTGGACAACCGAAAATTCCACGAATCGTTCTCCGGGATAGTCCCGAGAATAGACGATGTGACATCTGCGGAAGAGGCTGTGAAGCTGGCTAGCACAATAGCGGAGGCCGGTGATGTCGTCCTGCTTTCACCTTGCTGTGCAAGCTTCGACCTGTTCAAGAACTATGAAGACAGGGGACGCAAATTCAAGGATGCTGTAAGAAACCTATAAAATTCCGATATGGCGGATAAAGCAAAAGAAAAGAAAGGAATCTGGAACTGGATAGACAACATCCAGGGGGACAAGGTCATCTGGATGATCGTCCTCCTGCTGATTATGATTTCCATAATCGCCATTTTCTCTTCAACCTCTATGCTGTCGACATCAACCGTCAGCAGGTTTGACATATTCAAGGAGCAGCTGTTTATAGTGGCATTGGGGCTCGGAATCATACTGGCCTGCTATTTCATTCCCAAAATATGGATATTCAGGGTGCTGTCCCAATTCGGTTTCGCCATATCAGCAGGAATGCTTCTGATGCTTCTGGGACACATCTCGACAGTTGAAATCAACGGTGCCGTCAGGGCCATCAGGATAGGAGGGCTTCAGCTGAACGTGTATGAATTCGTAAAAGTCGGGATGATCCTTTATCTGTCATGGGCAGTACACGCCTACAAGACGGATGAGCTATGGATCGCGAACCGTCTGGCCAAAAGGTTCAAATTCCTTGAATTCATAGGAAGACCAGGATGGAAAAGAATAATATACATACACTTCCCTATCCTTTTCGTATGCCTGTGCGTCCTTGCCGGAAGTTTCTCCAGCGCGATGTTCATCGGAGCAATGATGTTCGCTACCATAATCATAGGAGGTATACCGTTCAAGGACATATTGTATGTAGGATTTATCGCGGTAATAGCGATCATCAGCTCATACGGAATATACAAGATCTCCGGAGGCAAGGTCTTCAAACGCTGGGGAACAGTAGAAAAACGTATAGAGAGGTTCTTCAGTCCGCAGCCTGCAGACGAGCTGAAGGAAGGGACTGTGGAATGGAACGAATATATCGACAATATGAGACAGCCGGAAGGCGCGAAACTTGCAATCCGCGAGGGCGGTCTCACAGGCAAAGGCCCGGGAAGAAGCACCCAGAAATATGCAGTCGCACTTATGTTCAGTGACTATATGTTCAGCTTCATCCTTGAGGAATACGGTCTTTTGGGGGCATTCGTGATGATTATCCTTTATGTCAGCCTCCTTGCAAGAGGCTCGATCATAGTAAGGAACTGCGACAACACATACGCCAAGACCGCTGTAGCAGGACTTGTGATCCTTATCAGCGGACAGGCGATGATGCACATGTATATCAATGTAGGGCTTGGACCTCTTACAGGACAGACATTGCCTATGGTCAGCCACGGAAACAGTTCATTCCTGGCGTTCAGCATAGCTTTCGGAGTCCTGCTGTCCATCAGCAAGATGGCCAAGAAGAAAGTTGAGCAGCAGGCAGAGATGGCCGGACCGCTCGTGGACCACAGCGATGACGACATACGCGCCGGACTTGATGACCTGGACCAGCTTGAGTCCATGGACAGTTTTGATGAAGTATCAAACGGTTAACACAGGAGATTTTATGGAACATAAGGCAATAAGGGCAATAATAAGCGGAGGCGGAACGGGAGGACATATCTTCCCGGCCATATCCATAGCCAACAAACTCAAGGAACTTAATCCGGATACTGAGATTCTTTTCGTGGGGGCCGAAGGCAAAATGGAGATGGAGAAGGTCCCTGCCGCAGGCTATGAAATCAAAGGGCTTCCGGTGGCAGGACTTCAGAGAAGGATGGCACTGAGCAATTTCGCACTGCCGGTGAAAATCGCGAAAAGCATCTCTATGGCAGGTAAGATAATTGACGGGTTCAAACCGGATATAGCGATCGGAGTCGGCGGATATGCAAGCGCACCGCTCCTGTGGAAAGCTTCCATGAAAGGGATTCCCACATTGATACAGGAACAGAACGGATTTGCGGGACTCACCAACAAGATTCTCGGGAAGAAGGCAGGAAAGATCTGTGTGGCATACGAAGGGATGGAAAGATTCTTCCCCGCAGAAAAGATAGTCATCACCGGGAATCCGATACGCAAGGAAATTGTCGCACCTACAGCTGAAATGCGCGCGGAAGCAATAAGGCATTACGGTCTTACAGAAGGCAAGAAATATCTTCTGATAGTAGGAGGAAGTCTCGGGTGCAGGACATTGAACGAATCCGTGACAGGATGGATAGAAGCAGGGTGTCCCGGAGGCGGGGACATCGAGATAATATGGCAGTGCGGCAGATACTACAAGGCCGATATGGACAAATTTATGGAGAAGGCAAGGCTGAAGACTCCTGGAGGGCTGCCTTTTATACACAATAGCGACTTCATCAGCAGGATGGACCTTGCATACGCCGCTGCAGATGTAGTGGTCTCACGCTCAGGAGCAAGTTCGATTTCAGAGCTGTGCGCCGCGCACAAGGCTTCGATATTCGTCCCTTCACCCAATGTCACCGAAGATCATCAGACGCACAACGCAATGGCTCTTGTAAGAAAAGATGCCGCTATGATGGTGTCTGACGCAAAAGCACGTGAAGAACTTATGGAGACGGCCTGCAGCCTGATTGCGGACACGGAGAAGACAGCGATGCTTGAAAAGAACATCGCACTGCTCGCAAAGGCCGATGCGGCTGACGCGATCGCAGAGGAAATATACAAACTGGTATAACTATGGAATACAGAAATATATACTTCATCGGAATAGGCGGCATCGGAATGAGCGCGATAGCCAGATACTACAACTTCAAAGGCTATAAGGTATCAGGCTATGACAAGACACCGTCCGAACTGACGCACAGACTTGAAGAAGAAGGCATAGCAGTCCATTACGAGGACAACATCAGCTTTATTCCCGAAGATGCGGAATCCACACTGGTAATATACACGCCCGCGATTCCGGAAGATATGGGCGAACTTTCATTTGTCCGCAGGAACGGATACAAAGTCGTAAAACGTTCACGTGTGCTCGGAGAAATCTCTCAGGGACAGCACTGCCTCGCAGTGGCCGGAACCCATGGGAAGACCACGACCAGCACCCTCCTTGCACATATATTCACTTCAAGCGGAGAAGGATGCTCCGCATTCCTGGGAGGAATATCAAAGAACTACGACACCAACCTGCTAACAAGCCACACTCCCGTGATCGTGGCCGAAGCTGACGAATTCGACCGTTCATTCCTCCAGCTGCATCCGGAGATAGCCGTCATCACAGCAATGGATGCCGACCATCTGGACATATACTCCGATCTGGACCATATCCATCAGGCCTTCAAGGAGTTCGCCTCACAGGTGACAGGCACCGTAATCACCAGGGCAGGACTTGACATCACCTCCGCTGACACATCGGCAAAAATACTCAGGTATTCATACGACAGTCCCGAGGCAGACTTCTATGCAAGCGGCATAACCTGCGACAGATGCGGATATTTCAGCTTCGACCTCAACTGGCCGGGAGGAAAGCTCACAGGATGCAGGACCGGAATCCCAGGATGGATCAACGTGGAAAACAGCATCGCTGCGGCGGCAATAGCCCTATGCTACGGACTTCCACCGGAAAAGATCAGGGAAGCACTCGCTTCATTCTCCGGAGTAAAAAGGAGATTCGACATACACGTGAACACTCCCGAATGTTCATATATAGATGACTATGCCCACCATCCGGCCGAAATAGCTACGGCCATAAGCTCAATGAGGGACATATTCCCGGGAAGGAAACTGACGGCAGTGTTCCAGCCCCACCTCTATACAAGGACGAGGGACTTCGCTGAAGAGTTCGCCGAAGCTCTCAGCAATGTGGACAAGCTGATTCTTCTGGACATCTATCCTGCAAGGGAAGAGCCGATCCCGGGAGTCACATCGGAAATAATTTTCGACAAAGTAACTGCCCCACAGAAGGTTCTGATAAAAAAAGAAGAACTTATGCAGTATCTTGAGGATGAAGATATCGATACTTTGATTACCTTCGGGGCCGGAAATATAGACAGATTCATAGAACCTGTCACAGAAATGCTGAACAAACGTATCAAACAATGATATGAACAAAGCTGTCAAATACACTTTTGCGACGATTTTTGCGTGCTTCACGATATTCTATCTTGCGGCATCACTCGGTCTCAGTGCGAAAAAACGGGCTGAGACAGGATGCGAACGCCTCAAGGTGGTCATAGCCGACAGCACGAAAAACCATTTCGTCACCCCTGATGACGTAAAGGGATATATTGACAAGGAAGCACCGGGATATATAGGAAAGCCTGTCGGAGAGATTGACCTTGTGAAGATAGAACAGATAATCGACAGCAAAAGCGCAGTAATGAAAAGCGAGGCGTTCGTCACAAAGGACGGCACACTGAACATACGTGTGACGCAGCGCGAACCGATGATAAGGTTCCAGAAGGCGGACGGGGGATTCTATGCCGACTGCAAAGGATTCCTGTTCCCGCTGCAGCGCAACTACACCTCACACGTCCCTATTGTCGATGGACATATACCGCTCAAGGCGGGGGCCGGATTCAAAGGAGAAGTGACGGACAAGGCAGAAAAAGAATGGCTGGACAAGATGCTTGCCCTGATAAGATACATCCAGGACGACAAGACTCTGGCAAGAAATATAATCCAGATGTCCATACGGGAAAACGGGGACATAATCCTTGTGCCGAGGACAGGCAAGGAGAAATTCATCTTCGGCACTCCTGACAGGTTCGAGGAAAAGTTCAGACGTATGGAGCATTACTACACAGCCGTCGTCCCTGAAAAGGGAAAAGATTATTATTCGACCGTCAACCTGAAATACGACGGCCAGATAGTTTGCAGACAATAAAAACCAGTGTAATATGGACGAGAGACACATAGTATCCATCGACCTCGGAACCTCCAAATTCGCCATAGCCGTGGCGAAAGTTGAAGGCGACAACATTCACATAATATATTACAAGGAACACCCTGCCCACGGCATACGGTACAGCCGTATCCTCAACCCAACCCAGGCATCACGCGAGCTCAAGAAAGGGATCGAGACGGCAGAGCAGGAGCTCGGCATCAAGATTACCCAGGTGATAGTAGGCATGCCGAAATATGAAGTGAGACAGGAGGCAGCCCATATGACTATGGAGAGGAACCCGGAAGAGCTTATCTCAAAAGAGGAGATCAACAACCTCAAGGAGATGGCCATAGACACCTATCCGCTTGCCAATCCTGAAGCGGAAGTACTTTTCGGAGCGGTCGCGCAGTCCTTCTCCAACGGCGAAGAATTCCAGATCGTAGAAGAGGAATTTGAAGGTATGGCAGGAAACCAGATAGAGGGCAACTTCAAGCTGTTTATCGGAAGAGCGTCCTCCATAAGGAACATAGACCTGGCATTCAACAATATAGGCATCTGCGTAGCGCGCAAATACTTCACGCCTGATTCCACCGCCAAAGCCGTGCTTTCCGATTCCGAGATGGACAACGGAGTGGCTCTGATTGATTTCGGAGCGGGAGTTACATCCCTTTCGATATACTACGGAAACATTATGAGGCATTATGCCGCCATTCCTTTCGGAGGCAGCGTGATCACAAAGGACATAAAGTCGGAAAGTTCCATTTCAGAGACTCTTGCTGAGAACATAAAACTGGCATTCGGAGCATGTATGCCTGACAAGCTGCAGAATATGAGCGAAAAGATTCTCCATATCACCAGCAGCACGACTTCCCATACCAAGATTCTTCCTGTCAAATACCTGTCGGAAATCATTACGGCACGTGTCAGGGAAATAATAGAGGCTGTACTTTATGAAATCCAGGCGAGCGGTATGGCTGACCAGCTCAAAAGCGGAATAGTACTGACCGGAGGATGCGCAAACCTTGCGAACTGCGCCAATCTCATAAAAGAGATGTCCGGATATTCAGTAAGGACCGGCTATCCGAAGAAACTGTTTTCAGTGTCAGGATGCGAAGGCATCTACGAAAGCAATGCTGCCGTATCAGTGGGCATGATCCTCACGGGAAAGCAGGAAAAGAACCTGAACTGTCTCCTTCCGGTGGAAAAGACAAGCTCGGTGGAGATAGAAAGCGAATACGGACAGGAGCCGCAGCCTGAAGAAGAGAACACAGGCATCCAGGAGGATGACATCCAAAACGACGGCACTCTGTTCGGGACTGGCGGAGAGTCCAAAGACACTCCTGAGCAGCAGCCACGGGCAAAGGAGCCGAAAAAGCCGAAACCTCCCAAGACACCTAAGGGCGTAACCTGGGTAAAGGACAAATTCAGTTCTCTCGGCAACCTGTTCGGCAGCTACTACGATGAGATAAGCAAAGAAATTGACAATGAACAAATATAGGACAATATGAACGACACCAATCTGATAATACCTTCCGACTGGACTCCGGAGAACTCCCTCATCAAGGTCATAGGCGTAGGAGGAGGAGGATGCAATGCGGTAACCTATATGTACAACCAGAACATACAGGGATGTACATTCATTGTATGCAACACGGATTCACAGGCACTGCAGAAAAGCAATGTGCCCATCAAGATACAGATGGGGAAAGGACGCGGAGCGGGCTGCGACCCTACCAAAGGACGCAACGCGGCGCTTGAATCCCAGGACATCATAGAAGAGAAAGTGCTGAATTCAAATACCGAGATGCTGTTCATAACAGCCGGTATGGGAGGAGGTACAGGCACCGGAGCCGCTCCTGTAATAGCCAATATGGCTAAAAAGCACGGCATCCTGACAGTAGGAGTAGTCACCCTTCCTTTTGAAAATGAAGGCAATGACGCGCTTTCAAGAGCAATAGACGGAATACACGAACTGGAAAAGAACGTGGACAGCCTGCTCATCATCAACAATGAGAAGCTTTATGAATATTACGGCAACCTGCTTTCGCAGGAGGCTTTCCCGAAAGCGGACGAAGTGCTTGCAACAGCCGTCAGAGGAATAACAGGCATCATCCAGAAATCCGGCTATATCAACGTGGACTTCGAAGATGTGAAGACTATGATGAAGGACAGCGGCATGGCACTGATGGGATGCGGTACGGGTACCGGGGAGAACAGGCTGCAGGATGCTGTCAAATCGGCTCTCGAGTCCCCTCTTCTCAATGATTTCGACCTCAAGACATCCAAGAACGTGCTGGTCAACATAACAGCCGGGATGAACGAGAACGGACTGCTGATGAAAGAGCTTAGCCAGATAAATGCGATGATCAACGAATACACTGGCAACGCCAACAATTTCAAACGCGGCCTGATATGGGACGATGACCCTGAAATCGGGGACAAGATCACAATCACCGTCATCGCGACAGGATTCAACATAGGAAGCCTGGACCGGATTAATCCGAAGACGCTCGGGAACATGATCATGATTCCTGATGATTTCATCTATACGACTTCGGTCAACGAGAACGGTGAAATAGTGCTGCCCGACACACAGAGCAGCATCAAGATAGGCTACAACACTTCAACCAATGTCAGAAAGTTCAATTTCACTGAAGAGGACAAGCCTATCATGGTACTCAAACGAGGACAGAATATAGCAGACATAGAGAACACCCCGGCTATCAGAAGGGTGGCAATGAACAGTCATAAAAACGAAAACTAAAGATATATGGAAAGAAGAACAAGAGTAAGGTTTGCTCCGTCGCCTACCGGACCCCTGCACATGGGAGGAGTAAGGACAGCTCTGTACAACTATCTCTACGCCAAACAGAACGGAGGAGATTTCATCATAAGGATTGAAGACACCGATTCCCAGAGGTTTGTCCCTGGAGCGGAAAAATATATAATCGAAGCATTGAACTGGTGCGGAATCATTCCTGACGAGGGAGTTGACGCAGAAGGCAATGTTGTCGAGACGGCATCCGAAAAGCATCCCCATGCCCCTTACAGACAGTCTCAGCGCAGAAGCATCTACAGGAAATACGCTGAAGAGCTTGTAGAAAAAGGATTCGCATATTATGCTTTCGACACTGCGGAAGAGCTCGGGGCCAAAAGAGCGGAGATGGAGGCAAACAAAGAGACTTTCATCTACAACCATCTGACACGTATGTCATTGAGAAATTCGCTTTCTATGCCTGAGAGCGAATGGAGACCGCTGCTCGAGACCCATACCGACTGGACAATACGTTTCAGGATGCCTGAGGACAGGATCGTAAGGATGGACGACCTTATCCGCGGTCACGTTGAAGTCAACACCAATACCCTGGACGACAAGGTCCTCTGGAAAAGAGCCGACGAGCTTCCGACATATCACCTTGCCAATATAGTGGATGACCACCTGATGGAAATAACGGAGGTGATACGCGGAGAAGAATGGCTGCCTTCGCTCCCGCTGCACTATCTGCTCTATGAGGCATTCGGATGGCAGGAGACACAGCCGCGTTTCGCACACCTTTCACTTCTTCTCAAACCCGACGGGAAAGGAAAGATCAGCAAACGTGACGGAGACCGCCTCGGATTCCCTGTATTCCCTCTCAAATGGACCAATCCGGAAGGAGAGGTTTCACGCGGATACCGTGAAGACGGATATTTCCCTGAGGCTTTCGTGAATCTGCTTGCTATGCTCGGATGGAATCCCGGAAATGACCAGGAACTCTTCAATATGGAGGAGCTGATTGCGGCATTCTCTCTCGAAAGGGTAATCAAATCCGGAGCGAGGTTCAATCCGGACAAGGCAAAATGGTACAACAAGGAATATCTCCGCACCAAGAGTACGGCAGAGTTGACATCACTGTTCGTTCCAGTCCTTGAAGAGCACGGGATGCAGGTGGTAGAGTGTCCGAAATGCGCATTGACAGCCGGTTCGCAGATGTCAGCGCAAGGTGCTGACTTTGAAAACCATATCTTCACATACGGATATGTGAACCGTATTGTGGAGCTTATAAAGGAAAGGGCTTCTTTCGTTGCCGATTTCTGGGATATAGCATCATATCTCTTCGTGACACCGTCCGTATATGCAGAGAAGGATGCAGCAAAATTCTGGAAAGAGGAGAACTATACCCTTGCATATCAGGTTGCTGATTTCATTATGGACTTTGACGGGGAATTCACAAAAGAAGGACTTGAAGGGCCTCTTGAGGAATTTATCCGCAGCAACGGATGGCCTATGGGAAAAGTGATGAACTGTCTCCGCCTCGCCCTTGTGGGGGCATCGAGCGGTCTGGGAATCGCCGACATCGTCACACTTATAGGAAAGAAGGAATTTGCAGCAAGGATAGACAACGCGAAACAGAGTCTGCAGTAGACGAAGTTTACAATAAATTATTATACCTTTGACCTGATTAAAACATTAAGCTATGAGCAAGACTGAAATTTCAAAATTCAGGATGGGGGTCAATATGACGATTTTCATCGCCTGTGTCCTCATCGCTGACATCATCGGATTTATGGTCAATTATACAAGGGACCTTTGCGATGTCTATGACTATATACTGCTTGCGGGAAATGTAGCGGCCCTCGGGATTACCGCATTCATCCTGCACAAGGAGAAGAAAATCATACACAAATGTAAAAGAGACAAAGATGAAAATAGGTATATGTAATGATCACGCCGGTGTCGACTACAAGAACGGCATCATCGGATATCTGGAGGGGAAAGGCTATGAGACAGTGAACTTCGGTACGGACACAAAAGACAGTATGGACTATACCGATGTGGCGCATCCTCTTGCCAAGGCAGTGGAAAAAGGTGAGGTTGATCTCGGTATAGCATTCTGCGGTACAGGAAACGGTATGGCAATGACACTCAACAAGCACAACGGCATACGGGCCGGTCTTGCCTGGAGCGAGGAGATAGGAGTTCTTGTCAAGCAGCACAACAATGCGAATGTGCTTGTGATGCCTGCACGTTTCATCGATTTCGAGACTGTGAAAAAGATTGCGGACGCGTGGCTCGGGACAGCTTTCGAAGGAGGAAGACATCAGAAACGTATCGACAAAATCCCGTTATAAAAAACAGAGGGGAGAAAGTTGTCTGCCATAATATGACACAACCTATGCACAATCTATCTTAGACACCCCAATATCTTCGATAGTGCGCACGGACGTGTTCCTGTTTACCGAAGCGGCAACGCACATACGTTCTCACCCGGACAAGAATAGGGTAAACCATCCTTATGGTTACCTTTAGTTCTACTACGTCTGTTTTTCTATTCATATTCAATTGATTCACGACTTGTAGAAACGACCTTCGAACCTCAAGTACTCCCCTCCGTAATTTCAAAAAAAGAAAAGACATCATTGGGGTGATGTCTAATCTTATCGGGTGTCGTGAACCCTATGAATAGTTATGCAAAGGTATAGAAATATTCAGAATAAGCAAGTACATCAACAGCAATTTAAAGAAAACAACAAGAAAAGCCGGCAATAATGACAATAAAGAAGAACTATGCGGAAGTACAGAAGCCGCTGATAGTGGACAGGAAATACATTTCGGAGTGCAGGGAAAAAAGCCCTGCACTCATTTGCGATATAGAGGCATATCCGGACGGTATCGTAATACCGGTAGACAAACCGTACAGATGGACCTCGGCAGACGTAATCCGTAAGATAAAATTCGCGGCAACAAGACATTTCGGCAAAAAAAACCTCAAAGTCGGACACGCAGGAACACTGGATCCTCTTGCCACAGGCGTACTTCTGGTCTGTATAGGCAAAGCCACAAGGCTGGCGGAAGAATTCCAGTCACACGACAAGGAATATATAGCCGGAATATCATTCGGAGCGACAACCCCGTCATACGACCTGGAAAAAGAGATTGACAGGCATTTCCCGTATTCCCACATCACAGACAAAGGCATCAGGGAAGCGCTGAAGCCATTTGTCGGAGAGCAGGAGCAGATTGCACCGCTGTTTTCCGCAAAATCGGTGGACGGAGTAAGGGCATACGAACTCGCGCGGAAACTGTACAGACAATACGGTGCGGAAGGGCTTTCCCGGGAAGGAATATTTGACCAGGCAGCTTCAGAAATAATAAGAACGGCAAAAATCAATATAACCGGCATTGAACTGCTGTCTTTTCTCCCGTCAGGAAAAGGAAATGTCCACACCGGAACGGTATCAGACAACAACCTGACAACATCAAAAGCCAGCAGCCGCATAAATGTGGCCGACAATTCAGGACTGAATCTCCCTCACGCGGACATCAGGATAGAATGCAGCAAAGGCACATACATACGCGCATTCGCAAGGGACCTCGGAGAGGCCCTTGAAAGCGGTGCCCATCTGGATTCACTGCAGAGGTCACGTTCAGGAGAATTCAAGGTAAGCGACGCGCTTACCGTTGAACAGGCAATCTCTGTTCTCGCCTGACCGTCATACGGACATCCCCATTCACTTTATCCGAAATCCACTCATCCCTATGGAACAAAGCTACAGCTACAAGAATATCTGGAAAGTATCCTACCCCATCCTGATCAGCCTGATAATGGAACAGCTTATCGGTATGACAGACACGGCATTTCTCGGACGTGTGGGAGAAATAGAGCTCGGAGCGTCAGCGATCGCGGGCATCTACTATATGGTCATATTCATGGCAGGTTTCGGATTCAGCATAGGAGCACAGATAATCATAGGAAGACGCAACGGAGAAGGCCGGTATACGGAAACGGGCAGAATCTTCTATCAGGGCATATATTTCCTGGTAGTGCTTGCGGCTGCGGCAGTTACGCTGTCTGAAATATTCTCTCCGCACATAATGTCATCGATAGTATCCTCGGAACATATCAATGACGCAGCATTAAGCTATGTAAGGTGGAGAATTCCAGGGCTTCTGTTCGCCTTTATGACCGTGATGTTCAGAGCTTTCTTCGTCGGCACGACACAGACAAAGACTCTCACCCTCAACTCGGTCATAATGGTGCTGTCCAATGTGCTGTTCAACTATATCCTGATCTTCGGGAAATTCGGCTGTCCGGCACTCGGGATCACCGGAGCCGCCATCGGTTCGACGCTTGCGGAGCTTGTCTCACTGGTATTCTTCATCATCTATACGGCCTTTTTTACAGACTGCAGGAAATACGGCCTCAACAGGATATCCGGATTCGAATGGAAAGAACTGAAATCCATAATGTCCGTCTCGGTTTGGACCATGGTGCAGAGCTTTGTCTCAATATCCACCTGGTTTATATTCTTCCTGTTCGTGGAACATCTCGGAGAACGTTCACTGGCCGTATCCAACATCGTACGGAACGTGTCAGGAATGATATGGGTGGCCGTAATGGCATTCGCCTCCACAGGAAGCACCCTTGTCAGCAACATAATAGGAGAAGGACATCAGGATAAAGTTCCGATGCTGCTTAAAAGGCTGATGGTCATAACCTACAGCATAGTCATAGTGATAATCTCAGTTTTCGCCCTGTTCCCCAAAGCCGTCATCGGGATATATACCGACATTCCTGAAATAATAGACGCCTCTGTCCCGTCTATGCTCGTTATGGCATCGGCATATCTGCTGAATGTCGCAGGAATGATCTTTTTCCAGGCAGTATCAGGTACAGGCAACACCAAGACGGCATTTGCCCTGGAACTGATCGCCCTGACGGTCAATATGGCATACTGTACAGTAGTAATAAGCATAATGAAATCCGACATAGCGGTCTGCTGGACAGCGGAACACGTCTATGCCGGAGCTATGTGCGTCCTTTGCGGACTCTATATCAGAAGCGGCAGATGGCGTGGGAAAAGAATATGACAGCAGCCCATAGAAACAGACCATAATCCTTGAATTCTTCACGAAAGACTTTGAGGGCACGCTTTATTTCAAAGTTTATCCTACTTTCCGAAATTCCATACACTTTGCCTATCTCCTTATAGGACATCTTCTCAAGACGTTTTGCCTCGAAGACTTCAAGAGTCAGCTTAGGAAGTCTCTTTTCACACTTTCTGAACAATTCTGGCATATCGGCAACCCTCACGGCACTTTCTTCAGCATTTTCCTGAAGCCTCGTCAGAAAATACTGCCTGAACCTGTCAGTATCCGAGTCCACAGATTCGCTGCGCTGCTTCTGCTTAAGATAACGAAGGCATCTGTTCTTTATTATAACGGAAAAATAGGACTTAACATCGGAAACGTATGTCCTGTCCTTGTTGGAAATCAACAGAAGGATACAATCATGGTATATATCTTCCGCATCATTCTCATCTCTTACATATATCTGCGCCAACCTTATATAACGGGTCCTCTCCAATGTCAAAGACGTCAACTCTTCATGTGTAATAATATGCTTTTCCATACTGGACATTACCCTTTGGATGTGCTATCGAATTTTGTCAAATTATAAATTTAAAACAAATATAGCCAAAGTCGAGAGCAGAGGCAAAATTTATTTGACTATGCCGAGACCAAGGCCTATATATGAGCGTCAGCTCAAATATAGCCCAAAGAGAGGATCTATCAAAAAATCATAAAAAAATTAAAATTTTCACTACTAATTTTCCGTGGTTATGACTCTTATATATGGAATCTTTTAAAAGACCGTATTTCAAAGACTATGGAACACAAGAAACCAGACATACACGACATATCTGACGAGCTTCTGCTCAAGTATTTCCGATGCGACACCAACCAGGAGGAAGAAAAGGAGATAGAAGAATGGTACAATGCCGGCAATGAAGAAAAGGAGAGACAAAAGTTCAAGAACATCCATGATTTTTACGAGGCATACCTGCTCAATGCCCCGATAGGCATGATACAGGGAAATCCGTCAGTTCCTGAAACGACTGTCCATAAAAAGAAAATCTACCGCCGAATCCTATTGGCCGCGACAAATATAGCCGCTGCAATAGCAATATTCTTTGCTGCAACCTACATTTCAAGGGAAAGCATAAGAAAAGAAATGGCAGAAACGTTCACTTCGATTGAAGTACCTCCGGGGCAACGCATAGACATCTGCCTGTGTGACGGGACTTCCGTCAAGCTCAACTCCGGAGCTAAAATACAATATCCGAACATATTCTCAAAAGACTCAAGAGAAGTGCATCTTGATGGAGAGGCTTATTTCGATGTTGCTCACGACTCTGAAAAACCTTTCATCGTCAGGACATTCGCTTCCGACATAGAAGTACTCGGTACAGAATTCAATGTCAATGCCATAGAGAATGCCGGAAAGTTCTCAGCCACTCTTATTGAAGGCTCCATCAGGCTGACGAACCGCCTGCGTCCTGAAAAAGAAATAATAATGAGACCGGACCAGACAGTAAGGCTTGCCGGAAATGACTTCTCGATAGAAACAGGAAACGCAAACTCTGCAGTGCGCTGGACAAAAGGCATCCTGAACGTAGACACACAGGATTTTGCGGAGCTGATGAAAAAGCTTGAAATGGCCTTCGGAGTGAAAATAGTCATCAGCAGGGACACTATGCCTGAACTGAAATACCTAAACGGCAAACTGCGTATAAGCGACGGTATAATATCAGCCCTCAACGTTCTTCAGGGAGTTGCAGACTTCCAGTATGTAAAGGACTACAATACGGATACAATATACATCAAATAACAAAACTGATACAGACATAAGACCATGACGTAACACTTGAAACCACAGATACAACCGTCAAAAAAGCCTGCGAATCCGCAACATCCGCAGGCCACTGCAACGAGTTGATTACAAAAACCATACACTCATTACTAATAATCTTGCAAATCTATGAATAAACAAAGTATTCTGCAATACGGCAGATTGCTATGTCTTATACTCTTCTACACTTTTTTAGCTGAAACAGGCATAAATGCGCAGGAAGAGACAAGGATAACACTTGAACTGAAAAATGTAAGTCTCGGGACAGCGATTGAGGAAATTGAGAAACAGTCTCCCTACCTGTTCTTCAACAAAGGAGTCGACCCTGTAGGGACCAAAGTCAGCATCTCTTCCCAAAATGAGACCATCGGGAATGTATGCAAGGCTCTTTTTGCCCCTGTAGGCATATCATATAAGATAGAAGGGACCTACATCTACATTTCAAGACAGACTACAGTCAAAGTCTCCGGTACAATCTCGGACATATACGGAAATCCCCTTATCGGGGCCGCCGTACTCATCAAAGGCACTACAACAGGTATGAGTACGGACCTGGACGGTAAATTCGAGTTCGAAATCCCGGCCGAGGAGGGGGGGGAATTTTCGACATTGGAATTCTCCTGCTTAGGGTATAAGACCGAAGAATTCAAGATAGGTACCAGAAGGGTCTTCGAAGTAACCTTGGAAGACGACTCCATCGCCATGGAGGGGACTGTCATCACAGCCCTCGGTATCAAACGCTCGGAAAAAGCGCTGTCCTACAATGTACAGGAAGTCAAATCCGACGAACTTCTCGCCAACAAAGACGCCAACTTCATCAATTCTCTCAACGGAAAGGTTGCAGGTCTTGTCATAAACGCGTCTTCTTCCGGAGTCGGCGGTGCCTCCAAAGTTGTCATGAGGGGGCAGAAGTCCATATCAAAATCATCGAATGCCCTTTATGTAATAGACGGCGTCCCGACATACACTTCGGCACGTGAAGGAGGAACAGAGTTCGATTCACGCGGCTCCATGGACCCTGTAGCCGACATCAACCCGGAGGACATCGAGTCCATGACAGTCCTGACAGGAGCAGCCGCAGCGGCCCTCTATGGTTCGTCTGCCGCCAACGGTGCGATTGTCATCAACACCAAGAAAGGTGCGGCAGGCACTACAAATGTAACGGTAACAAGCAATACCGAAATCTTCACCCCTTTCGTACTTCCACGTTTCCAGAACAGATATGGTACAGGAGACTACTCTTCTCTGCAGGGTTCCGTGACAAGGAGCTGGGGAAAGCTTCTGAATGAGTACAACAATCCGGAATACAACCCGCGCAGTGATTATTTCAGGACAGGCGTGACCGGGACAGAGACAGTCTCTATATCGACAGGAAACAGCAAGAACCAGACTTATCTTTCAGCATCGGCGGTAAATTCCATAGGAACAGTACCAAACAACAAATATGACAGGTACAACTTCACCTTACGCAATACCGCCAAGTTCCTTAAGGACAAGATGACTCTTGACCTGTCGGGAAGCTATATAATCCAGAGAGACCTCAATGCTACCAATCAGGGTGTGTACAACAACCCTATCGTCGGTGCCTATCTTTATCCGAGGGGAAACTGGTGGGATGCAGCAAAGGCATACGAGAGATGGGATCCCGTAAGAAAAATATCTACCCAATACTGGCCTGTCGGAGATGCAGGTCTCGCAATGCAGAACCCATATTGGGTCAATAACCGTAATCTACGTGAAAGCAAGAAGAAAAGATATATGCTCGCCGCCGCACTTTCCTATGAGATTCTGGACTGGCTCACAGTCTCTGGCCGAGTACGTGTGGACAACTCGTCGACAAAATATACAGAGAAATTCTATGCCACTACATTCACGGAACTGACCGAAGGGTCGGACAACGGTCTGTTTGCCATTGAGCAGAATGATGATACGCAGGTCTATGCCGATGCACTTATAGACTTCAATAAAGTCTGGAGTGACTGGAGTCTCCATGCCAACTTCGGAGCATCCATTACGGATATGAGAAACGACTTGACATCAAACCGTGGACCCATTGCTTCAGACAATATACCCAATGTATTCAATGTATACAGTATAGATGCATCGAAGATGGTCAAGAAGCAGACCGGATGGATTGAACAGACACAGTCGGTATATGCTTCTGCGGAAGCAGGCTACAAAAATGCATATTACCTTACCATCACCGGACGCAATGACTGGCCGTCACAGCTTGCCGGTCCGCGCTCGCTGTCCAGATCCTTCTTCTATCCGTCAGTCGGAGCATCCGTAGTGCTTTCCTCAATAATTCCGGAAATGCCCAGGCAACTTGAATATATGAAATTAAGGGCTTCGTACGCCTCAGTAGGTTCACCCTTTGAAAGATGGCTTGCCAATCCTGTACACTTATGGCCTGACAAAGGAAACTCATGGTCTTCAGAGACCGTGTATCCGATGGACCGTCTGAAACCGGAACGCACACAATCATGGGAGGCGGGCCTGCAGATGCGCTTCCTTGATTGGTTCAGCCTTGATGCCACATATTACAATACCCATACAAGAAATCAGACATTTGCTCCTAATATCTCTACAGGTTCCGGATATTCTGAAATCTATATCCAGTCCGGAGATGTGATGAATGAAGGCTTTGAGCTGTCACTCGGATTCGACAAGGGCTGGAACAGTTTCATCTGGAGCAGCAGCTATACATTATCCATCAACAGGAACAGGATCATCTCACTCGCCGACAACGCTGTCAATCCCGTAACAGGTGAATTACTGAATATCAGCAGCCTGGATATGGGCGGTCTTGGAAATGCCAAGTTCATCCTCAGGGAAGGAGGAACATTGGGAGACCTCTATTCCACACAGGATTTCATCAGAGACTATGACAATCACATCTATGTCAATGCCAAGGGCAAGGTTGAGACCAGGTCCCTCAATGGTATTGACGAGTATATAAAGCTGGGCAGCGTACTGCCCAAGGCCAATATGGCATGGAGGAACGACTTCAGTATCGGAAACTTCAATATTGCATTTATGATTACAGCCAGACTCGGCGGTATCGTCTATTCAAGGACTCAGGCTGTCCTGGACTATTATGGAGTGTCGGAAGTTACAGCGGATGCCAGGGATAACGGCATATTCATAAACAATACTGACTTTATAGATCCCAATGCGTGGTATACTGCAATAGCAGGAGGAGATACACTTCCTCAGTATTATACTTATTCTGCCACCAATGTAAGGCTTCAGGAGGCTTCCATAGGTTACACCTTCCCGAGAAAAATGTTCAAGGATGTATGCGAGCTTACCCTTCAGCTGACAGGAAGAAACATCTGGATGATCTACAACAAGGCTCCATACGACCCTGAAGCCATTGCCACGACAGGAAACTACTATCAGGGAATCGACTATTTCATGATGCCCGGCACACGTAATTTCGGCTTCAATCTCAGGCTTAAATTCTAATTGATAGGAGATGAACAATATGAAATTCAACAAAACGACAAAAATTGCCATAATATTTGCCGCCTTCACCATATCCGCGTCATGCACAAGCAACTACATCAACCTGAACAGAAATCCTTATGGAGTGACAGACAGCGAGATGCAGCGCGACGGATATGCCGTCAAATCAGCTTTGACAGGAATGATGAACGGAGTCATTTCTCCGGATGTCAACACGGCACAGTTTACGGATGTGCTTCTCGGATGCGCCGTAAGCGGATATCTTGCTCCTGCAAAGGACGGCTGGAACAATTTCACCATATCAAACTATAATGCTACCGATGACTGGACCAATGTGTTCATGGCCAGTGACAAGATTATACCTGTAGTCTATACCAACTACAGGAAGCTCAATGAAGTCACATCAGATGAGAATATCCTCGCGGTGGGAGACATTGTAAAAGTGGCCGCTATGCACAGAGTTACTGACACCTATGGCCCCATACCTTATTCAAAGATAGGAAGGAACGGTGAGATAAGCGTACCTTATGATTCGCAGGAGGACATCTACAAGACTATGCTTGAAGAACTTACCGATGCTGTCAACACCCTTGAAAACAATATTTCAGTGGGAAGTTTCCCGGCTTCTGCAGATGCTGTATATGGCGGAAGTATCGTAAAATGGATAAAGTTTGCCAATTCCCTGAAGCTCAGGCTGGCTATGCGTATCTGCTACGCTGACCCTGAACTTTCCAGAAAAATGGCCGATGAAGCCATAAATGACGAGATCGGCCTTATTGTCTCGAACAGCGACAACGCCAAATTCTCATATTGGGGAGTATCCGGAAATCCTCTTTGTGTATCAATCAGATACAATATGGCGCAGCATGAAGACAAGAGCAAATGCACTACAATGTCAGGTGACTCCCATGCTGCAGCTGACATAATCTGCTATATGAACGGATATGAAGATCCGCGCAGAGAGAAATATTTCACCAGGACAGAGTTTGAGAATGTTCTTGCCAAAGGGACGGAATATGCCGGCCTGCGGCATGGCATAAACGTCCCGAGCCATGTACAGGTCGGTCATAAGTATTCAGGAGTATATTTCGCTTCAGAGACAGCTCCCGCCTATTGGATGAACGCAGCTGAAGTTTCATTCCTTCTTGCGGAGGCTGCCGCATTCAAGGAAAAAGGGACAATAGCCTATAATGTTTCCGGTACAGCGAAATCATACTACGAACAGGGAGTGCGCCTGTCATTTGAACAATACGGAGCGGAAGGAGCGGATGCATATCTCCAGGGAACAGGTATTCCTGAACTTTATGAAGACCCT
>Ga0073908_1001906_pt1 | contig 27354 bp, 25 predicted proteins | sample MucameincwithD2O_FD_65484 | JGI IMG/M metagenome (GOLD analysis project Ga0073908, IMG submission 65484) | Mouse cecum microbial communities from Vienna, Austria - Mucus amended microcosms incubated with D2O | ecosystem: Host-associated > Mammals > Digestive system > Large intestine > Cecum...
TTGAATTTATAATCAAATAATTCTAAAATGTTTGGCCGCGTGCCGTGGAAACGGCAATTACCCTGCGACAGGCGAACAGGCGGCCGGATTTAATATTAATAATACTAAAGTATATTGAATTTAAAAGTTCAAGTAGCTGTATCCCTGTGAAGGGCGAAAGCTATTCACAAGACAAGCCCCGGAGGTGATCGACATCTCTGGGGCTTCGTTTTTCCATTTCATTCATATAAGCATATAAATATTCTGTCAAGTAGCGGAATAATAGCCAAAATAGGTCTCAACGATGGTCATTAGTGACCCGAAATGGATGTGAATGATGTCGAAAATGGTAGAAAAAGGAGGGATTTGAGCTGAAAATACGATGGAAAAAGCCTCTTTTTTTCGTAGTTGAGCGAACTTTTGGACAGGTGAAGGGATCGTGGATGGAGATATAGGGGACAGTTAATGGATTTGTTACCATTGTGTTACAAATGAATGTGGTGGACGTGGTGGACGTTAAAATGCACTTTTATAAACTTTATATGTAATGGTCATTGGTATTAGGTGGGGTAAAACCATTACCATTGTGTATAAAGTCTTGAAAACGTAAAAGAACGTCCACCACGTCCACCCCTTTTTATGCCTCCCGTCCGAAAAAAAAATAGCTCCCGTCCCCAAAAATATGGAACGGGAGCTACTTGGAATTATACACGTATGTGTTTTACTGATTCTTAATAGCGATCGCGACGAGGTCCGCGGTCTTCGCGGTCTCCACGGTCCTGACGGGGTCCACGGTCACCACGATCCTGACGGGGACCACGATCTCCACGGTCACCACGTTCGGGTCTCGGCGGACGTTCTTCGTAACCTTCCGGTTTCGGCATCAGAACCTTGCGAGACAATTTGAATTTACCCGTCTTGGCATCGATGTCTACCAGCTTGACGCTGATAGTGTCGCCCTCTTTCAAGCCAGCCTGTTCTACTGTTTCCAGACGTTTCCAGTCGATTTCGGAAATGTGCAGCAAACCGTCTTTGCCCGGCATAAATTCAACGAATGCGCCGTAAGGCATGATAGAAGAGATCTTACCTTCGTAAATTTCGCCGATTTCGGGAACAGCTACGATGCCTTTGATAGCGCGGATAGCAGCGTCGATCGTTGCTTTATTGGTCCCTGAGATTTCGATTTTACCAACACCGTCTTCTTCTTCAATAGTGATGACGGCACCGGTCTTTTCCTGAATACCCTGGATAATCTTTCCGCCCGGGCCGATTACCGCACCGATAAATTCTTTACCGATGGTCATTGTTTCGATTCTCGGAGCGTGAGGTTTCAGATCCGAACGAACTTCCGGCTGAGCTTCCGTGATCTTGCCTAAGATGTACATACGGCCTTCTTTCGCCTGTGCCAATGCGTTTTCGAGAATTTCGTATGACAGACCGTCAACCTTGATATCCATCTGGGTGGCAGTGATACCGTCTTTTGTCCCTGTTACCTTGAAGTCCATATCGCCCAGGTGGTCTTCATCACCTAAGATATCGGACAGGATAGCATAGTTCTGACCTTTGTTTTCGGAGATCAGACCCATTGCGATACCGGATACCGGTTTCTTCATCGGAACACCTGCATCTCTCAATGCCAGCGTACCGGCACATACGGTTGCCATCGAAGAAGAACCGTTGGATTCGAGGATATCGGAGATTACGCGTACCACGTAAGGATAGTCTGCCGGGATCATTCGCTTTAATGCACGGTGAGCCAAATTTCCGTGACCGACTTCACGACGGCCTACACCGCGGGAAGCTTTTGCTTCGCCCGTAGAGAACGGAGGGAAGTTATAGTGTAACAGGAAACGTTCTTTGCCGTGGTTCAGTACGTCGTCGATCATCTTTTCGTCGGACTTCGTACCTAATGTGACGGTTGAAAGAGACTGTGTTTCACCACGGGTAAAGATAGCGGAACCGTGAGGACCGGGCAGGCAGTCCGTTTCGATCCAGATCGGGCGGATCTCGGTTGTCTTACGACCGTCCAGGCGCTTCCCTTCATCCAGGATAGCACGGCGCATGGCTTCTTTTTCCACATCGTGGTAGTAACGGTTGATCATTTCAACCTTTTCGTCGGTCAGTTCTTCTTCGGAGAACTGGGCTTTATATTCTTCAACGACTGCTTCGAATGCTTCCGCGCGCTGATGTTTGTCTGTGCCTGATGTGGCGACAGCATAAGCTTTAGCAAAACATTTTTCATGTACATCCTTGCGCAGTTCGTCGTCGTTTACTTCGTGGCAATATTCGCGTTTAACCATCTTGCCGCAAGCTTCGGACAGTTCAAGCTGTGCCTGGCACTGTATCTTAATTGCTTCGTGGGCAACTTTGATTGCTTCCAGCATTTCGGATTCCTGTACTTCGTCCATTTCGCCTTCCACCATCATGATGTTGTCAAGCGTAGCACCCACCATAATATCAATATCTGCTTTTTCCAATTCAGAGAACGTGGGGTTGACTACATACTTGCCATCGATACGTGCAACACGGCATTCGGAGATCGGTCCGTTGAAAGGAATATCCGATACGGCCAATGCGGCAGAGGCAGCCAGTCCGGCCAGCGCATCCGGCATATCTTCACCGTCTGCGGAGAATAAAATAACATTTACATATACTTCAGCGTGGTAATTGTCCGGAAAGAGAGGACGGAGGGCACGGTCAACCAAACGTGAAGTCAGGATTTCGTAGTCGGATGCTTTACCTTCTCTTTTTGTAAAACCTCCCGGAAAACGGCCAAATGCCGAGAATTTTTCTTTGTACTCTACTTGTAACGGCATGAAGTCAACACCCGGGTTTGCATCTTTTGCGGCACAAACAGTAGCCAGCAACACGGTGTTGCCCATACGTACGGTAACAGAACCGTCCGCCTGTTTTGCCAATTTCCCGGTTTCGATGGTGATGGTTCTTCCATCAGCCAATTCGATCGTCTTGTTAATTGGATTAAGCATAATCTTTTTCTTATTTTTCTATCTGTAAAAATTGGTGCAAATGTAATGAAAGTTTATCTGTAAACGTGTGAAAATGAAAATAAAAAACATGAGAAATGCTCTTTTTTATAAAAATAGCGGGAAGATTTAGCGAATAATAGTGCCACAATTGTAAATTAATGTATATTTGCAGCGGATTAAAACAAGAAGTAAAGATATGATGAAACAAATATCCACACGGCTATTAACTGTTTTAGGACTGTGTATGTTCTTATTCTCAGCTTGTAACAACTCCTCGGATTTTACGGTAAAGGGTGTAGTGGCAGGAGCTGACGGTCAATTTATGTATTTAGAAAATGTCGGAATTTCGAATGTTGTGACACTCGACTCCATCAAGTTGGCTCCCGGAGGGAAGTTCAAATTTACGGAGAAACGTCCTGAGTATCCGGATTTTTATCGTTTGCGTCTGAATAATCAGTTGATCAATTTCGCTGTCGATTCGACCGAGACTATCTCTTTCGTAGCCGACGCCGGAACTTTCGCAACTTCCTATTCGGTCGAAGGGTCTGAAAACTCAAAGGCGATAAAAGCAATTACATTGGCTCAACTGGATGCGCACCAGGCTATCAGCCGTTTGCGTAAGGAGTATGAGGATAAAATGATTTCAGATACGACCTACCGTTCGAAGGTCTTGGCTGCAGCCGATGCCTACAAGGAAGCCGCACGGAAATACATCTATTCGGCACCGATGTCCACGGCTGCTTATTTCGCGTTGTTCCAGCAGATCGACGGCCTGTTGTTCTTCGATTTGTACGACAGGAATGATGTCAAAGCGTATGGAGCGGTTGCAACCAGCTACGATCATTATTATCCGGAAAGCCCGCGTTCGAAACATTTGTATAATCTGACATTGCAATCGATGAAAGTGTTGCGCGCCCAACGTCCGATCGATTATAGCAGTGTGGAAACAAAGGAAATATCGTTCCTCGATATCGAGTTGCCCGATGTTCGGGGCGAAGTGGTGAAACTGTCTGAGGCTGCTCCCGGGAAGGTCGTTTTGATCAACTTTACGGCCTATCAGACGGAATGGTCGCCGGCTTTGAATATGGCATTGGGCGAGTTGTATACGAAATACCATGATCAGGGTCTCGAGATTTACCAGGTGTCGTTGGATAGCGATTTCCATTTCTGGAGAAACGGGGCATCTAATCTGCCGTGGATTACTGTCCGCGATCCGCAGACTGTTTACTCACAGGTGGCAGGTTTGTACAATGTAAAACAACTGCCCGCTCTTTTCATCCTGGACCGTAAAGGAAACCTGGTCAAGCGTGTCGAAGACGTGAAAAAACTGGAATCAGATGTAAAAGCAGTACTTTGATTTATGATTTCATCGATGTATAATTCATAAATCATAAATCCTAACATGTTGCAAAGCACTTTGGAGAGGTTGTAGATCTTAAAAAGATCATTTATCTTTGCAAAGTCTGAAAATACAGAAAAAAGGAGTTCCGGCCAAGTAGTTGGTCGGGATTCTTTTTTTATTATGCAGTAATCAATAATAACATTTTAAATAAATAGGAGGATTTAGTATGGCAGTGAGCTATATGACGAAAGAGGGTTATGATAAGATTTTGGCTGAAATCAATTATCTGGAAACCGTAAAACGTCCGGAAATATCTGCCCAGATTGCAGAAGCCCGTGACAAAGGAGATTTGTCTGAAAATGCTGAGTATGACGCGGCAAAGGAAGCACAAGGTATTATGGAAGCTAAGCTTGCCCAGTTGAAGGGTTTGATCTCCAATGCCCGCCTGATTGACGAAACGCGTGTTCAAACAGACGAGGTTCAGATTCTGAACAAAGTGAAGATCAAAAACACCAAGAATAATGCAGTCATGACGTATACTTTAGTATCAGACTCGGAAGCAAACCTGAAGGAAGGTAAGATTGCGGTCAGCACTCCGATTGCACAGGGACTGATGGGCAAAAAGGTCGGAGATGTCGTGAATATCAAAGTTCCGTCCGGTATGATGAGTTTTGAAATTATGGATATATCGATTTAATAATATAACATTATGGCATCTATATTCAGTAGAATTGTGGCGGGCGAGATCCCTTGCCATAAAGTAGCGGAAGACGACGAATTCTTTGCATTCCTGGATATCAATCCGGTGGCTACCGGCCACACGCTGGTGATTCCGAAGAAGGAGATTGATTATATTTTCGACATAGATGATCCTATGCTCGGACGTATGATGGCATTTGCCAAACGGGTGGCTCGCGCACAGGAAGCTGTTATTCCTTGCAAACGGGTTGGTCTGGCTGTAATGGGACTGGAAGTTCCTCATGCGCATATTCATTTAATTCCGATCCAAAAAGAGTCGGATATGTATTTTGGCGGAAAGAAAATGGAGGTTACGCACGACGTGCTCGCAGACACCGCTGCACAGATAAGAAATGCCTTTAAATAAATAGGGCAAAGTCTTTTTGAATAAAAAACTTTATGTATATTTGTAACCGCTTCTTCCTCTGTATGACAATATTGTGAGGAAGGAAGCGGTTTTTTTGTAAAGATTCATTAGTGGTTTTTACTCATAAATTTGTTAACCTTAGAAGAAAGGCCCTCCTTGTGAAAGGACGGCCTTCTTTTTTAACACACAATGTTTACACAATTCTATTTCGTATTCTTAATCGACTTTGGTTATGGAACCGCTTCCGACAATACTCTTTTCCTTTATATCCGGATTCCCTTTGTACCGGATGGTTCCGCTTCCGGCTATTTTGGTGGATATTGATTTGCTTGCCGTGATCTCAATATTGGTACTACCGGCGGCTTTGCAATTAAGTTTCTCGGTTTCCAGATCGAACGCTTTGATCTTGCAGCTACCGGCACTTTTTATATTCATATTTTCTGTTTTACCGCTTAGATAGACCGTTCCGCTGCCTGCAATTTCGCAATCTAAACGGGTGATGGCGATTGAATCGGCTTTTATAACTCCTCCTCCTGCAAATTTAATTTCAAGTTTCTCGCCTGTGAGGCCTTTGCCTAAGTCGCAATGGCCTCCACCTGCTATTGCAAACTCTTTCAGAGCGGTCGAGTTGGTTATCACAACAAAGCGGGTAGGTCTGATCCCGATATGCCTGTTTTGGGGGCGAACAACCAATTCTTTACTGTCGGAACTGATTTCCAGCATATCCATGATATTCTGATCTGTTTCAACTTTCAAATAAGGGGCATCGCCCGATTGCATATATTTGAGGTCGATGTTTTCTCCCTCGATTTGTATCTCATCGTAATCCTCTATCGGGATTTCCTTGCTTACGACATTGCCGTCACCGGAAACCTTGTTGATATGGCAGGAGCATAAAAGCCCTGCCATCAATGTGAATACAAATATAAATGAATAAGATTTTTTCATGATTATGTTGTTTTATAGCTTATATGTTGAAGAAATTATACCAGGGCAATGTGCTCCATCCGTTTATTCCGGTTTGATAGAAGTAGATGATGCACAGCACTACGGATACTAACCATAAGATCAGCAGTGTCCATTTTGCCGTGTTGGGCAATGGCTTTGCTTTGAATAGCTGCATACAGATGGCATATACCAAGGCAAAGATCGGAATGCCGATTAGCAGAATGAAACCGATGCATCCCATGATAGCTAATGGAATCGGTGCTCCCGCTATCAGATCGGCCCCGAATGGCGACACCTGGTAAAGGAAGCCTGTTCCTCCGGCAATAAGTGCAAAGGTGACAACTACCAATATAAAGGCTACGAGCAATAATGGCGGCAGCAGGATGATCCCGATCAGTATGGCCAAGAATTTAAGGATGAAGCCTACCACGCTGACAAACAAGTCCGCCAGTTTTTGCAGAAAGCTTCTTGGCTTGTCGGAACTCATATAATCGTTTACATTATTGCTGACCTTCTCGAAACCATCCGTAACCGTTTTGCCTATGTTCTCGAGGGTAACGCTTTGCCCGCGCATCATTAACTTGTCGGCTGCGGTCCGTGCCAATGGCATTACCAGCCATAATATAAGGTATAGGATAATGATCGGTGCATAAGGGATGAAAAGCAGGATGATCATGGCAAGACGTACGGCTGTGACATCCCATCCCATATAAGCCGCGATACCGCCGGCTACACCTCCCAATACCCGGTTGTCCGGATCGCGCATCAGCTTTTTCCGGCCTCCGGTAATCACTTCTTCCTGGAAAGCATGCGTCTTGGCTTCCTCCTTATATTCTTTTTCATCTTCGCCTTCGAACAATTCTTCCGGCTTGCCCATGCGTTTGATCACTTCTTCGACGTGCTCGATCGTGATCACTTCATGTCCCAGCCGGACCCGTTCGTTGAACAGTTCGGAGATACGCATTTCAAAATCGTTCATAATCTCTTCCGAGCCCTCTTCTTTGCGGAAGTGGATGCGGAGGTTTGCCAGATATTTATCGAGCAGTTGATATGCATCTTCGTCAATGTGGAAAACCGTTCCTCCCAAATTAACTGTCAGTGTCTTCTTCATTGTTTTCTGATTTTAATTGTTTCTGATGTGGTTTATTGTATCGTTCAGTTCCTGCCAGGATGTTTCCAGCTCCCCCAGGAATTCTTCTCCCTTCGGTGTGAGCTGGTAATACTTGCGAGGCGGTCCTTGAGTAGATTCTATCCACTGGTAACTTAACAATTCGCTGTTCTTTAATCGCGTCAACAGAGGATATAGGGTACCTTCCACTACAATCAATTTAGCTTCCTGTAACTTCTGGATAATGTCAGAGGTATACGCCGGCTCTTTTTTGAGGAGCAATAGAATACAATATTCCAATGTCCCCTTTCTCATTTGTGATTTTACGTTCTCTGCATTCATTGTATTTTGTTTTACGTCACAAATATATGTATTGCCTATGTACTATGCAATACATACTACTATGTTTATCCTAATTTAACATTAATATTGCACAAATCTGACGCTTTTGTGTAAAAAAGAGGCTAATATCATGACAAATAGAATAGAAAACAGTACTTTTGCAACATCAATTCAAAACAAAGAATTATGATTTACTACCATTATGCCGAGTTAATTCATCGACAGGCAGAAAAATATGGTTCCCGTACTGCATTGAAACATCGTGATAATGCCACCGGGAAATGGTTGAAAATATCTTGGAGGGAATTCTCTGAAAAAGTTATGCTTACGGCTAAGGCAATGGCCGAATTCGGGATAGGAGTACAGGAGAATATCGGGGTTTATTCACAGAATATGCCACAATGTTTTTATACGGATTTCGGAGCATACGCCAATCGCGTAGTCTCTATTCCGATGTATGCTACAAATTCTCCGGGACAGATCGAGTATATAATTAATGATGCTCATATACATACATTGTTTGTCGGTGAACAGTTGCAGTATAATAATGCATTCAAGGTGCAGAAAGATTCCCAATACCTGAAGCGCCTGGTTGTGTTCGATCCGGCCGTCAAGTTGAATCCGGAAGACAAGACTTCGATTTATTTTGACGACTTCCTGCGGTTAGGTGATAATGCGCATGCTGAAACAACGGTAAAGATCCGTATGAATGAAGCTGTGCCGGAGGATCTTGCTACCATAATATATACTTCCGGTACGACCGGCGAGTCGAAAGGGGTGATGCTTCATCATTCCAATTATCTGGAAGCCATGCGTATCCATGATATCCGCCTTCCGATGGTTACGGATAAGGATCTTTCCATGTGTTTCTTGCCGCTGACTCATATTTTTGAAAAAGCTTGGTGCTATTATTGCTTGCATAAAGGGGTGGTAATTGCAATCAACCAAGATCCGAAAATGATTCAGAAGACATTACCGGAGGTACACCCGACATTGATGTGCAACGTCCCTCGTTTTTGGGAGAAAGTTTATGCCGGTGTACATGAAAAGATCAACTCGTCGTCTCCTGCTATGAAGAAGATATTTCTGAACGCGATTGAAACTGGACGCAAGTATAATCTGGAATATAAGAACAAAGGCATTCCGGCTCCCTGTGGGTTGAAATTGAAATTCGAAATGTATAACAGGACCGTTTTCAATCTGCTTAAGCGGGTGCTGGGAATCGAGCGCGGACGCTTTTTCCCGGTGGCCGGTGCACCTCTTTCGGATACGGTTAATGAATTTTTGCAGTCTGTCAATATTCCGATTGTCTATGGTTACGGTTTGAGCGAGACGACGGCGACTGTTTGTTTCTATCCGGAAGTCGGATTCCAGTTCGGTTCGATCGGGGAAGTGATGCCGGATGTACAGGTCAAGATCGATCCGGCGAATAGTGAAATTCTGGTAAAAGGAAAGACTGTAATGTCCGGTTATTATAATAAACCGGCGGAAAATGAGAAGGCGTTTACAGAAGACGGCTACTTCCGCACCGGAGATGCCGGGCGTATGGAAGGAAACACATTGTTCTTTACCGAGCGCATCAAAGACTTATATAAAACATCGAATGGCAAATACATCGCTCCGCAGGCAATTGAAATGGTTATGAGTGGCGACCAGTATATCGAACAGATTGCTGTTATCGGTGACCAGCGTAAGTTTGTCAGTGCGCTGATCGTTCCCGCTTATCCGTTGCTGGAAAAGTATGCGGAAGAAAAAGGGCTGGATGCCGGTAGCCGGGAAGAACTTGTCAGGAATAAGGAAATCCTTCGTCTGATCGAGGCACATATTGAGGAAAACCAGAAGAATCTGGCTTCTTATGAGAAGATCAAGCGTTTCATCTTATTGCCCGAACCTTTTGTAATGGGGTGTGAACTGACGGATACACTCAAGCTCCGCCGTTCAGTTATTTTGAAGAAATACGCGGATTCAATCGAAAATATGTACGAAGAAGCTTCAAACCCTACTTGACGGTCTTTGAGAAGCGTGTCGATAAACAAAAGCCCGATGGGAAATAAACTTCCTGTCGGGCTTTTGTCATTTCGGTAGAAAAAAGAGGTGTCTTATGTACAAATAGAAATGTTAAAAAATATTACCCTTGCTACTAATTCCGAATATATGGGGTAGTAATCCGATTTAGATGGGGTAGTAGTGACATTTTGATAGTCAGGAAAATTGAGTATCTTTGCCGGACAAATTAAAAAAAAGAATATTATGATCACATCAGACCAACTACACAATGTGTTGGAGCGCGAGCAGGCGCTGAGGGGGTATCTTTGACATAGATGGCAAGACCATCCAGTTAGAAGAAGAAGAGTTACGCACTCATGATCCCGGTTTCTGGGAAGATGCCAAACGGGCGGAAGTCCAGATGAAGAAAGTAAAAGAACTGAAAAAGTGGATCGAGCTTTACAACGAGGTTCATGCCGCAGCGGAAGAATTGCAGTTGGCTTATGATTATGTAAAAGAAGAGATTGTCAGCGAAGAAGAAGTTGATGATGCTTATAGCAAAGCAATTCAATTGGTGGAAAGCCTGGAATTCCGTAATATGTTGCGCCAGGAAGCCGACCAGATGAGTTGTGTGCTGAAGATCAACTCCGGTGCCGGTGGAACGGAAAGCCAGGACTGGGCTTCCATGCTGCTCCGTATGTATACGCGCTGGGCGGAGTCGAACGGATATAAAATTTCCGTAGCCAACTATCAGGAAGGGGATGAGGCCGGTATTAAAACGGCGACTCTCAATATCGAAGGCGACTATGCTTACGGGTATTTGAAGGGTGAGAACGGCGTGCATCGTCTGGTTCGTGTATCTCCTTATAATGCACAGGGCAAACGAATGACTTCATTTGCTTCTGTATTTGTGACCCCGTTGGTCGACGATACGATCGAGGTGAAGATCGACCAGGCTGCCATCTCTTGGGATACGTTCCGTTCGGGAGGAGCCGGTGGACAGAACGTAAACAAGGTGGAATCCGGTGTACGTTTGCGCTATCAGTTTAAAGATCCTTATACGGGCGAAGAAGAAGAAATCCTGATCGAGAATACGGAAACCCGCGACCAGCCCAAGAACCGCGAGAATGCAATGCGCCAATTACGCTCGATCTTGTACGATAAGGAATTACAACATCGCATGGAAGAGCAGGCGAAGGTAGAAGCCGGCAAGAAGAAGATCGAATGGGGTTCCCAGATTCGTAGCTACGTGTTCGACGACCGCCGTGTAAAAGACCATCGTACCAACTTCCAGACCTCCGATGTCAACGGTGTGATGGATGGTAAAATCGATGATTTCATCAAGGCTTACCTGATGGAATTCGGCGCTGAGGAATCTGCAGAAAAGTAAGTTTTCTACATTAACACTTGCATATTTCGATTATAAATCGTAATATTGCACCCGATTTCAGAGCCATGCTCTGAACAGGTCCTATAGCTCAGTTGGTTAGAGCACCTGACTCATAATCAGGGAGTCCTTGGTTCAAGCCCAAGTGGGACCACTCATATAAACCTCCAATTATCTAACACATAGATGGTTGGAGGTTTTGTTTTGTCTGAATTGTTTACTAAATTAATTTCCACGAGTGGGATGGTTGGAAAACTTTCGTAATAATTTGTAATTTTGTTTTGGTTGTTGACTTTATAAGATTAAAATATTATGACTATTGACGATATAAGAGCATTGGTGGCAGCAGATGAGTCGAGGACTCTGGAACTGAAGAAGACGACCGGCGAGTTGAAGGACGGTATGCACACGGCGTGCGCGTTTCTGAACACAGAAGGTGGCTGGCTGATTTTCGGGGTAGCTCCCAAGTCGCTGAAGATAGTCGGCCAAGAGGTGACTGACAAGACGCAGCAAGAGATTGCGCAGGCTTTAGCCGGTCTGGAGCCTGCCGTTGATGTACATGTTGAATATGTCGATGTACCGGAATATCCAAGGCATAAGGTCATAGCCATGCACTTTGACGGCTGGGTTTGGGGTGAGCGTCCGCATACTTTTCATGGTTGCCCTTACTACAAGGTTGAGAGCACTACTAAGGTTATGCCGCAAAATCTATACGACGAGCGGATTCGGATTCATGAGCCAAAAGTATACGCATGGGAATGCATGGTGGCTGACGGGGTGACTCTTGCCGACTTGAATGAAGGACTTATCCGTAATTGTATCCGTTTAGGTATTGATGGTGGTAGGATTCCGTATGATGCTTTGGTTGAACCTACGCGGGATATTCTTGCGAAATGGAAATTGTTGAAGAATGGTATTCCAACGAATGGGGCTGTGCTTCTTTTCTCAAAGAATATTGATGAGTATCCCAACTTCAGGTTGAGAATGGCGCGTTTTGTGGGGACTGACAAGAATATGTTCCGCGATAACCAACGTGCCGAAGGTAATTTTTTTGAGCTCTTGCAGGCTGGTATAGATTTTTGTTTCAAACATCTTTCGCTCAGTGGACGCATAACAAACAAAAGTTTTCAGCGGGAAGAGCAACTCGAAGTGCCTTATCATGCGTTGAGAGAAGCCCTTATCAACGCTCTTTGTCATCGTTGGTGGGAACTGCATAATCTCACGATCAGTCTTGCCATTTATGATGACCGCATAGAGATAGTAAGTCCCGGCCATTTCCCACGTCAGATCACTCCGGAGAATATCAAGGAGCCTCACGAATCGTTCCCACATAACCTTAATGTTGCGGAAGCTTTGTTTCGCATGACATACTTGGAGAACTGGGGCAGCGGTGCAAGACGCATCATTGATGCCTGCCGAGTGCAAAACATCGAGGAACCGACGTGGTGCGACAATGGCGGCTTTATAACCGTCACCTTCAAACGCCCGTTCTACAAGCCAATTGAGGACTCTCCAAAAGATAGTTTTGGAAGAAATGTTGCCCAAAACAATGGAATTGTCGCTGAACCACTGACCAAGTACCGACCAAGTACCGACCAAGTACCGACCAAGTACCGACCAAGTACCGACCAAGTTCAGATAATGATAAATGCTATGAATGACAGCTATATGACAATGAATGAGATTATGGCTAAGATCGGATTAAAACACCGCCCCACGTTTAGAGAGAATTATTTTGTCCCTGCATTGGTAGATGGTGCTATAGAGCTCTTGTATCCAGACCATCCCAAGCATCCCAAACAAAGATACCGTCTGACAGAGGTGGCGAAAGAATGGAAGAATTTGAATATGAACATTTAAATTGTATGAACCATGACAAAAAAGAAAATAGATGATGTGGAATTACTCCTGTCTAAATTAGACAAGAAGCAACTTACGGACTTCATACGCAAGGAATGTGCCAACGACAGCCGGTTCCAAGATCGGTTTCTTACACTTGGTGCGGGAACACTGTTTAAGCCAAATCCGACTTTGATGAAGTGCTTCGACTTGCTAAGGATGGAGTTAACCATGATGCAGAATATGCGGGAATTGTCAGCGACTGGCACAAATGGGTATATCAAGTCTATCGCGCGATTGGGGATATAGAAAATACTCTCCAGTTGGCAAGATATTTCTTTTTCGGTGGTGGAAGATGGGGAGAAAAAGAATATTCTATGGCAACCATGTATGCTGCGATGAAACAGCTTATTCCAACTGACGGATGGGGAAAGTATTCCGAAATATTGATTAGTGAGGCTCAGAATAAAAGAGACGTCGGACGTTTGCTATATATCTATACCCAAGAGAAGATGTGGAACGAATACATGTCTTACCTTCGGAAGAATCCATCCACATACGATATTGACACCGCCCCCAAAGAAGTTAGAAAACTTTTCAAGGATGAAATAATCAATCTATATGCATCGGCGGTCAGAAGCTTTTTTCAATGTGCGGCTAACCGGGATTCTTATCGTGAAGGTGTCGGACTACTCCGTAATCTCATAAAGTATGGAGGAAAGTCTGAGGCTGAACAGATTGCGACTGAACAGAAATCGAGAACTCCTCGTCGACCAGCGCTGATTGACGAATTGTCGAAATTATAAGTTTTCCCAATTATTAACGCTGGTAAAGCACTAATCTATCTCAGAAATCATTTGCAAGATATGGAACCGTGTGCCAACAGCTCAATTGCAGTTGAAGCCGTAAGCAATCAAAGGAAGGATACTTATCTGATAAAACATATAAAGGTACGTTCGAATAGGCAAGTATGGGTGTTTAAAATATCCGTTTTTGGGTAATTATCGGTCGCTTTTCAATACCGGACCCCTACTTCTTCACCTTCCCATTTGTCACAGGATACGGAAATGGGGAAATTGTTTTCGTTATATTTATAGGTATAGGTGACGGTCGAGATATTTCCTTCTCTGTTTTCGGATGTTATCTTGGTTATATTATTCCGCCGGTTCAGGAACTGGATATTCTCAAAGTCATTTGAGTTGGCATTTCGATAGTACCACCAGCCTAAAAAATACATGGGGAATTCCAGATGGCTGATATTGCCGGAAGCGTTATCATATTCGTAGGTATATTTTACCAGCAAGTTTGATTCGTTGTCGAACACTTCCTGTTTGAGCAGTTGCCGGGTGGCAGGATCGAAGGTCAGGAGAGCATACCGGCCGTCTTCCGTTATCAACTTTTCTCCATCAACTGTTTGTTGGTAAATACCCGCAAAGGTTACTTTGAACGGCAATTCATTCGTGTCGAGTTCAATCTCTTCCCTGTAACTGAAATCTCCTGCCGGTTCGCCACCTCTGCTGACTTTGTAGGTCTTGTCTCCGGTCTTGGAAAAATCAACCCAGGCATGTCCGTCGGCAACATCTTTGGGAGGCGTGTAGAATATGCCGGATAATTCTCCATTCTCATAATTGAAATGAGCCGCACGTCCGTCCGGATATTGAATCCGGGCAAACAGGTTGCCGGAGTAAATGAAAGAAGCGGTAACCTGCCCGTTTGAAAAAAGAGCACTGGGGCGTCCGTCTATACCTGTCAACCTGAAGTCGTCATTATCACTGCAGGAGGATAGACATAATCCGGCCATCAACAGGATGGCGGATGAAAGAGTCGAAAATAACTTGTTCATAATAATATTTAGTGTTTGTTTCTAATAAGATGATGAATGGGGAGTAAAAAGGGTTGCATCATCCTGTCTATTTTCTTTGTGGATATTTATATTTTGCTATTTTTGTGGAATGCTATAACCATCCGGTGGCTCGGATATAAAAAAGTAAGAGAATGGAAAAAGCGAATGTCACTTTGTATACGGTCATCGGAGATCCTAACCGCATCGTAAAAGCGATTCAGGAACGTTTTAAGGAGATGACCGAAGAGCTTGTTTGTGAAGATGAAACGGTCGACTTGACTTTGTCGGATGGAACGCATGTCCTCTTCTCGATCAAGCACCGGCGGAGTAAGCCGGATTTTATTGCTTCCCATACGTCCGGTATGGCCAATTATTTTTCGCAGGTCGAGACACCGCTGACTGAACTGAAAGAAAATGTTTTGCGCCAGATACGTGTGTTCAACTGTGTGACGGGCATCACTTTCGACCTGAACGACAATGAAGACCGGACGAACTACATCCTGAATCGTCTGTTCGAGATTGCCGGAGACGTGAAAGGCTTTCTGCTTTATCCGAGTATGCAGATCTTTACCGGCGAAGGGAAACTCCTCTTCTCTACTAAAGGTGAAAGCCAGCTGACCGGATTTATCCCGGTAGGGAATGCCGATTTACTGGATGGGAACCGCCCGGAAGAAGCTCAGGCCGATGTAGAAAGACGTTTGCGTTCGATCGCGTTGCTTGAAGATAAACACATTCCGTATATGGAATATTTGCGTAGCGAAGCATTGGAAAGCGAAGTCCATTTAAGAAGCCGGAAGGAGATGGTGCAACGCGCCGCCGCCTTGTTTGCCGTTGCCGTCTATTCGGAAGTCATGCTGTCCGAAGGTTCAGGCCGGGAAGAAGCCCTTTTTTATTTTAATAAGATGGAGCAGTTGTACGGGGTGGAATCTTACCTGACACCAGACGAAGCCGTTTATATCGATAACCCCGATCCGGAAGAGCAGGAGTGCATTCAGTTCGGATGGCGCTATGAATGTGCAGGTGTCCTGCTTTGGGCGGCAGGCGTTGTGGATGATCTGCCTTATCCGTCCAAGATTATCGATGTCCCTGTTCTGGCTGCTATTTTTTGGCAACATAAAGGCATAGGTGAACTGCTTTCGAAAGGTTTTCCCCGTTCGCAGTCCGAAATATTGGATGCTGCCGATATTACATTGCGGTATGATTGGGCTTGTGTGGAAGCGCAAATTCATGAAAAAGACGCTCCGGCTTCGCTAAACGGGGGTGTTGTAATGGAACGGCATTATGCCTTTAACTGGATTATCGGTGCGAATGGCGGTGCCGATTGGGATGATATACAACCGAATACATGATCTTTTATTAATCTGCTACGATATGAATAAACTATGGGCTGCTGTAATACTTGTTCTTGGTTTTTCATCCTGTTCCTCTAAGCAGGATGGATTGAGGACAGACTTTGAGAATCCACCGGAAGAATTTCGTCCGATGCCGTTCTGGCATATTAACGGGTATATGACCCGTGCGGGTATCGAGAAAGAACTGGGAGACGCGAAAAGCCTTTCCGGTTTCGGTGGGGTGACAGTTTTGCCTGTCAGCCCCGGTACGCAGTGGGGAACAGGTAAACCTTGTCCGGGGACCGAACCTGCTTATTTGAGTGACGAATATTTCGAACGCTATGCCGATATTCTTGATATTTCCGGGAAACAGGGGACACAGGTTATCCTTTACGATGATATCGATTTTCCAAGCGGTTCGGCAGGCGGACGGTTGCGTAAGGAATACCCGCAGTATGTCCGTAAATACTTGTCGAAAGAAGAATTCAGGGTGAAAGGAAACCAGCCGGTCAGCCGTCAACGTAAAGATACGGCCTCCGTCCTGGCAGCCGTCTCTGCATTGAATGAACAGACACGCGAAGTGCTGGACCTGGGACCTTATATGAGTGGGAACACTTTGACCTGGAAAGCTCCTGCCGGAGAATGGCGCGTGATGTTTTTCAACTGTGGCGTCAGCATGGATTCTTATCATGGGAACCTGGTGGATTATATGCAGCCCGAAGCAGTCTCCCGATTGTTGGAAATGACCTATGGCGAATATGATAAGCGTTTCAATCGCTATTTCGGTAGTGTGATTACGAAGACTTTCTTTGATGATGTGGGCTTTGTCCATCAAGAGAATGCATGGACGCCTGCCATTACCGATATTTTTAAAGAGAAATACGGAAAGAATCCGGCGTTGTATTATCCGGCTTTGTTCTACGACATCGGACCGGAGACAGGTGCGGCGCGTGTCGCCTTCTTCGATATCCGTTCCGAGTTGATGGCGGAAGGATATGTGAAACAGGTTTCGGAATGGTCGGGCAAACGGCATTTGAGCAGTATGGGGCATCCGCCTGAAAACTACAGCCCTAATTCGGTGGTGGCGAACGGGGATATCCTGAAGTATTACCGGCATGTGCAGATACCGTTGTTGGATGCTATCTTTTTCTATGGCCGCGGCCTGAATGGTTTTAAACAGATCAGTTCGGCTGCTGACCGGGGAGATAAACCGGTTGTGGGAGCCGAGTTGTGCGGTGCTTTTCCTGCGGATATGGATTCACTGACTTTATACCGTGTGGCTCTTGAAGCGATGGTGCGGGGTGTCAGTTTTGTCGTGCCTCATGGAATGTGGTATACGACGGATGCGGATAAGATTCGCATCCCGCCGCTGATTGCTCCTGAAAATCCATTGTTACGGGATGCGTTACCGAATTATAGTGCCTGTGTGGGCCGTTCCTGCCTGATCCTTCAAGGAGGGCGTCGAGTTTCGGACATTGCTTTGCTATGGCCGATCACTGCAATTCAGGCAGAGACGTATATTAACCGGGATGCCGATTCCGGCCTTCCGGTGGCAAACTGGTTACCGGAGCACGTCAATCATCATGTACTGAGCGACCTGCTGACCAATAAACTCCGTCGTGATTTCACATTTATCCATCCGGAAGATTTGTGGAACGGCAAGATTACGGCTGCAGGCAGTGAACTGGTTTTGAATAATGAAACGAATATCCAGCATTACAAAGTGCTTTTAATGCCGGGCGGCGATGTGATTTCGGCCGAAACGATGAAAGCGATCAAGCAGTATTATGATAATGGGGGAAAGGTGGTTGCCACTTCTTCTCTTCCGAAGTGCGCCGCTGAGTTTGGAAGAGATGAGGAAGTGGTTCGTCTCGTTACCGAAATGTTCGGCATAGACCCGCGTCAGGAAAACTATCCGGACAAGTTCGATTCGAATGTAAACAAAGGTTGCTTGGCTTTTCTGCATAATCCGACTCCCGAAATCCTTGCCGATTTGTTTACGCGCTGGGAACTTCGTGCAGATATTGCTTTCGATGAATCGACTATACCGCCTGCTCAGATCGGCTACCTGAACTATATTCATAAACAGAAGGAAGGCCGTGACTTTTATTACATCACCAATACGACCGGAAGTACGGTTCACACGACCGTCTCTCTGCGTGGCAAATTCGATAATCTTGAATTCTGGAACCCGCACACCGGCAAAATCGTGCCAGTCCGGAATTCCGAATCCGCCAAACAACCGGATGGCGGTTATGTAACAAACATCAAGCTCTCGATACCGAAAGTGTCGGGGGTGTTTGTTGTGGGAAAGATGAAGGAATAAATAATAGAGGATGATATGAAAAAACGATTAATTTCAGTTCTTGTAATCTTTTTGCTGCCATTGTTCGTTTTGGCTCAGCAAAGGGTGATTGTGGACACCGATATAGATTCGGATGTAGATGATGCCGGGACGTTGGCTATGCTTTATACCCTGCATAAGCAACATAAGATAAACCTGTTAGGGACTATAGTAACCAGTGATGATCCTTTTGCAGCGACTTGTGTGAGTGCTTTCAATGCTTATTATGGAATGAGGAAATTGCCGTTAGGTTTCCTGGAAGGGCAGTCCATGCTGAAAAATCATTCCCGCTATACCCGGCAGATTTCAGAAGAGTTCCCGCATGACCTTGCTTCTTGGAATGAGGCGGAGACGGCCACTAATACCTATCGGAAATTATTGGCCGGAAGTCCTGATCATTCCGTGATTATCCTGACAATAGGACATTTAAGCAGTTTGCAGAAATTATTACAATCGCCTGCCGATCGATATTCTCCGCTAAACGGTAAGCAATTGGTTGAGGCTAAGGTAAAGAAATGGTATTGTATGGGCGGGTTGTTCCCGGAAGGAAAAGAAGCGAACTTCTCACGACCGGACCCGGCTTCAACTGTTTATTGTTTGGCAAATTGGACGAAAGAGGTCGTCTTTTGCGGGTGGGAGATCGGCCAGCAGATTCTTACAGGAGATTCTGCCCTGCGTGCAATGTTAACCTCCGGAGGACCTATGTATAGAGCCTATGAACTGTATAATAATTTTGATGGGCGAGCCAGTTGGGACCAGGTTACGGCTTTTTTGTTGACAGATCAGGCGGCTCATTATTTTGATATGGACAATGCCGGACATTGCCAGCTTGAAGCAGATGGAAGTAACCGTTGGATTCCCGGCAAGAGTGGTAATCAATTTATTGTCAAGTTTAGACCTGGAATTGATCCCCGGAAAGTAGCAGCCTTAATAACGGATCTGATGTTGGGAAAAGACTTATAGTTGTAACCTGGGAAATTTGTACCCCGGAGCCAGTTTGGTTTGGTTCTTGCCGAGAATGCGGACGGAGATCGGGGCGATGTCCCATTCGCGGGAGGAAGAATCCTTTTTGTTTTCGAGGTAGATGAAGCTGCTCTCCGGTGCGAAAATGTCTTGGACAAAGATCGAAGCCTTTTCTTTTGATGACAAATACACCTCTTTTTCCCATTTATTTTCGTAGCAGAAAAAAGACTCTAACGAATTTTCCGTTTGGTAGGAAATCAATAGTTTGTGTGGGTGCTGGTCATGTGTCGATACTTGATAGGTTACGTAGCAGGGTTTTTCTTTCTTTTGCCAGTAAGCGTTGCTTGCCGGTATCAATGCGAAAAGCAGGAGGATGTACGTTAATGTATGGATTTCTTTCATGGTATATTTTTTGCAAAGAAAGGCAGAATAGCTAATGGAGTGTATATGCCCGGAGCCTGTAAAAAACACCGGTATGTGAGTTTTTTACCGCCTCTTTCTTTTGGCTTTTTTATATTGTTGTTTTGTTATTTTCTCAGAATGGATTCAGAATGAGATAAAAGTTCTTATATTTGTTTCACACATTGTAAATAGAACAGAATAATATGGAAACCGAAAATATCAAAACAAGAAATGTACACCAGGGAGCTAATGTCAGGAAGTTACGCCAGTTAGTCGGCATGAAGCAGACAACCTTTGGTGATCTGATGGGAATGAACCAGCAAGCTGTGTCACGTCTGGAGCAGAAGAAGGTGCTCGACGAAGATACGCTGTTCAAGGTTGCGAATATCCTGCACGTTGCTCCTGAGATTATCCAGAAACTGGAAGAGAATCCGACTTCAATCGTGATCGAGAATAATACGTTCCAGTCGGGAAGTAGCAATGTCGGAATAGTGGAAAATCAGCGGGATAATATAGTGAATCACCCAGTCGATCAACTAATGGTCCTAAGCAAGGAACAAGCCTCTCTCTACGAACGGATGCTCACCATAGAGAAAGAGAAAAACGCACTTTTGGAAATGCTGTTGAAAGAGAAATAAGTCTGTGTTTCTCCTTTAGCAAACAATAATCCTGCAGGGCAATATTAAATGTCTTTTCTAAAATGTCTATCACTCTATCACACTTTCTTTTATATGCTTTGATAATCATAATGTGGAAGGTGTGATAGATGGCATTTTCATCTATCACACTTCTATCACGCATCTATTACACTGTCTTATTCCGAAATATATTATTTCCATTGATATAAGCAGCTTTTCTTGGAAAACAAGCGGAAAAAAGTACTAAAAGTAAGCAAAAATACTTGTCTACATCCCCATCCCTACATATTTTACACCCCCATGTAGCCGGTTCCAACATCCGGATGTAACAATCATGAACATCCGGATGTATACGTATTTATATGCTTATTTTGTTGAAAATAAGTAATATACTTTATAAAACAAGTAAGCCTTTTTAATAAGGCGGTGATAGAGGTGTGATAGATAAAAACGCCATCTATCACACTTCACATGTTATGATTATCAAAGATTACATGAGAAAGTGTGATAGAGTGATAGACATTTTGGAAGAAACATTTATCTGTTCACCACAAAATTCCGTATCTGGCATTCCGTCCCCTGTGATTCGGTGTTTTTCTTTTTCGATATGCGGAGAACCAGCTTATGGTCTGTATCCTTCAATTCCGTTTCCAACATGTAGACCCAGGGAATGTAGAGATTGTGGCTCCACTGCGTGAAAGTATCCAGTTCTTTGAACGGGGCGCCGTCGACGCTATATTCCAGAATCCCGGCAGAAGGTCCGCTGACGCAGAAGATACCGATTGCCTTGCCCCGGAAATCCAATGTTAGCCGGTCGCCCGGATGTGTAGCCTCCAGCATCGGGACATCCACAAAACCATTCCGTTTGCCGGCCTTGTTGTCGGGATGCCAGTTGTCAACTAATTTCCAGCCTTTGTTTAAGCGTGCCTTTTGCAGGTCGATGAAATCGCCGTTATAATAGCTGTAGGCATCCAGCGGTTTAGCCGGTATTTTGTGTGCAGTGATTGCACCTTCCGGTGAAACCCCTTTCCACATTTCGTCGAAAAGATGGCCGATAGCGGCAGCATAGAATTTATGACCGAAAGGTTTCGGATGAGTGCCGCCGAACTCATCCCAAGTAAATTCGCCGTCTTGCATCCGTTCGCCGATCTCCTGGCAAAGATTGATTGAAGGGATAAGATAATGATTCGCTACCCGTTCGTGATTCAGGATAACATCCGGCATCTGGCGGCGGGCGATCATCGGGATAAACGGGTCGTAGATGAAATGCAACATGACGATATCCATTTCAGGGTTGCTCTCCAAAGCATGGCGCACTTCACCCTCCATGCCGCGTACCTGTTCGAGGGCGTTGAACCCGTTGGTGTCGTCGTTTACGGCTGCTTCGACAAAAAGAAGGTCGACTTTCCCTTTCGAAAGGATGTCATGTTGCAACCGGAAGGAACCCGGAGTCGTTCCCGTCGAACCGATGCCTGCTTCCACCCATTCGAACTGCGTATAAGGAAAGCGTTGCTGTAGTTGTTGCTCAATCATATTGCGCCATCCGTTCATTTCCGTAATGGAACCTCCCAGGAAGGCGACTCGCGCCCGGCGTTCTTTCTCGAATTTGCGGAATGAGTTTTGCAGGTTGCCGCGTATAGTATAATGTAAATACTTTTCATATTCCGGTTGCTGGCGAAGGATAAAGTCTACTACCGGTTCCGGATTGTCGAGGCTGTGCGGATGATGGTCGCATCCTTTCTTAAGGATCACTTCCACCGGACCTCCTGCCGCGAGATAACGCGAACGTACGACATCCATGTTCTCTTTGTAGGGGACGGTCTGGTCGCTATCGCCGCATACGCTGATAATCGGTATGCCTGCGGCGGCAATCGGGGCCAGGTTGTCAACCGGGTTCCCTTTGAAATGTTCCATCTCGGCATCTGTCAGGTTCCATTCCTTCAACAGGTCGTTCCATAAAGTCGCATTTTTTCTTCCCGGCCAGCTGAATACGTCACAAACGGGAGCGTCTACATATATACAAGCTACTTTGTCTGTGTTTTGGACAGCCCAGTTGAATGCAAACAAACCGCCGCGGCTGAATCCTTCCAGCGTGACTTTTTCGGAGAGTCCGTAATGGCTTGTCATATTCTTATAGAACTCCGTACCGAGCGAAACCGCCCTCGGACTTCCATACAGATGGGTTACGTCATAGTAAACAACATGGAATCCTTTTTCCAGTAACGCTTTGTCCACACTCGGGAAAGCATCGAAGAAGGCCGGACGCCAGATCCACGGTTTTCCTTTGGCTGCTTTTTTAGGAGTGACGATGATTGCCTGCCGATCCTTGAATGTGAAATCGTAGCGGTCGCATCCGTTCCATTCGCCTGTTTTTTCCTGGGCCTGGACGGCCAGACCGGTTATCAGGGACAGAAGTGCCAGATAAATAATCTTTTTCATAATAATAATGGTATTAATAATGTTTACATTGGAGAGGCAAACGTACATAAAATGCTTATTCTATGCAAATCAAACCCCTACTAATCCGGCTTAGGATGTGAAAGAAATGAAATACTTTGTGTATTCGCACACACAAACTTGTATATAACCAAAAAAATGCTTTATATTTGTCCCCGTATTATGAAAAACGAATATTAATATCATGAACACATTTCAAAAAGCAAGTGAGAAAATGACAAATTACAGATGGACAATCTGCGCGATGTTATTTTTCGCAACAACAGTAAATTACCTCGATCGCCAGGTTCTTTCTTTGACCTGGGATGAATTTATCAAACCGGAGTTCCATTGGAACGAATCCCATTACGGTACGATAACATCAGTTTTCTCAATTGTATATGCAATCTGTATGCTGTTTGCCGGCCGTTTTATCGACTGGATGGGTACGAAAAAAGGATATCTTTGGGCTATCGGTGTTTGGTCGTTCGGAGCCTGTCTTCATGCCGGTTGCGGTATCGCAACCGAACATTATGTCGGTATGAACAGTGCAGCGGAATTGATAGCAGCAACAGGAGATGTTGTTGTTGTATTGGCTACCGTGAGTATGTATTTCTTCCTGGCCGCCCGCTGTATTCTGGCATTGGGTGAAGCCGGTAACTTCCCTGCAGCCATTAAGGTTACGGCTGAATACTTCCCGAAGAAAGACCGTGCTTATGCAACTTCCATCTTCAATGCCGGGGCTTCTATCGGTGCTTTGATCGCTCCTATATCGATCCCTTTGCTGGCAAAAGCCTGGGGTTGGGAGATGGCCTTCATCGTGATCGGTGCGCTTGGTTTTATTTGGATGGGGCTGTGGGTATTCATGTACACGACTCCGGACAGGAGCAAATATGTGAACAAAGCCGAGTTGGAGTATATCGAACAGGATAAAAACGAGAAAGATATTGTCATCGTCGAAGAAGAACATGAGAAGAAGATCGGTTTCCTGCAATGTTTCACTTTCAAACAGACCTGGGCGTTCATTGTCGGTAAATTTATGACAGACGGAGTTTGGTGGTTCTTCCTTTTTTGGACTCCTTCTTACCTGAATACGCAGTTTGGGATCAAGACTTCAGATCCGTTGGGCATGGGGTTGATCTTTACTTTGTATGCCATTACGATGTTATCTATTTACGGAGGTAAATTGCCTACGATCTTTATTAACCGGACTGGTTTGAACCCCTATGCCGCACGTATGAAAGCGATGTTGATTTTTGCATTTTTCCCGTTGCTGGTATTGTTGGCACAGCCGTTAGGTACGATTTCCCCGTGGTTCCCGGTTATTATGATCGGTATCGGTGGTGCTGCCCACCAGTCATGGTCGGCCAATATTTTCTCGACTGTCGGTGATATGTTCCCGAAATCGGCTATTGCAACCGTTACGGGTATCGGTGGTATGGCTGGCGGTGTCGGTTCTATGATCTTGCAGAAAGCAGCCGGAAACCTGTTTGTTTATGCAGATGTTACCCAGATGACGTTTATGGGCTTCACGGGTAAGCCTGCCGGTTATTTTATTATCTTCTGTGTATGTTCTGTCGCTTATTTGATCGGTTGGGTTATCATGAAGGTATTGGTTCCGAAATATAAAGTGATCGTTCTTGAATAATTGAAATAGAGAGTATATAGTTTATACGAAAGAAGGAGGATGCATCTACAGGGGTGCATTCTCCTTCTTCATTATAGGAAAGCGGCTGCTTTTCCGAATACGTTCAGGAATGACTGGTTGACCAGCATTTGATCTGCTTTGCTCCGGAAAGGAAAGGGAACCTGATGGGAATATGAAAAAGGGAAGTCCATCTCTTCCAGAATCTTATTGGATATATTGCCGAAAGCCTTCTTTATTCCCAGGGTCGGCATGACCTTGTCTTTTTTAAGCGAAATCGCCCGTATCCGGTTACAAGCCTTTTGGAAGAACGTCTCGCGGTAATCCTGCATGACGTCTTCGCGGATCATGGCTTTGAATGCCTGTTCCATAAAATCGTTTTTGAAGGTTGTCGGCAGTAAACGTTGCTCCAGGAAATCATGGCGATAGTACTTCTGTATGCTTTCGAAAGCTTCCTTATCCATGATATCCCGTGCATTCCCGTCCATTTCGCTAAAGATCGAACCGCCGCAAAACATGAACAGGCGCGTATCGTTGAACATCTTTTCCGGGTTTGCGAGCAAAAGCACTTGCGACAAGAGGGCTCCGATGGAGTAAGCGAACAGGTTGATGGAGGTATCTTCTTTGAAAAGCGGATGTTTGCCCTCTTTTATTTCCTGGACCAGTTGCCACAGATTATAGACGGACTCTCTGCCGGACGCGTAAAAGCGTAACGGATTTTTGGAAAGCCGGCTGCTCAGCGTTACATTGGCAAAGGTGGAGTTGCTGAGGTTGTTGATCTCGCTTTTCCGGACATTCGCCCACGATAATGTCTCTCTTGGGTTACACCAGCGACTGGGGGTACGGTTCATGTGGAAAGCGATGGGAAAAAGGATTACCGGTTTCCCCGTATTCTTGGTCAGATATTCCGCCCAGGTCAGATATTTCTCCCAGGTGCGTTCGTTCAGGCCGTGCAGCAGGATGATGGCTTTGTCGCGTTTTTCTTTGCCGGAAGGGGTGAAGACGGTATAGGTGAAACTCTTGTTTTCTTGAATATGATTGTCGGTTACCGGACAGAATTCGGTGCCGGCAAGTCCCTTCTGAAATTCGTTGATCTCGCTGGCTCCGATTCTCTGGGTAAAGCGAAAAGGTACGATCTCCAGATGGCTGTCTGTCAAATCAGCTTTTTTATCATACGAAAAAAGACTGTTGAGCTGTTGTGTACGAATCGAAATATCCATATGTGTTTTGAATTGTTTCCTGCAAACTAACAACAGAAAAACAATCCTTCAAAATAAATGGTTCCGGCGACTTGGGTTGGGGGTAGAAAGCCGGATGGAGGGGTGAAATATTTATATGCGGGGTGAATGTGTAGCGAAATATATGTACATTTGTTTCCAAAACAGAGGTAAAAAGTATGGGAATGCGAGGTTATAGGATACCGGAATATATTTATGAAAAGTCGAATATTGTTCGTCTCATTCTGATGACAGCCCTCTTTGCGTTGGTTTTTATCAACATCTATAAGCCTTTCAGCTCTTCCAGCTGGTATGCTGTTTCGGAATTTAAGTTTTTCATCTTTTCGAGCCTGATCATTTTGACAGGTGTGCTGGTTGTGGTTATCAGCCGTATCATCATGTATTATTGGGGAAAGAAGCATATGATTACCATTAGCGCTTATGCGGCTTGGATCGTACTCGAGATCTTTTTCATGTCTCTTTTCTATACGATATATACACTTGTCCTTAATCCGGAACGGGAGTACCTGAGCGCTTTCAAGGAATCGGCTATAAATACCAGTCTTGTTCTTTTGCTGCCCTATTCGGTTTTGCATCTCTATTTTTCTTATAAGGAGAAGGAGCGGCAATTGCTTTTGTTGAAAGAAAGTCAGGCGGAGGTTGCCGGGCGGCAAAACGTATTCTCGTTTTATGATGAAAAGCACGAGTTGCGTTTGTCTGTCAAACGTAGCAACCTTTTATATCTGGAATCTGCTGATAATTATGTCTGCATTTGGTATTTGAATAAGGGCGCACTGACTAAGTTCATGTTGCGCAATTCCCTGAAAACGTTGGAAGAGGATCTGGCGGATACGAATGTGTTGCGTTGCCATCGTTCCTATATGGTCAATTTCGACCAGGTAAAAGTCATCCGCCGTGAGAAAGATGGGGTTTATCTGGAGTTGGGGATTGAAAATGTGCCCGATATTCCGATTTCAAAGACCTATAGTGAAAAAGTAACCCATTGGTTTATGACCTATTCGTCGTAAGCCAATGTTTTTTTCCCTCTTTTTCGCAGACTTTTTCCTTTTTGATAAAGCTCGCTTCTGTCTTGTTTCGTTATCTTTTCTCCTGGTTGTAATAAAAAAGAGATCAAAATCCTCGTGTGTGCGTACCTTTAATAACCAATATCAGTTGTGGAAAAAACATGAAAAAAACTCCGTAAAAAATTTGGATAGTAGAATCAGAAGTTCTACTTTTGCACCCGCATTCGAGAGAGAACGGCAGCAGTCAACATGATGATAGAAGGTAGCCCGGATAGGGGGATGAGGTTAGCAAAGCTAAGCGACATATTCAACCGACCGGCGGCTTGAAAAAAACTTTCCGAAATTTTTCTTCGAAAAAAATTTGGCAGTTAAAAAAAAGTCCTTACCTTTGCAGCCGCAATCGAAAGATAGCATAAGTTCTTTGAAAGATTTACATATCAACAAGTAGTACAAGAGACGTAGTAGAAATACTAAACATACCGTCAAG
>Ga0073908_1001919_pt1 | contig 27195 bp, 20 predicted proteins | sample MucameincwithD2O_FD_65484 | JGI IMG/M metagenome (GOLD analysis project Ga0073908, IMG submission 65484) | Mouse cecum microbial communities from Vienna, Austria - Mucus amended microcosms incubated with D2O | ecosystem: Host-associated > Mammals > Digestive system > Large intestine > Cecum...
TGGCCGTGAAGCAAAGCAGCCGCGGCTGCCTCTCCTATACCGACAAGCTCTGCGCCGCCATCTGGAAGTCGGTCGGGATTCTCGGTGCGGCCGGGGTCGTCGTTTGCGCGATTCTCCATCTGACAACGGGCAATTCGCCGTGGATGGTCATGTTCTTTTATGCGCTGTTCGTGGTGGGGTTCGGCATCATCGGTTCGGGCGCAGCTCTGAAAGTCCGCAGCATGGTGGCCGGAGGAATCCTCAGCGTCGCTTTCGGCATGGTGTTGCTGGGCTGCATCTTCTCCGGGGTGAAGCTCTCGATGACGTGGGTCATGCCGTGCTTTATCCATTGTTTCGTGCTGATGATGATCATTCCCGGTCTGGAAATGCGGCGGCTGGCGCGCAAAGGCAATGAAAGAGCTTGACCCGCTGCTTCATTCGCAGCTGCGGCTGGCGGTCATGTCCGTGCTGATGAACCTTGCCGAAGCGGACTTCGTCTATCTCCGTGAAAAGACCGGCGCCACCGCCGGAAACCTCAGCGTCCAGCTCGACAAGCTCTCGGCGGCCGGGTATATCGAGGTGGAAAAAGGATTCGTCGGCAAGAAGACACGGACGCTCTGCCGGGTGACCGCGGCCGGGCGCCGGGCTTTCGAGGAGTATGTGGAGACCTTGAAGGAATACCTGAACATGTAGTTTGAAAAAGCGCTCCGGACCGTCGGGAGCGCTTTTTTTTGCATTGTGATTACAGGTGGTCGATTCCGCGGCGGTAGGCGGCGAGCTCGTTTTCGGAGAAGCGGGCGAGTGCGTCGTCGAGCTCGCTCAGCAGGCGGGCACGGTCTTCGGGCAGGCGCCCGAGCAGCGGCACGGTGTTCGACACGGTGTGGCCCATCAGGGTGGCGGGGACGGTGAGGGCGGCGATGAATGCGCGGAGTTCTTCGAGCCGCTCCCGCTCTCCGGCTTCGACGAACCGCCCGGCGGCGACGTCGGCGGCCAGCGGAGCTTCGGGAAAGAGCGTCAGCGAGACGATGCCTATTATATAAGGATGCAGGCGGTTGAAAAGCGCCGCCGTTGCTTCGGCCGCCCGCAGTCCGTTTCCGGCGCCCGCCAGCCCCGTCATGTAGGTGAAATAGTATTCGATGCCTGCCTCGTCGAGCCGCCGGCACTGCGTGAGCGTGTCGGCCGCCGTGTGGCCCTTGTGCATGAATGCGAGGGAGGGTTCGTCGCCCGTTTCCGTACCGATCGAAAGGCCCGTGATGCCGCGGGCACGCAGTTCGCGCAGCTCGGCATCGCTCTTGGCGGCAATGTCCGTCACGCGGGCGAACATGCCGATGGTCTGCACCTTGGGCAGGTAGTCACGGATGGTGTCGGCCAGCCGGACAAGCCGGTTGTAGCTGAGCACAAAGGGGTTGGCGCCGACCAGGAAGACGCGCCGGGCGCGCGGCTGGCAGCGTGCGATGCTCCGCAGGTCGGCCTCGATTTCCTCCGGGGGCGAAAGGCGGAAACGCAGGTCGCCGTAGAGCGAACAGAATTTGCAGGCGTGGTGCGTGCAGCCGACCGTCGCCTGCAACAAGACGGAGTGGGCTTCGTAGGGCGGGCGCCAGACGGTGCCCGTGAAATGCTGTTGTACCAAGTCGGTCATAATTTTTGTAATTTTGTAGGCTGCAAGATAGGCCGATTCGGCGTGCGAAACAAGAACGCACCTGCGTGTCAGCTACTTACGCGGAGGATAGTTTCGCTGAATCCGAAGCGGTTGCATGGATGAAAAAATGGAAAACAATTCTGCATTGTCGCCTGCGTGCGCGCTGTTCGAGCGTTTCGGCAGCCGCTGGGCACTGCTTGTGCTGCTAACCTTGCACGAGCATGAAGTGCTGCGGTTCGGCGAACTGACGCGGTCCGTGCCGGGCGGAATCTCGGAACGGATGCTGGCCGCCACGGTACGCGATCTGGAGCAGGCGGGATTGGTGGCGCGCACGGTCTATCCCGAGGTGCCGCCGCGGGTGGAGTATGCGCTGACGCCGAAAGGCGGTTCGCTGGTGCCGCTGCTGCGGCAGCTGCTCGAATGGGCTGAGAAGAACGGCTGAATCCGGACCCGCCGCACAACTGAAAACGAGATGCACTCCGGCACATCTCGTTTTTCTATCTTCCGTCCAACGGAAATCAGGCGTTTTTGCGAACCGGAAGCCGCTCCCACAGCCAGGCGGGAATCAACCTCCAGAAAAATACGAGCACGGCATAGCGCCGGTCGATGATGATGCGCCGCCTGCGCTGCCGGATGGCGCGGAAAATACGCCGGGCGACCGGTCCGGGCTGCATGAGCAGCGGATAGTCGTCGCCCGAAAGCAACGGTGTAGCAACGAATCCGGGGCGGATGTCGGTGAAACGGATGGGCAGCTTTTCCATGCGCGCAAGCTGCGCGAGGGCGTCGATGTAGGTGTTCTGCATCCGCTTGGTGGCAGAGTAGGCCGGGGCCGAACCCAGCCCGCGGGTGCCTGCGACCGAACTGACGACGGCGATATGACCGCCGCCGTGCGAGCGGAACCAGCCGAACGCCGCAGTCACCATGCGCACGAAGCCTTCGCCGTTGGTGCGGAGCGTGGCCAGCTCGATGTCGGGCGTCAGCTCGGTGTTGCGCTTGCCGATGCCGGAGGTGTGGAAGTAGATGTCCATGCCGCCCAAACGCCCGGCCAGCTCGGCGAGCTGCTGCGGGGCATCGTCGCGTGTGACGTCGATGACTGCGGTTTCGACCTGGGCGGGTGCCAGTGCCTTGAGCTGTGCGAGGGCCTCGGCGTTCCGGCCTGCGGCTCCCACGCGCCAGCCTGCGCCGATGCAGAGCCGGGCCACTTCCTGCCCCAGCCCCGAGGTAGCCCCGACGATGACGATACGCTTCATGGATGCGGAATTTGTCAAAGTGTGTCGGCGGAATACTGTACGCATTCGATGCCGACCTTGCGCAGCAGGTTCAACCCCTCCTCCGAACGGTAATCTTCGCTGTAGACAACGCGCCGGATGCCGGCCTGAATGATGAGCTTCGAGCATTCGAGACACGGCGCGGCGGTGATGTAGAGCGTGGAGCCGTCGCAGTTGTTGGCGCTTTTGGCCACCTTGGTGATGGCGTTGGCTTCGGCGTGGAGGACATAGGGCTTGGTCCTTCCCTCCTCGTCCTCGCAGATGTTCTCGAAACCCGAGGGGGTGCCGTTGTAGCCGTCGGAGATAATCATCTTGTCCTTGACGATCAGCGCCCCGACCTTGCGCCGCACGCAATAGGAATTCTCGGCCCAGATGCGCGCCATGCGCAGGTAGCGCATGTCCAGCTGCCGCTGTTTTTCTTCGTTGTAACCCACCTTACATCCCTTTTCCGTGGCAGTTCTTGTACTTCTTGCCCGAACCGCAGGGGCAGGGGTCGTTGCGGCCCACCTTTTTCTCGACGTGGACGGGCATGGGCTTCTGCTTCTCGCCCTGTCCGGCCTGTGCGGCGGCCTGCATGCGCGAGGCCTGCAACTTGTTGACGTCGACCTTGGCGCGCTGCTGACGCTCGCGCTGCACGGCTTCGGCGTTCTGGTCGCGCGTCGGAATATAAGCCTTGTTCAGCACGGCCAGCACGTCGCGGTTGACCTCGATGAGCATCTTGGAGAAAAGCCCGAACGACTCGAACTTGTAGATCAGCAGCGGGTCCTTCTGTTCGTAGGTGGCGTTCTGCACGCTCTGGCGCAGGTCGTCCATCTCGCGCAGGTGTTCGCGCCATGCGTCGTCGATGGTGGTGAACATGACCACCTTGGAGAAGACCTTGTAGATTTCGGCCCCGTCGCTCTCCTTGCAGCGGCGCAGGTTGACCGGCACGTTGTAGCCCAAGTGGCCGTCGGTGATGGGGAAATAGATGTTGCTGTCGAGCTGGTCTTTCTTGTCCTCGTAGATGCGCTGCATGACGGGCCGCACCGTGTCGGCCACGGCCTTGGCGCGGCGTTCGTAGGCGGCGCGGATGTCGGCGACGAGCAGTTCGGCCAGCTGGGCGGGCTTCGCGTCTTCGTAGGTCTGCGCATCGAAGGTCGGTTCGACCGATATTTCGCGGATCAGCTCGAACCGGAAGTCCTCGAAGTCGCAGCCTTCGTGCGTCTCCACGAAGTTGTCGGCGAAGTCGTACATGATGTTGTTGAGGTCGATTTCGACCCGCTCGCCGTAGAGGGCGTGGCGGCGGCGCGTGTAGATGACTTCGCGCTGCGAGTTCATCACGTCGTCGTACTCCAGCAGGCGCTTGCGGATGCCGAAGTTGTTCTCCTCGACCTTTTTCTGGGCCCGTTCGATGGCGCGCGTCATCATGCCTGCCTGGATCACTTCGCCCTCCTTGAGCCCCATGCGGTCCATCATGGCGGCGATGCGGCCCGAGCCGAACAGACGCATCAGATCGTCTTCGAGCGAGACGAAGAACTGCGACGAACCCGGGTCGCCCTGGCGTCCGGCGCGTCCGCGCAGCTGGCGGTCGACACGGCGGCTTTCGTGGCGTTCGGTGCCGATGATGGCCAGACCTCCGGCCTGCTTGACTTCGGGCGTGAGCTTGATGTCGGTACCGCGGCCCGCCATGTTGGTGGCGATGGTCACCTGCCCGGCGCGTCCGGCTTCGGCCACGACCTGGGCTTCTAACTGGTGTTGTTTGGCGTTCAGTACGTTGTGTTTGATGCCGCGGAGTTTGAGCATGCGGCTCAGCAGCTCCGAAATTTCGACCGAGGTGGTGCCGACCAGCACCGGGCGGCCCTCGCCGACGAGCCGCACGATTTCTTCGATGACGGCGTTGTATTTTTCGCGTTTGGTCTTGTAGATCAGGTCCTCACGGTCGTCGCGGATGACCGGGCGGTTCGTGGGGATGACTACGACGTCAAGTTTGTAGATGGACCAGAATTCCGAGGCTTCGGTCTCGGCCGTACCCGTCATGCCGCCCAGCTTGTGGTACATGCGGAAGTAGTTCTGCAAGGTAATCGTCGCGAAAGTCTGCGTCGCGGCTTCGACCTTGACATGTTCCTTGGCTTCGATGGCCTGGTGCAGGCCGTCGGAGTAGCGGCGCCCTTCGAGAATGCGGCCCGTCTGTTCGTCGACGATCTTCACCTTGTTGTCCATCACCACATATTCGATGTCCTTCTCGAACATGGCGTAGGCTTTCAGAAGTTGGTGGACGGTGTGGACGCGTTCCGACTTGACCGAGTAGTCGTTGATGACCGCGTCGCGCTTCTGCGCCCGCTCCTCGGCCGTGAGGTCGCTCTTTTCCAGCTCGGCGACCTCCGACCCGATGTCGGGCAGGACGAAGAACCCGTCTTCGTTGAAGTATTTCGACAGCGCTTCGTGGCCTTTGTCGGTGAGTTCCACGGAGTTGAGTTTCTCGTCGATGACGAAGTAGAGGTCGTCCGTGATCTCGGGCATGCGGCGGTTGTTGTCCTGCATGTAGACGTTTTCGGTCTTCTGCATCAGCGCCTTGATGCCCTGTTCCGAGAGGTATTTGATAAGCGGCTTATACTTGGGCAGTCCCTTGTGCGTGCGGTAGAGCTTCACGCCGCCTTCGTCGTTCTTGCCCTCGGCGATAAGCTGGCGCGCTTCGGCCAGCAGCGCCGTGACCAGGTTCTTCTGGAGGTTGTAGAGGTTTTCGATGGCCGGGCGGTACTGCTCGAACATCTGGTCCTCGCCCTTGGGCACGGGGCCCGAGATGATGAGCGGCGTGCGGGCGTCGTCGATGAGCACCGAGTCGACCTCGTCGACAATGGCGAAGTGGTGCTTGCGCTGCACGAGGTCTTTGGGCGACGAAGCCATGTTGTCGCGCAGGTAGTCGAAGCCGTATTCGTTGTTGGTGCCGAAGGTGATGTCGGCCATGTAGGCGTCGCGGCGGGCGTCGGAGTTGGGCTGCGTGTCGTCGATGCAGGCCACCGACAGGCCGTGGAACTCGTACATGGGGCCCATCCACTCGCTGTCTCGCTTGGCCAGGTAGTTGTTGACCGTCACTAAGTGCACGCCTTTCTTGGCCAGCGCGTTGAGGAACACAGGGAGCGTCGCGACAAGGGTCTTGCCCTCGCCCGTGGCCATCTCGGCGATTTTGCCCTTGTGGAGCACCACGCCGCCGAAGAGCTGCACGTCGTAGTGGATCATGTCCCACTTCACGTCGTTGCCGCCCGCAAGCCAATGGGTCGCATAGACGGCCTTGTCACCCTCGATGCGCACGAAATCTTTCGTTGCGGCCAGTTCGCGGTCGAAGTCGTTGGCCGTCACCTCGACCGTCTCGTTCTGGGCGAAGCGGCGCGCCGTGTCTTTCATGATGGCGAACGCTTCGGGCAGAATCTCGTCGAGCTTCTCTTCGATGCGGTCGTCGATGCGTTTGGTCAGCTCGTCGATTTCCTTGGAAATCTTCTCCTTTTCGCCGAGCGTCGTCTCCGGTTTTTCGAGCTGGGCGCGCAGTTCGGCGATGCGGGCTTCGTCAGCGGCGATGTAGTCGGCGATGCGGCGCTTCAGCTCCTCGCTGCGGGCGCGCAGCCCGTCGTTCGAGAGTGCCTCGATTTCGGGGTATACGGCCTTGATTTTCTGAATGTAAGGCTCGATTTCCTTGCGGTCCTTGTCGGCTTTCGAGCCGAAGACCATCTTGATAAGACTGGCAACTATATCCATAGGTTGTTCTGTTTGCGGAAGTTTCCGGAGTACGAAATCTTACAAAAGTAGTGATTTCTTTTCAAACCGCCAAGCAGACACAGGCAATTTTGTGCCAACTTCGGTTGCGGAGGTCGGCAGACAGGTGGAAAATTATGTTACTCTCTGATTGTCAGTCTTCGGCGGACTTCTCGAACTTGTAGAGCCGGTCGCCGCGGCGGATCAGTCCGGGCGTATGGATGGCGCACAGCTGTCCCTGCACGACGGAGGGCACGGGCGTGCCGTCGGGGCCGTGGAGTTCGTCGAGCCGCTGTTCGGCTACGCCCGTAGTCGGTCCCATGAAGAAGATTTCTTCGCCTGCATGCAGCGGGGCCGCTTCGACAAGGACTTCGGCCACGGAGAGTTTCTTGAAGAAGTTCGTCACCTTGCCCACATAGACCTTGCGCCGTGTGGCGGCCGAACCGTAGTGGGTGCTGTGTTCGGCGACGGGGCGCCCGGCGTAGTAGCCCTCCCAGAATCCGCGGTTGAAAACCGTTTGCAGCCGCTCCTTGAGCCCGGCGGCGAATTCGGGCGTATAAGTTCCTGCTTCGATGGCGCGCAGGGCCCGGTCGTAGCACTCGACCACGCGCTTGACATACTCGGCGCCCCGGGCGCGGCCCTCGATTTTGAGGACCCGGACCCCCGCGGCGACGAAGCGGTCGAGGAAATCGATGGTGCAGAGGTCCTTGGGCGAGAGTACGTATTGCCCGTCGACGTCCAGCGCCGCCCCGGTCTCCTGGTCGGTGACGGTATATTTGCGGCGGCACAGCTGGCGGCAGGCGCCGCGGTTGGCCGAGCAGCCCGTTTCGTAGAGCGAAAGGTAGCACTTGCCCGAAATCGACATGCAGAGCGCTCCGTGGGCGAACATTTCGATTTCGACCAGTTCGCCCCGCGGGCCGCGGATGTCGTTCTCGGCGATTTCGCGGTGGATGCGCGCCACCTGCTCCAGCGTCAGTTCGCGCGCCAGCACCACCGTGTCGGCCCACTGCGAAAAGAACTTGACGGCTTCGGAGTTGGAGATGTTGCTCTGGGTCGAAATGTGGACCTCGACCCCCACGCGGCGGGCATAGAGGATGGCGGCCATGTCGGTGGCGATGATGGCATCGACCCCCTCGGCCTTGGCGCGGTCGATGACCTCGTGGACGGTGGCTATCTCTTCCTCGTAGACGACGGTATTGACCGTCAGATAGGCTTTCAGCCCGGCTTCATGGGCGATGGCGACGATGCGGGCCAGGTCGTCGGGGGTGAAGTTGGCCGCCGAGGCCGACCGCATGTTGAGCTGTCCGATGCCGAAGTAGACCGAGTCGGCGCCCGCCTGGATGGCGGCCGCCAGGGCCTCGTAGGAGCCTACCGGGGCCATGATTTCGATGTCGCTGCGCAGCATTGCGTTCAATGTGGAATTCACAATTCAGAATTCATGATTTAGCGGGACGGACTTTGCTAAAACGTTTTAATTGCAGGCTTCCGATTGTGAATTATGAATTTTTAATTATGAATTATTTGTTTCTGCCCATCAGTCCGGCGGCGAATTCGCGCAGGGGCGCGGTGCGGGCCGGGTCGGCCGAAAGGGTCTCCAGCTGGGCCAGCGCCCGCTCGAAACGCAGTTCGATTTGCTGTTCGGTCAGATGGGGCACGTCGAGCCGGTTGTAGATGGCTTTCACGGCGGCGATTTTCCGCTCGGCCGGCATCTTGCTGTCGGCCAGCAGGCTGCGCAGCTCGTTGCGCGTGGCTTCGTCGGCGCGGCTCATGGCCGTGACCATCAGATAGGTTTTCTTGCCCTCCAGGATGTCGCCGCCGATGGCCTTGCCCAGGCGTTCGTCGCCGTAGCTGTCCAGCAGGTCGTCCTGCAGCTGGAACGCGAGCCCCAGCTCGATGGCGAAACGCCGGAGCTTGCGGCAGTCGTTCTCCGAAGCGCCGCCCAGCAGGGCCCCGATGAGCACCGACCCGGCGAGCAGGGCGGAGGTCTTCAGTTCGATCATGTGCATGTATTCGACGACCGAAACTTTCTGCTTCTTCTCGAAATCCATGTCGTACTGCTGTCCCTCGCATACTTCGAGCGCCATGTCGTCGAACGTGGCAAGCACCTGCGGGAGCTTGTCGGCGGGCAGTCCGCACAGCAGCCGGTAGGCGTAGATCAGCATGGCGTCGCCCGAGAGGATGGCCACGTTCTGCCCCCACCTGGCGAAGACCGAGGGTTTGCCGCGGCGGATGGCGGCGTTGTCCATGATGTCGTCGTGCAGCAGGGTGAAGTTGTGGAACACCTCGACGGCCCCTGCGGCCGGGAGGGCCTGCTGGACGTTGTCGGCGAAAACGGCGTGCGCCAGCAGCACCAGCATGGGGCGCAGGCGCTTGCCCCCGCCGGAGAGCGAATAGGCGATGGGGGCGTAGAGGAGTTCCGGTTCGGCGGGAAACTCGGTCTGCGCCAGGTAATTCTCAATAAGAGTTTGCAGCTGCTCGTTCGTGTACATGTTTCCGTAGGTTCATTTACATGCAGGTTTTCTCGCCTCGGCAAAGCCCGCCAGTGGTCTCTGCCCTCGGCTTATCGAAAACGTTCATAATCGGCTCCAAAAATAGCGAAAAAGTTTGAAGTTCCCGAATTTTTGCTTACCTTTGAAATAGCAAATCCAAACACAACCTTATCTTTCCCATGAAAAAACTGGCTATCGGAATCGACATCGGGGGCATCAACACGGCTTTCGGACTTGTCGACGAGCAGGGCGACCTCTACGCCGAATCGGTCATTTCAACTAAAAAATACCCTTATTTCGACGACTATCCCGCCTACGTGCGCGACCTCTGCGAAGCGATGCGGGCGCTGGCCGACAGCCTGTCGTTCGAATATGAGCTCACGGGTATCGGCATCGGAGCCCCCAACGCCAACTACCACCGCGGCACGATCGAGAATCCGGCCAACCTGTGGAAGTTCCGCGAGGGCGAGAAGAACCCCGACGAGAGCCGCCGCGTGTTCCCGCTGGTCGACGATATTGCCAAGTGCTTCAACGGGGTGCGCACGCTGATGACCAACGATGCGAACGCCGCGACTATCGGCGAGATGGTCTACGGCAACGCCCGGGGCATGCGCGATTTCGTCATGATTACGCTCGGCACGGGCCTGGGGTCGGGGTTCGTCTCCAACGGCGAGATGATTTACGGCCACGACGGTTTTGCCGGAGAGTTCGGCCATGTGTGCGTCGAGCGCAACGGCCGTCAGTGCGGCTGCGGGCGCCGCGGCTGTCTGGAAGCCTACGTGTCGGCCACAGGTATCAAGCGCACGGTTTTCGAGCTCATGGCTACGATGAGCGAGCCGAGCAAGCTGCGCGACATCGCGTTCACCGACCTCGACGCTTCGATGATTTCGGTGGCGGCCGAGCAGGGCGATGCCGTGGCCAAGGAGGCGTTCCGCTACACGGGCGAAATGTTGGGCCGGGCGCTGGCCGACGTGGTGACCATCACTTCGCCCGAAGCGATTTTCCTGTTCGGCGGTCTGTCGAAAGCGGGCAAGCTGATTTTCGAGCCTACGCAGTGGTACATGGAGGAGAACATGATGTTCACCTTCAAGAACAAGGTCAAACTGCTCCCGAGCGGCATTCAGAGCAAGAACGCCGCCATCCTCGGCGCTTCGGCGCTGATCTGGCAGGAGCTGGTGAAATAAAAGGCCGGATTTCCGGTCGGGGCGGGGCGCGCAGGGCGTCCCGCCCTTTTTGGTTGGAGACGGAACCGATACGGCGGGTAATTGACGGGCCGTGCGGAGAAAAAATCCCTGCCTTTTAATAATTTGTCCAAGTCGGGAGAGCGGGCCGGGTTTAATTTTGTAAACCGATAACCGAAACCCATATCGGACAACCTAATTCAATACTTATTTAACCATGAAACGTTTCAAACTTCTGACCTTGCTTTTGTCGTTGTTCGTCGGTGCGGGCGCAGTCTCGTGCGCCGATAAGGACGACCCTGCTACCCCCCCCCTCACGGAGCCCGTTGAGCTGACGGGCAGCTGGAAAACCCTCTCGTGGATCGAGGGCGACACGCCCGATGCCGACCGCGTGGGCACGTTCTGGGTTTTCACCGATACGGAGGTGACCATAGGCCGTGCCGAAGCGGTGGCCTATGTTTATGACGTGCAGCGTGCGTCGCTGCGAATCGGCTACACCGAATTCCATATCCAGCAGCTCGGAAGCGGCCGCCTGGCGCTGGACGCGGCGGAGCGCACCGTCATCTTGGTGCGGACGACCGGGACGCCCGGCGAACCGGAAGAACCGGAACCCGGCGATTTGGGCCCGTGTACGGTCTCCCCGGTAGGTGCGGGGGCGTTCAAGGACGCTTATCTGACGCTCGAATTCGAGACTGCCCCGACGCTGGGCACGAGCGGCGAAATCCGGATTTTCCGGGCCGACGACGATACGGAGGTAGACCGCATCGACATGGCGGAAGTGGCCAAGGGGCACGAACGGATGGAGAAAAACCAAATCATCAATACGATGCACGACGTGATAGGTCCCAAGGGGCTGAAGCGCTACCGCATCGTCAACTACGAACCTGTGACGCTCGACGGCAACACCGTGACGATTCGTCCCCACTACGACGTGTTGGAGTACGGCACGGAGTACTATGTGACCATCGACAAGGGCGCGCTGACGGCCGAGGGATTCGCCGGAATTGCGGCCAAGGAGTGGAGCTTCTCGACCAAGGCCAAGCCGCGGGGCGCCGTGGTCACCGTGGGTGCTGAGAATGCCGATTTCCGCACGGTGCAGGCCGCGCTCGACTACGGCTACGGGCTGGGCAAGGATGCGGCGCTCGAAATCCGGATTCTGCCGGGCCAATACGAGGAACAGCTGTTCATGCGCTATAACAACAACATCACGCTCAAGGGTATGGGTGCCGGACCCGACGACGTGCGGATTTTCTATTGCAACGGCGACGACCTCAACGGCGGTGTCGGCGGTTCGACCAGCGTGGCGGGCAACGATGCCGACAAGCCCAAGGTCGGCGACGCGATAGGTTACGCCGGAGGCCGCGGGGTGATGCTCGTGGAATCGTGCGACAACCTGCGCTTCGAGAATCTGACGCTCGAAAACACCCGTGGCGCCGGTGCGCAGGCCGAAGCGCTCTACAACAACGACAACAGCGGCGACTGCGGGCTGGTGGCCGTGAACTGCAAGCTCCTGGGCTATCAGGACACGCTCAATCTGAAAGGTTACTGCTGGTTCTACAACTGCTTGGTGGCGGGCGACGTCGACTTCATCTGGGGCGGTGCCACGGCGGCCCTGTTCGAGCAGTGCGAAATCCGGGTGATGAACAGCGGCGCTTACATTGTCAACGCGCGTGTCAACCAGGCAAACGGTTACCGCAAAGGATTCGTCTTCCTGGGCTGCCGGCTGACCAAGGACGCCGGAGTGGGCGCGGGTTCCTCGTGGCTGGCGCGTCACGGCGAGGACAAGAGCAACGACAATGTGACGTTCGTCGACTGCAAGATGGACGACCATATTGTCAAGGAGGGCTGGTACAAGAACGACGAACTGAAGTTCACGCCGTTGCCCATGACGGCCGAGCACGGACTGAAGGAGTTCGGCACCACGACCCTCAGTGGCGGCGCCTACGACCTGACGCTGCGCCTGTCGTGTGCTTATAGACTGACGGCCGAAGATGTGGAAAGCCACTACAAGGACCGCGCGACGGTGCTGAGCGGCTACACCAAGAAAGCCCAGTGGACGGAGTAACGAGGAGTGCCCAATAGCAAGAGCGGGGAATAATCGGCCGATTATTCCCCGCTTTCACTGTCATTCTGAGCGGAGCGAAGAATCTTTCGGAATCATTCCCGAACGTAGTGCGGCATCGGGTCGGGAAGCTCCATCGAATACTCCACCAGCCCGCCCACGACGCCGTTCTGACGCCAGGCGGTCTGGTAGATCAGCTTGCGCACGCCGCGCTTCTGGATGGTGTAGACGTTGCGGCCGCCCTCGTCCAGAAGCCGGCGGATGATGGCCCGCGACCGTTCGTTGTGGCAGGGGATGAGCGAGCGGCCCTGCACATCGCCGTTGACCTCGCGCGAACGCCGGTTCTGATAGAGGACGACGCCTTCGGTGTCGCATACGGTGACGGCGCAGTCGAGCTCGTCGTTCCAACGGCTGAAATCCAGGGTTGTCATAGGTCGTGACCGCAGTAGGAGAGGTTGAAACTCTTGTTGCAGATGGGGAAATCGGAAATCCCCTCGCCGCGCACGGCCAGCGCGAGGGCCAGCCAGTTGTGGAGGCTCGGGTCCTTGATGCGGACGGCGGCGATGCGCCCCTCGGGGTCGGTGACGGCGACGTGGCAGGTCTCGCCGCGCCAGCCCTCGACCAGCCCGAACGAAAGCGACGACGGGGCCAGCGCGGCGGTGTAGTCGGGAGCCGGGCAGGGGGTGGGCCCTGCGGCGTATTTCTGTTCGTAGAGTTCCAGCAGGCGGTCGATGTAGCCGGCCGACTGGGCCGCTTCGCGGCAGCGCTCCGTCAGGCGGGCCATGACGTCGCCTTGCTGCTGGACGATGCTCCGGTGGTGCAGGCACTTGGCGAACGAAGCCCACGGGTGGGAGGTGCGGATGTCGCGCGCGAGGCCGCTGGCGCGGGCGGCCTGGCCCACGCCGCCGATGCGCTGCATCTCCTCGCGCGGCACGATGCCGCACTGCTCGAACCGCGCCAAAAGGGTGGGCGACGACTCGATGTCGCGGCACACCTCGGCGTAGCGGCGGGCGATTTCGCCGACGTTGCGGCGAATCATGCGGGCCTTTTCGGGGGTGAGCGGGTGGTCGGTGCCGTGGGGCCGGACGAGCCCTTTGCCGAACCGGTTGCCGCACCACGCCTGCGTGGTGTTGATGGTGAGGGTGCGCAGCGCTTCGCAGGCCACCTGTCCCAGCTGGTAGCCGACGTCCATCGAAAGGGCGCCCGTGTCGGCAATCTGCATGGCCATGCGTTCGAGTTCGAGGGCTACGGTGCGTTCGCGCTCCAGCTCGGCGGGCCGCTCGCGCTTGGTGAGCTTTTCGACGGCCTCGGCGAAAGCGGTGGCGTGTGCTACGGCGCTGTCGCCCGCGACCGTCTCGGCCAGGCACATCCGGCGCAGGAGGTTGTCGGTGTGCTCGAACAGATGTTCGATGCCGCGGTGCTGGTAGCCCAAGGCGATTTCGAGGTGGAGCACCTGCTCGCCGTTGCAGATGAAGCGGAACGCTCCGGGCTCGATGATGCCCGCGTGGATGGGCCCGACGTTGACTTCGTGGAGCGAACCGCCCTTCATGGTGTAGAACGGATAGTTGTCCATCGAACTGCTGCGGTCGAAGCGGTCGAACGGAAAACGCAGCGGCTTGGGCCACGGCATGCTGTCGAACCGCACGCCGTAGCGTTCGGCGATGTCGCGCTCGAAGGGATGGAGCGCCGGGTGCAGGGCCGTGAGCGACGGCAATGCCGTTTCGTCGTGATACCCCATCGCGTGCGAAGCGAGGAGCACCTGCCCCGTGTTGTCATCGAGCAGCAGGCAGAAGAAACGCAAGCGGTCGCCGGACGGCAGGGCGAAATAATGGGCCACGTGGTAGCGCACGTCGGCGAGTTTGGCGGCCAGGTCGTTATAAAAGTCGGCATAGCTCACCTCGGGAATCTTGCCGAGGGCTGCGGCCGGAGCGGTGTTGTCGGTTATAAGCCAGTTCATAGGAGGGCGATTTGGTCGATGAGCGTGCGCAGTGCTTCGGGCTGCCAGAGCCCCAGCACCACGGCGGCCAGGAGCAGCAGGAGAGCCGACCACGAAAGGGCCTTGTCGGCCTTGGAGGGGTGCAGCTCGTCCTGGTTGGGCTGGTAGCAGAGCCGCAGCATGCGCAGGCAGAACGAATAGATGACGATACAAAGGAGCAGCAGCATGCACCCCACGAGCCACCATTTGCCGGCGGCGATGCTTTCGCGCAGAATCATCAGCTCCGAGATGAAGAGCGGCGAGGGCGGAAAGGCCATCACGACGACCATGCCGACGAGCAGTCCGACGGCCCCGACGCGGTTGATGCGGATGTAGTCGCCGATGCGGTTGATGCGGTAGCCGTTGTAGACCTGTCGCACGACCCCCATCTGGAGGAAAAGACTGCTCTTGACGAAGGTGTGGCAGACGACGTGGAAGACGGCGGCCCAGACCCCGGCGCCGCCGATGCCCAGTCCGATGGCGGCGATGCCCATGTTCTCGACCGTGGAGTAGGAGAGGAAGCGCTTGTAGTTGTTGGTGCGGCGCAGGAACAGGGCCCCAATGGCGAGCGACAGGACGCCCACCAACAGCAGCACGGACTTCGCCCACCCGAAGACTTCGGTTCCGGCCAACAGGCGGTAGACGCGCAGGATGGCCAGGAAGCCGGCGTTGACGAGCCCGGTCGAAATCAGCGCGGCGGCGGGAGCCGGAGCGGCGAAATTGGCGTCGACGCCCACGGTGTAGAGCGGGAAAAGCTCCATCTTGCAGCTGTAACCGCAGAGGATGAGCAGGAACGCGATTTTGAGGTAGAGCGGATTGCCCTGCGCGGCGACGGCGGCGACCGCCCCGTAGGAGAGCGACTCGCACTTGGTGGCGGCGGCCAGCAGCAGGATGCCGAGGTAGGCCATGGCGATGCCCGTGGAGCAGACGAAGACGTATTTCCAGGCCGCTTCGAGCGTCTGCGCCGTGCGGCGGTGGTAGATGATGCCTGCCGAACAGAGGGTGGTGGCTTCGAGGAAAATCCAGGTCACGGCCATGTTGGCGGCGAAGTAAGCGCCCGCGATGGCCACGGTGAGCAGCATCACGAGGGCGAAGTAGGTGCGGGTCTGCCGCAGGTCGCACTCGGAGAGGTAAGTCTCGGAATGGTGGAAGACCCAGAACGAAACGACGACGAGCAACAGGTAGAACAACGACCCTGCGGCGTCGAACGCGAAGAGCGTCCCGACCGCCGAACCGTAACCTCCGGCGGCGAAGAGCCACGCGGCGAAAGCGGCCTGGACGAGGTAGAAGACGAGCCCTGCGAAGTGGACGGCGCGGCGGCTGCGGGCTGCCAGCGCCGAAGCGGCGGCGAGCCCCGAAAGCAGAAACGTGAGTATGGGAATGGTCATGGCGTCAGTCTTTTACGTGGGTGAGGGCGTCGGCGTCGTCGGCGTGGATCTTGCCGTCGATCTTGGTGAAGAAGACCCCTAACATGAGCACCGACATGAGGATGTCGAGCAGGATGGCGATGCCGATAAGGAACGGCATTTCGACCCCGATGGCCGTGGAAAAGAGGAACACGCCGTTCTCGATGACGAGGAACCCGACCAGATGCGAGAACAGCCGCTGCCGCAGGACGATGAGAATCAACCCGCTCAGCAGGGCGTAGAGCGCCACGCCGAAGAAGACGAGGTCGACGGTCGAATCGGCGATGTAATAGGTCACCGATGCGCTGACGACGAGCGCCGCGAGCGAGAGCAGCAGGGCGTGGAACTGCGAGGTGCCCGACGTGCGGACGCGGTTGATTTTGGTTTTGCGGATGATGCGGAACAAGATGGCTGGGACGACTATAGCCTTGAAAATCAAGGTTTCCAGGGCTATGAACCCGAGCTCGGCGGGCGCGATGGTGTGCAGCCGCAGCAGGGCGATGGCGAACAGCAGCCACCCTTGCAGCATCATGATGGACGCGAAGTTGCGGAACCGCTCGGTGATGGAGAGGTAGACGAGCGAAACGACGTAGAGGATTACGAGCGGGAGAATCATGCCAGTCCGATGTTGAGTTGCAGCAGGTAGGCCGTGAAGAAAGCCAGCGCGGCCAGCGCTGCGACGGTGAGTATGAAAGTGGTGTTGCGGACGAGTTTGTTGCGCGCCTGCGTCGATTCGACCACGCCGACCGAAACCCCGGTCAGCAGGAGGGCCAGCGGAGCAGCTATCCACCAGCGCAGGCAGAACGCCGCGGCGAGCGTGTCGGCGGCCAGGAGCGAAAAGAGGGCCGTTTTGAGCCAGCCGGCCATCTTGATCATCGCCAGGTCGACGCCGCAGTAGTCCAGACACATGACCTCGTGGATCATGGTCAGTTCGAGGTGGGTGCGCGGGTCGTCGACGGGCACGCGGCCGCTCTCGGTGAAGACGATTTTGACGAGGACGTAGGCCGTGAGCAGCAGGACGATGACGAACTGCGCGCCGGGCATGACGGCGGGGTCGAAGATGCGGGCGAACGACGTGCCGCCCGTCAGGAGGGCGAGCGTACCGCCTGCAAGCATCAGCGCGGGTTCGACCAACGCGCCGTAGAGCGCCTCGCGGCTGGCGCCCATGCCCTCGAACGCACTGCCTGTGTCCATGGCGGCGAGAATCAGGGCGAAGCGCCCGAGGGCGAGCGTGTAGGCCATGCAGACGAGGTCGCCCTCGAACGCGAGCAGGGGCCGGAGGTCGCCGACGGGAATCGTCAGCGCGGCGACGATGGCCGCCCCCAGGTAGACCGACGGCGCGGTGCGGAACAGCGCGGTAGTCGTGGACGAATAGACGGCCCCCTTGCGCAGATGCAGGCGCAGGTCGTAGAGGTGCTGCATGAAACGGATGCCGCGGCGGCCTGCGAGCCGGGCCCGGATGCGGTTGATAAGGCCCGGCGTGGCGAGCGCGACCGCCAAGAGCAGAAAAGTATTGAGCAAGGTCATGGTCAGAGCAGATGAAGAACGGACAAGAGGAATACCAACCCGAGGAACGCCAGCGCGAAGAGGATATAGCTGTTGATTTTACCCGTGCGCAGACGCATGGCGCGCTGGTTCAGCAGCCGCAGGGCTTCGACCCACCAGGCGGCGAAAAGCCGGTCGATGCGGTCCTTGCGGCGGATGTCGTAGCGGTGGGCGGAGGGGAAAATCTCGCTTTTGGCCACGGCGTCGCCCTCGCCTTTCTGCTGGGTGAGCGACGGAACGATGGATTGCAGTCCCTCGGAAAAGGATTCGCCCGTGTACTGCATCCGCACGTTGGGCGAAGTGAAGCCGCAGCCCCAGGTAGGCCCCTGTGCGACGGTCCGGCCGCGCAGGGTGCGGGCGCGGAGCCATGCCAGCAGGCCGATGACCCCGACGAGCAGCCACGCCGTGCGGCCTACGGCCGAGAGGACGGGCGAGAGGAGAAAATCGGAGACGGCGGGCGGGGCGGCGAGGAAGAACCCGGCGGCACGGCCGACGATACCCACGGCGGTCGCGGGGAAGAAACCCACGAAAAGGATGCCTGCGAGCGGCAGGGCCATGGCGGCGATGCGGAAGCTGTCGGCCTCGGCGGCTTCGGCCACCTCGTGGGTGCGGGGCGAACCGAGGAAGACGGTGCCGTAGAGTTTGGTGAAGGCGAGCACGACGATGCCGCCGATAAGGGCCAGCGCGACCACTCCGGCCACCGATGCGAGGACGCTGCCGCCCGCGGCGATACCCTTGAACAGCCCGAGGTAAATCAACAGCTCGGAGACGAATCCGTTGAGGGGCGGCAGGGCGCAGATGGCGGCGGCGCCGACCAGAAAGAGCAGGGCCGTGAGGGGCATGTGCTTGGCGAGCCCGCCCAGCGCGTCGAGCGAAGTGGTGTGGGTCTGCGTCAGCACGTTGCCCGCGCCGAAGAACAGCAGCGACTTGAAGAACGAGTGGTTGAGGGTGTGGAGCAGCGCTCCGGCCATGCCGCAGAGGGCGACGGAGGGGTGACCCGACGCCTTGCCGAGGAGCGCGACGCCCGCACCGATGAGGATGACGCCGACGTTCTCGATGGACGAATAGGCCAGCAGGCGCTTGACATCGTTCTGCGAAGCGGCGAGGATGACGCCCCACAGCCCGGTGGCGATACCGGCGACGAGGACGATCACTCCCGCGGTGTGGAGCGCGGCAGAGGTATCGAGAGCGGCCACGACGCGCAGAATGCCATAGACACCCGTTTTTATCATGACGCCCGACATCAGCGCCGAGACGTGCGACGGAGCGGCAGGGTGCGCCTCGGGCAGCCAGACGTGCATGGGGAAAAGCCCGGCCTTCATGCCGAACCCGGCGAGGAAGACCAGAAAGAGCGGCAGAAACCGATGTTCGGCGAAGTAGGGAACCAGCGCGGCGAACGATGCCGACCCGGTGGCGGCGTGGAGCCGGACGAACCCGACGACGAGCAGCACGAACCCGATGTGCATCATGATGAGGTACGACAAGGCCGCGCGCCGGACCTCGCGCCGCTCGGCGTCGAAAAGAATCAGGATGAACGAAGCGACGGTCATCAACTCCCAGAAGAAGAGGAACGAATAGCCGCCGTCGGAAGCCACGACGCCCAACATGGAGAGCGACATGACGGTCAGGGCGGTATAGTGGAGCGAGACGTGGGCCGGGGACTTGCGGTCGAGGGCGTGGCTCAGATAACCGCGCGAATAGAGCACGGCGGCCACGGCGCCGACAGCGATGAGGAGCACGAAGAACGCCGACAGGGGGTCGAGCGACCCGCTGTCGCGCCCCAGCACCAAGCTGTCGAATGCCCAGAGCGGCCGGGGCTCACCGCCGGCCAACACGCCCACGGCGCAGGCCGAGAGCGCGACGGCTCCGGCAGCGGTGAAAGCCAGCGCCGTCCAGACCTTGGTCCGGAGCGGGGCGGCGCAGATGGCCGCCGCGATGCCTGCGAGGGCGAAAAGGGTGTGGAGGAAGAACATCTGTTGCGAGGTGAAAAGAGGTTAATCTAAATTAAAAATGAAAAATTAAGAATTAAAAATCAAGTCGTTCCGTGGCGTTCGGAGCATGCCTGCGGATCCGGGTTCCGGCGTATGGTTTTGCGATTTTTTGCGGCCGGAAGCCGCTGTCTGCCGCGGCGTGTTTTTCATTTTTAATTTTTCATTCTTAATTTTTAATTCATTCCGTTGACCACCGACGCCATGACCACGGCCGTGAGGGCGGCGGTTTCGGTGCGCAGGCGCTGGGTGCCGAGGGTGATCTCCTCGAACCCGCAGGCTATTGCGGCGTCGATTTCGCGGGGCGAGAAATCGCCCTCGGGACCGATGAGCACCAAGGCCGCTTCGCCGGGATGCAGCGCCGCGGGCAGATACCGTTTGCCTGCTTGGCTGCGGGCCTGGTCGCAGTGGGCGATGAACCTGCGCCCCTCGAACGGCGCTTCGAGCACCTCCCGCAGGGGTGCGAGGGGCCGGAGCTCGGGCCGGAACGCCTTGAGCGACTGCTTGATGGCCGCCGTGATGACCTTTTCGCCCCGCTGCGGCCGGAAGACCCGCCGCTCGCTGTGGTCGGTTTCGAGCGGCACGATGGCCGTGACCCCCACCTCGGTGGCCTTTTCGAGGAACCACTCGAAGCGGTCGGCGTTCTTGGTCGGAGCGACGCCCATGACGAGCCGGTAGGGCAGGGGCTCGAAATCGTGCACCGTTTCGACCGCCTCGACCGTGCAGCGGCGCGGGTCGGCGCTGACGATGCGGCAGCGGTAGAGCGTACCCCGCCCGTCGGTCAGGTGGAGAGAGTCGCCCTCGGCGAGCCGCAGCACCCGCACGCAATGGCGCGACTCCTCCTCGCCGAGCGTGTGGAGGGGCGGAACGAAATCGGGATCGTAAAAAAGTTGCATGGCTCTGTCGGATTTCGTATATTTGGCACGCATAACCGCGCGCGGCCGCAAAGGTATACATTATATAGGTAATAAGGAACGAAAAAACGCATAAAACTTCCGACCCGATGAAACGCATGCTCTTCTTCACATTCATCCTGCTTATGTCCGCATCGTGCAACACGCAAAACAAGACGGCGGAGAATCCCTTTTTCTCCGCCTGGGAGACGCCCTACGGCGTACCGCCTTTCGACAAGATCCGGCCCGAGCACTTCATGCCCGCTTTCGAGCGTGCGATGTCGCTGCACGACGCCGAAATCGACGCCATCGTCTCGAACCACGACGAACCGACGTTCGAGAACGTAATCGCGGCCTACGACCGTTCGGGGCGGATGCTCGAACAGGTGGGGCTGGTGTTCGGCATGCTGTGCGAGGCCGAGAGCAGCGAACAGCTGCGCGCGCTGCAAGAGCAGGCGATGCCGCTGCTGACGGCCCACGACGACAAGATAGGGATGAACGAACGGCTTTTCGCCAAGGTCAAGGCGGTCTACGACCGCCGTGCCGAATTCGGGCTGGGAGCCGACGAAACCCGCCTGCTGGAAGAGACCTACCGCGCGTTCGTCCGCTCGGGCGCGCTGCTCGGCGAGGAAGAGAAAGCGCGGCTCAAGGCCATCAACGAAGAACTGGCCCTCGTGTCGGTGAAGTTCAGCGCCAACCTGCTGGCCGAGAACAACAAGTTCGTGCTTGAACTCACGGCCGAAGACCTCGAAGGGATTCCGAACAACGCCCGCGAGCTGGCGCGCGACAAGGCGCAGGAACTGGGCCGCGGCGGCAAGTACGTCTTCACGCTCCACAAACCCAGCCTGATTCCGCTGCTGACCTACTCGAAGCGCCGCGACCTGCGCGAACAGGCCTACAAAGCCTATCTGAACCGCGGCAGCAACGGCGATGAACACGACAACAACCAACTTATCAACGACTTCATCCGCCTGCGGACCGAAAAGGCGCACCTGCTGGGCTATCCCTCCTATGCGGCCTATGTGACCGACGGGGAGATGGCCGGGACCCCGGCGGCGGTCTACGGACTGCTCGACGAGATATGGACCCCGGCGCTGAAAAAGGCCCGGGAGGAACTGGCCGAAATGGAGACCCTGTTCAAGGCCGACTATCCCGGGGAGACGTTCGCTTCGTGGGACTGGTGGTACTACGCCGAGAAACTGCGCAAGAAAAACTATGCGCTCGACGAGGAGATGCTGACCCCCTATTTCTCGCTGGCGAACGTGCAGACGGGCGTCTTCTTCCTGGCCAACAGGCTCTACGGCATCACGTTCCGCCCCATCGCCGTGCCGGTCTATCATCCGGAGGTGACGGCCTACGAAGTGCTCGATGCCGACGAATCGCACCTCGGGGTGCTCTATTTCGACTACTTTCCCCGCGAGGGCAAGAGCCAGGGCGCGTGGTGCGGCAACTATGTGGAACAGAGCTACGACGACGAGGGCAAGCGCATCGCGCCCGTGGTCTCCATTGTGGCGAACTTCACCCGCCCGACGCGCAGCACCCCGGCCCTGCTGACGATGGACGAAGCGGCGACCCTTTTCCACGAATTCGGCCATGCGCTGCACTTCCTGTTCCACGACGTGAAGTACCGCGGGCTGACCGAAGTGGAGGGCGATTTCGTGGAACTGCCCTCGCAGGTGATGGAAAACTGGGCTTTCGAGCCCGAGATGCTGCGCCACTATGCCGTACACTACCGCAGCGACGAAGTGATGCCGCAGCACCTGGTCGAGAAGATGCGCCGCAGCTCGCTTTTCAACCAAGGGTTCCAGACGACCGAGCTGATTGCCGCGTCGCTCTCGGACATGGACATCCATTCGGTCGAGGAGTACGAGCCGTTCGACGCGGCGGAATTCGAGCGCCGGGCGCTCAACGAAAAGCGCGGGCTGATTCCGCAAATCGAACCCCGCTACCGCTATCCCTACTTCAGCCACATCTTCGACGGCGGCTACTCGGCGGGCTATTATTTCTATACGTGGGCCGAGGTGCTGGACAAGGATGCGTTCGAGGCCTTCCGCGAGAGCGGCGACCTGTTCGACAAGCAGACCGCCGCACGCTTCCGCCGGCTGCTGTCGCGCGGCGGCTCGGAAGACGGCATGACCCTCTACCGTACGTTCCGCGGCAAGGACCCCGACAAGACGGCGATGCTCGTGGCCCGCGGTTTGATGGAACGGCCCCGTCCTGCGGCCGATTCGCTGGCGGTACCGACTTTGCAATGAAAAATGAAAAATTAAGAATTAAAAATCATTCTTGTACACAACAAAGGTTTCCTCTGTCATTCTGAACTTCCTCTGTCATTCTGAACGAAGTGAAGAATCTGTTGTACGGATAGTCGACAGCGTTTCCCCTTGTTTCCTTTCTCATTGATCCCGCTCTCGGCGGGCCCCGTTGGGAGAGATGGAGTCTCGAAAACACAAATGGAAGAAATCCGAATAATATTGCTGAAAAGATGAAAAAAACGTTTTGGATAATGACCCTTGCAGCTTTTGCGGCAGGATGCGCCGACAACTCGATTCCGCGGGCCCAGCTGCCCGAACTGGACACCACCAACCCGCTGCTGGCCCAGTGGGAGACGCCCCATGCCACGCCGCCGTTCTCGAAAATCGAGCTCGCCCACTACGAACCTGCGTTCGAGGCGGCCATCGCGTGCCAGCGTGCCGAAATCGACGCCATTGTGAACAACCCGGCCAAGCCGACGTTCGGCAACACGATTGCGGCGCTGGAACGGAGCGGCGAACTCCTCGGCCGCATCGAGGGGGTGTTCTACAACCTGCTGAGCGCCGACACGTCGGACGAGATGCAGGAAATAGCCCTGCGCGTGCAGCCCAAGCTGACGGAGCTGTCGAACGACATTTCGCTCAACCCCGAATTGTTCGCGCGGGTAAAGGCGGTCTACGAACACCCGGGCTGCTGCCTGAAGAAAGACGACAAGAAACTGCTGGAAGACACCTACAAGAGCTTCGCCCGCAACGGCGCGGCCCTGTCGGACGCAGACAAGGAACTCTACCGCCAGTATACCTCCGAACTTTCGGCCCTGACGCTTCAGTTCGGGCAGAATGCGCTGGCGGCGACCAACGCGTTCGCGCTCAACATCACCGACCCGAAGCAGGTGGCCGAACTGCCTGCTTTCGTCAAGGAGGGGATGGCGGCCGACGCCAAGGCCCGCGGCGAAAAGGGCTGGACCGTGACCTTGCAGGCACCGAGCTATGTGCCGTTCGTCACCTACTCGTCGAACCGTGCGCTCAAGGAAAAACTTTGGCGCGCCTACAACTCGCGCGCGCTGGGCGGCCAATACGACAACACGGAAATCGTCAGAAAGATAGCCAACACGCGTCTGAAGATAGCCAACCTGCTGGGCTACAAGTGCTATGCCGACTACGTGCTGGAACGCCGCATGGCCAAGGATACCCCGACGGTCGAGGCGTTCCTGGAAGAACTGCTGGCGGCGACCAAGGAACATGCCGACCGCGAGTGCCGGACGGTCAGCGACTATGCCGCGAAACTCGGCTTCGAGGGTGAGCTCATGCCGTGGGACTGGGGCTATTACAGCCAGAAGTACCGCGATGCCGAATATGCGCTCAACGACGAAGTGGTGAAACCCTATTTTCAACTCGAAAACGTGAAGAAAGGGGTCTTCCTGCTGGCGAACAAACTTTACGGGCTGAACTTCACGCCCAACCCGGAAATCGACGTCTACCATCCGGATGTGACGGCCTACGACGTGACCGACGAAAAAGGCCGCTTCATGGCGGTGCTCTACCTCGACTTCTTCCCGCGTGCGTCGAAGCGCTCGGGCGCGTGGATGACCGAATACCGCGGTACGAAAATCGTGGACGGCGAGGAGACGCGGCCGCTGGTGTCGCTGGTGATGAATTTCACGAAGCCCACCGGGGAGAAACCCTCGCTGCTGACGTTCGACGAAGTGGAGACGTTCCTCCACGAATTCGGCCACTCGCTGCACGGCATGCTGGCCGAGGGACGCTACGAATCGCAGACGGGCACGAGCGTCTACCGCGATTTTGTGGAACTGCCCTCGCAAATCATGGAAAACTGGGCGACGGAAAAGGAATTCCTCGACCTGTGGGCCGTACACTACCGGACGGGCGAACCCATCCCGGCCGAAATCGTGGAGAGCATCGTGGCGGCGAAGAATTTCCTGGCGGCCTACGGCAATGTCCGCCAGCTGTCGTTCGGCATGACCGACATGGCATGGCACACGATTGCGGAACCCTACGAGGGCGATGTGGTGGCTTTCGAGCGGGCGTCGATGGCTCCGACGCAGGTACTTCCTGCGGTCGACGGCACGGCAATGGCCCCGGCGTTCGGCCATATCTTCTCGGGCGGCTATGCGGCGGGCTACTACGGCTACAAATGGGCCGAGGTGCTGGAAGCCGACGCGTTCTCGCTGTTCAAGGAAAAAGGCATCTTCAACCGCGAAGTGTCGGGCTCGTTCCGCGACAACGTACTCTCCAAGGGCGGCACCGAGGACCCGATGGACCTGTATGTCCGTTTCCGCGGCCACAAACCCGAAACCCGGGCGCTGATTGAGAAGATGGGATTGAAGAAAGAGAATTGAAATCCACGAATCACAATCGGGGATAGTCCCCTTCGACAAAAATCGCGCGGTCTTCGGACTGCGCGGTTTTTTGCAGCCTTGTACGACCCGGAACGGCGGAGGTCACGGCTTCCGCCGGTGCGGTCGGCAGATTCAGCGGTCCACTGGCGGTGTTTTACGGAATGTTAAAACGTTTTAGCAGGTTGTTGAAACGATAAAGCACGCTGCCAGTTGTGGATTCCGGTCTATGCCGGAGCCGGAAACCGAAACGGGTTTGCCTCTTCGGTATATTCAGCTGAGCGATCGCTATGCACGCCTGCTGCGGGCTGGCGCCACACGGCGACGGGAGCCTTGACGGAAGTCGGCGACCGCGGTCTCTGCTGGTCGTCATCCTCCTATGCGGCCGGCGACCGGAACGCGGGCTTTCTGGACTTCTTGTCGGGCCTTGTGAACCCGCTGAACAACGGGTGGCGGGCAGGCGGCAAATCCGTGCGCTGCGTCCAGCATCTGCGGGGCTGCTTTTATGAATAGGATGGATACCTAATAAATAAGGTGCGCCGGGGAAAGGACCCGGCGCACCTTTGTTTCGGAGAGGAACCGCACTAATGGCCGATTTCTCCGATAGCTTCGGGATTGTGCTTGTACTTGAAGACCAAGGCGAAGACGATGGCGACGCAAAGGGCGTATCCGGCGAAGATGAGCCACGAAGCGGACCACCCGGCCGTCATGGCTTCGACCGACGACTGCGAATAAACGAAACGGTCGACGACGGCCTGTGCGCCGAGCGTACCGATGGTGGCGCCGATGCCGTTGGTCATAATCATGAAAAGTCCCTGCGCCGAAGAACGAATGGCGGTGTCGGTCTCGTTGTTGACGAAGAGCGAACCCGAGATGTTGAAGAAGTCGAACGCCACACCGTAGACGATCATCGAGAGGATGAACATCCATACGCCGCCGCCGGGATTGCCGAGCCCGAACAGCCCGAAGCGCAGCACCCATGCGAACATGGCCATCAACATGACGTTCTTGATGCCGAAACGCTTGAGACAGAACGGAATCAAGAGTATGCAGAGCGTCTCGGAGACCTGCGATAACGAAATCAAGGCATTGGCATGGTTGGCGCCGAACGTGGACGCGAACTCGGGCACGTCGCGGAACGACGTGATGAACGGATTGGCGAACCCGTTGGTAATCTGCAGCGACACGCCGAGGAGCATGGAGAAGATGAAGAACAAGGCCATTTTCTTCTGCTTGAACAATGCGAAAGCCCGCAGCCCGAGCGCCTCGACGACGCTTTTCTTCTCGCTGCCGCGGCTGACGGGGCAATTGGGCAGCGTCATGGCGTAGACGGCGAGTGTCAACCCCAGCACGGCGCACTGCACGAACTGCATGTAAGTGGTCTGGAATCCGGCGGCGTCGCAGACGAGCATCGAACAGATGAAACCGACGGTTCCCCACACGCGGATGGGCGGGAACGCCTTGACGGTATCGAAGCCTTTGCTTTCGAGGACGCTGTAAGCCACGGAATTGGAGAGCGCGATGGTGGGCATGTAGAAAGCGACGCTGAACGAATAGAGCGCGAAGAGCGGCCCGAACTGCACGCCGGCACCCGCGGAATGGGCGTAATAGCCTGCGGCCCCGATGAAGACGGCGGCGAGCAGGTGGCACATGCCCAGGAGCCGCTGGGCAGGAATCCAACGGTCGGCGACGATGCCGATGACGGCGGGCATGAAGATCGAGACAATACCCTGCATGGCGTAGAAGATGCCGATGTGCGACGAGAGGTCGGCGCTGACCAAGTAAGACCCCATAGAGGTGAGGTAGGCCCCCCAGATGGCGTACTGGAGGAAGTTCATGACGATGAGACGGAATTTGATGCCCATGAGCTATTGGTTTTATAAGTATTTTTCGGGTTGCGTGCGGCTTGCGGAAAGCTGCGTGAAAACAAATATATGAAAAATTTCGGACAAATTCTTTGCAGTTGCAAAATAATGTGCTACTTTTGCACTCACAAAAATTGAGCTATGGTGTAATGGTAACACAACAGATTCTGGTCCTGTCATTCCAGGTTCGAGTCCTGGTAGCTCAACCAGAGAAAAAGAGAGACTTCCGCGGAAGTCTCTCTTTTTTTATTTCTAATGGATAGGGAATATGGAGTATTTGTCATGTTGAACGTAGTGAAACATCTGTGGATATTAGATTCTTCACTTCGTTCAGAATGACAGAACAATTCTGCGCGGAGCCCGGCTCGCGCTTGCAGCGCGACCGCCCCGGCCGGGCCCGCGAATGATTCTTGCGGGATTCCGCACTCGTGGAAATGGCGGGGTTTCGTTCGTCGAGGGAGCGAGCGCCCGGAGCGGGTGTTCGGAACAGCGTAAGTCTTCCGTGCCCGCTCAGCGAACGACCGAAGACGGATGCCGCCATTTTCACCGTGCAAAAGCTCTTTGGTACTT
>Ga0073908_1001920_pt1 | contig 27185 bp, 28 predicted proteins | sample MucameincwithD2O_FD_65484 | JGI IMG/M metagenome (GOLD analysis project Ga0073908, IMG submission 65484) | Mouse cecum microbial communities from Vienna, Austria - Mucus amended microcosms incubated with D2O | ecosystem: Host-associated > Mammals > Digestive system > Large intestine > Cecum...
TAATAGTCGTAACCTCTGCTTGAAGGTTCGTTCAGAATCAGTAGGGTAAGTATGCGATGTTTCCAGAATCTCCCACTTCAAGCATTAAACCGTAGGTTTAGCTAAGTGGGAGTAGTTCAAATTCATACATATTAAAAGGGGGATGCTATCAATGCCGAGATATAGAAGATGTAGGCAACCTAACTGTCATGCAATGGTACAGTTCCCTAATCATTATTGCACTCGGCACTTTGAGCATGAGGCAGAGTATTTAGCCAATCGTCAACGATGGGCACGTAAGCATAGAGAACAGTACCAACACAAAGAGCGACACTATAACCATCGCTATAATACAGTTACTCGTAATCGTAATGATAATAGAAGTGAACAGTATAAGTTCTATCGGAGTAAGCAGTGGGTTGATTTAAGACAAGCAACACTTAATCGTGATCACTACTTATGTCAGTATTGCAAAGCTTATGGTAAGCTGACGCCAAACAGTAAGACTGTGGATCATATAGTTCCTATAGCATATGACAGTACTATTAGAGCTGATCAAGGGAACCTGGCGACTATCTGTCGAGAGTGTCACCGATTAAAAACACAGTGGGAACAATATTATTATGGAACTGCTCAAAACATAGCTAAAAAGGATGTCACTGAAATCCACGACATCCACCGGATAGTAATTTTAATGCACCAGAAATAAAAACATCCCCCCGGTGGGGTAGCTTAGAAGAGAGCGGCACACAATGTCGTCGTTTTTTACGCAGACGATATTTTTGGATTTTTTACCCCAGGGGGGCTAAAAGGAATGAAAGGAGGCTCAAATTGTGGTGAAAAAGGTCTATTATCAGCAGAACAACGGGCATTTGCCGCCTAAACCACCGCATTATTTGGGCACTCTAGCGAGCTCGTGTTGGCGTAAAATCGTGCCTTTTTTAGAAAGCACGGGACGAGTTCAACGAATTGATGTTGGACTTGTTGAACAATATTGTGCTAACTATGAGATTTATCGCAATGCATATCAAGATATTAACGAAAATGGAATTCAAGTGAAGATATTTCATTCATTGCAGGATTCAACTGGAAAAATCATCGGTAAAGACTTTGTAGGTTTTCGTAAGAATCCGGCAGTAGCAACAATGAAAGATGCAATTAATCAACTTAATTCAATTGGTATTCAACTCGGCTTATCACCAAAGAGTCGACAAGAATTAATGCAGATTGCTAGTCATAAGAAAGAGAAGTCAATGGCAGAACAGCTTAAGGAGGCAGGACTTGTATGATTGATTTAACGCAGAGTCATGATGTGCTTGGCGCATATCACAGTATTGATTTTAATGGTATTCGTAAAAAATATGCTGACCCAGCCACTGAATATGCCTTTAATGTTCTTGATGAAAAAGTAATGACTGGTTACTTGATGAAGCTAGCTTGTTTTCGACACCTTCGGGATTTACAACGAGTAGAGAATGAAGAATTTGAGTTCTACTATGATGTTAATGAGGTAGATAAGATCTTAAAGTTCGCTGCTATTGCTCCTAATGTTGATACAGGTAAGCCAACAAAGCTAATGGATTGGCAAAAGTTTATCTTTGCAATGCTATTCGGCTGGCGTGATGGCTTAGGAACAAAACGATTTACACGGGTAGTTTTATCTGTGGCTCGTGGTCAAGGTAAATCTTACCTAATGGCTATTTACATGTCTTACTCATTCTTAATTGAATCGATGGGATTATCTAACCAAGATTTTCTGGTAACTGCTGAAAACTATGATCAGACCGGGAAACTATATGGGTACATTGCTAACATGCTTAAAAGTATTATTGATCAGCAACCAGTTTTTAAGAAACTTGCTGAAGAAGATGATCTGGTTATTCATGAACATACTGGAATCTCAATGCGAAAATTCAATAACAATCTTAGACCGCTATCATTTAATGCCGGTAAGTATGACTCTTATCACTTTACAACAGCGGTTTTTGATGAGGTGGGGAATATTAAGACCCGGGAAGGAACTAAAAAGATTGTTTCCGGACAAGTTAAGGTTCCTAACCATCAATATATTGAAATCTCAACCTCTTATCCAGATCCCTCGGTTCCGTTTCATGATGAGCAGAAAATGATTCAGCAGGCGATGGAACAGGATTTCAGCCGAGAAGCCGATCGAACACTTGGCCTTATTTGGGCGCAGGATAGTTTAGACGAGACTTTTAAAGAAGATACATGGATTAAGTCTAACCCTTTGCTGGGCTTACCTAGTCAACATGATGTTCTATTAGATGGTCTTCGTGATAAACGTGATGCTGATATGCTTGCGGGGACAGTTGACGACTTTCAGAACAAGAACCTTAATCTTTGGCTTCAAGAAGCTACCAATAGCTATTTGAAGCTGTCAGACATTGAACGAGCAATTATTCCCAGTTTTGATATTCGTGGTCGTGACGTTTATATCGGTTTTGACTACTCAATGTTTAGCGATAATACTGCAATTGCTTTTGTCTATCCTTACCAAGACGAGAATGGTAATCAGAAATGGCACATTGAGCAACATAGTTTCATTCCTTGGGAAAAAGCAGGCTCAATTCAAGCTAAGGAAAAGCAAGATGGGATTGAATATCGTGAATTAGCTAGGAAAGGCTATTGTACAATTACCAGTCACCCACAAGGACTGATTAATGATGATCAAGTTTACAACTGGTTATTGACCTATGTTGAAGAGAATAATCTAAATGTAATTTTCTTTGGCTATGATGCTTGGGGTGCAACAAATGCTATTAAGCAAATGGATATTAATACTGATTATCCACTAGAGACTATTCGGCAACGAACAAGTGAATTAAAAGATCCAACAAAGTTCTTGCAGAAATTATTTGTTGAAGGTAATTGTAGTCGATTAAACGACAAAATCATGGAGAAAGCTCTAATTAATGCTGAAATCTATGAAGATAAAATTGGTATCCAAGTTGACAAGGCAAAGGCAACTCTCAAAATCGATGTAGTCGATGCAATTATTGACGCATTATACCAAGGGATGTATCACTTTGAGGACTTTGGAATTGCTAACGATAAGTCAAAGCAGGTTGACCGGATGACAGCCGAACAAGTTAAAGCATGGTTTGAAAATAAGGATAGTGGTTTACTTGATAACTGATTTTTTTAAGCTTATTTGGAAGTATTTTGATGTTTTGTGTTTTTTAGCAGCAATCATTTTCGCTGTGTGGGGCTGTTTCTTGTTAAGTTTTACAGCGGGAATTTTTAGTATTGCGGTTAGCTTGGTCATTATTGGTTATCTATCGGAGAAGATAGCTAACCTTCAATGAAAGGAGGTGAATGCTATTGCCGTTATTTAATCAGAAAGTTAGCCCAGGATTGGCAATTAGTGACGATACTGATATTCTGCATTTTCTTAATGTAGATGGGGCTAATAAGTATGTTGATGCTAGAACCGCGCTCCGGAATTCTGATATCTATTCCATTGTGTTTCAACTAAGTGCTGATCTTGCTAACGGTAAGTTATTGGCAAATATGCCACGTGCCCAGGGTATTCTAAGGAACCCAACTCAGACAAGTAATGCACATGCATTTTGGCAATCAATGTATGCGCAATTACTTTTAGGCGGCGAGTGTTTTGCTTATCGTTGGCGCAATCAAAATGGAATCGACATGACATGGGAGTACCTGCGACCTTCGCAAGTTACTCCTTTTTTACTAGAGGACGGATCCGGGCTGATTTACAACATCAATTTTGATGAACCAGAAATTGGTGTTATGGAGTCTGTGCCGCAATCAAACCTCATCCATATCCGTTTGTTGTCACAAAATGGTGGTAAGACAGGAATTAGTCCCTTGTCAGCGTTGGCTAATGAGTTACAGATTAAGGATCAGTCCAATAAGCTGACATTAAGCGCACTTGGACGTTCTATCATTGCGCCAGGAGTTTTACGTATTCAGCACGGTGGTTTACTTAGCGATGAGGAGAAGGCTTCTCGCTCTCGGCAATTTATGAAACAGACTACTGCTTCTAACAATGGACCAATTGTATTAGATGACTTAGAAGAGTACACGCCACTAGAAGTTAAGTCGAATGTGGCTCAACTACTAAACCAAGTAACGTGGACTTCTGCTCAAATTGCTAAGGTCTATGGTGTTTCAGACTCTATCATCAACGGCCAAGGGGATCAGCAATCATCTATTCAGATGATGGGTAATGCTTACGTTAAATCATTATCTCGGTATGCTAAAGCAATCACCGGAGAATTAAATAATAAGCTTAATGCCAACATCACTTTGGACTTGCGGTCTGCAATTGATCCACTAGGCGATGAGTATGCTTCTACAATTGCTAACTTACAAAAGAACGGAACGCTAGGTGCTAATCAAGCCACGTGGTTGCTTCAACAAGCAAATTATCTTCCAGATGATATGCCTGAAAAAGAAAAAGCAACTACTCAAGTGCAACCAGTTGGTTCTGATAATCAATTGAAGGGAGGTGAAGAAGATGACAATGAAGACAGTGAAAATCACAGGTGACATTGTGGATAATAATACGGCTAGGTTTTATCAATGGTTTGGCATGGATGCTACTTCACCAGCGGCAATTGATGAAGTCTTAAATAATGGTAATACAGACCCGGTAGAGGTAATTATTAACTCTGGCGGTGGGGATGTCTTTGCCGGTAGTGAGATTTATTCCATGCTTCGAAACTATGCAGGAGATGTAACAGTCAATATTATGGGGATTGCCGCATCTGCTGCTAGTGTAATCGCAATGGCCGGAAATACTGTTAATATGTCTCCAACTGCTCAGATGATGATTCATAAAGCCTGGTCATATCAAGAAGGGAATGCTGATGATCATAATCATGAGTCACAGGTATTAGCTTCAATTGATAGTTCCCTTGTTAATGCTTATGTAGATAAAACGGGGATTGATCGGAATGATATTCTCCAGATGATGCAAAATGAAACCTGGATGACAGCACAGGATGCCGTAGACAAGGGCTTTGCTGATAAGATTATGTTCCAGGATGACAAGCAACTACAAATTGCTAATTCTCTTGGCCACACACTTCCTAAAAAAGACGCGGTTAAGAAATTTATGACAATGATTGCTGAGTTCAAAGATTCAGAGAAGCCTACGCCAGCAATCAAGAATCAAATTAAAGATAATGAAGAAAAGTCAACTCCTAGTCTAAGAGATCAGAAGTTGGCTATTTTATTTGGAAAGGATGATAACCATCATGAATATTAATCAACTTAATGATGCTTGGATTGCAAAAGGTCAAGCAGTATCAGACTTAAACGCTGAGCTAAATGCGGCAGTTCTTGATGATAATTTTGCCAAGGATAAGTTTGCAGAATTAAAGGCTAAGCGTGACAACCTGGCTGCTCAACGTGATGCTATTAAGGGGCAACTTGATGAAGCGCGGGCTGCCGAAGCTCTTCGGATGAGCAATGATAATAAGAAACCATTGAGCAAGGAAGAAAATAATCTTAAGAATAAGTTTGTCAATAATGTTAAGGCAATGCTCCGCGGCCGTTTTGACGCTATTTCTTCCGATGCCACAATTGACGATAATGGGAACGGTGGCTTTGGCTTAACTATTCCGCAAGATATTCAAACAGCGATTCATGCTCTTATTCGTTCCTTTGCTACCTTGCAAAACTATGTAAATGTTGAACATGTTGCGACTAACCGTGGTTCTCGTGTGTATGAGAACGAGAATGACATTAAACCAATGGTCAAAATGGACGAGGGGGCAACAATCCCTGGTGCTGATGTAGCTAAGTTGCATATCATTAAGTATCTTATCAGTGATTACGGTGCTCTATATACATTAACTAATGATTTGCTTAACGATACTGCAGAAAACTTATTATCATACTTAACTACTCAGATTGCCAAGAAAGACGCTCTGACTCGTAATCTTGCAATTATTGATGTAATGAACAAGGCACCTAAGAAGCCAACAATTACGAAGTTTGATGACATTAAGGATTTATCTAATAACACCCTTGATCCATTAATTGAAAATACCTCTATTTTCTTAACTAACCAATCTGGTTATAATGTCTTGTCAAAGGTAAAAGATGCAGAAGGCCGTTACTTAATTCAACCTGACCCAACACAACCTGACCGCTACCTACTTGACGGTAAGTTAGTTGTTCGAGTCGCTGATAAGTGGTTGCAAGACATTAACGGTTCGCACCCACTGTACTTTGGGGATTTCAATCAAGCTATTACCCTGTTCGACCGTCAAGATATGCAAATCTTGGCTACAAACATTGGTGGTGGTGCATATGAAACTAACACTTACAAGGTTCGGGTTATTGATCGTTTTGATGTTCAAGCAACTGATACAGGCGCTATGGCGGTTGGTTCCTTTAAGACAGTTGCCAACCAGCAAGCAACCACTCCAGAAGATTCTGGTAAGACTGCCTAATTGAAAGTGAGTGATCATCATGAGTGATGAAACACCCAGCCTTGATAAGCTGGTGCCACGAGTACGTGAAATGCTCTATCTTGATGACGATAGCGATGACCAGTTACTAAACTCATACGTCAAAGCGGCAACCTCCTTTATCCATAATGCGATTGGTGAAGACGTTAACGGCTTTTATGATGATTCACGAGTAGTGTCGTTAGTTGATATTGCTGTTATGTCATTAGCGGGAACTTACTACCAAAATAGATTAGCTTTATCTGACGTACAAACATATACGGTTGATTTAACTGTAAATAGCATTATTGGTCAATTACGTGGCTTATATAATACTTTTGCTGAAAAAGGGGATGACGATAATGGCGAGAAGTAGTTATCGTTATCCTCTTTATCGTATGCGTCATAAAGCTCAATTTGGTTCTATTAAAAGTCATCAGAATAAGATGGGTGTTAATGTCTCTAGCTTTGTTAATGAATTTACTCTCCACTATGCCAAAATTAATTTGAGCATCTCACAACGATATAGTGCAACGGGTTCAACTTTAGAGCATTCAACCATCATTGCCATTCGCCACAACGACAAAGTTAAAGAGCCAATGTTAGTGAAATTAGCTGATGGCGTTCTTTATACCATCACAAACATTTCAGCTAATAATGATAACTATCTTTCTTATGACTTAATTACTTTAGAGAAACATATGAAAGGTGGCGGTGGCGCTAATGGTAGAAATGGATGAATTTCTTGAAAATTGGCTAAAAAAAGTTAAGGCAATTAGTACAGATTTAACGCCAAAGGAGCAAGAAAAAATTACTGCAGAAGGCGGGAAAGTTTTTAAAGAGAAATTAACTCAGACTACTCGGCAAAAGCACTATTCAAATCATGACGACAAAAAATATGGTCATGCAGCTGACCATATATCAATTATGAACTCTGATGTTGATGGTGACCACAATGGAGCTGTTACTGTTGGATGGGATAATCGTTACCATGCAATGAATATGATGCGTTTGAATGACGGCTACAAAGGATATACTGCTGACCACTTCGTCACTAATCTTGTTCAAGATAGTGGTATTTCTAATGAAGTACTTAGGGCTGAATCAGAAGCTTATCAACAATTATTAGATAAGAATGGCGGTGATGATTAATGTTGGCCATTTTACGTGCTCAACAATTAATGCAGAACATGAAAGATAGTCTGCTGGATGAAGTGTACACGAACAATTTACCAATAGAAGAAGTCGATGACACAACCCGTTCAGTTGCCTTAATCACTGATGTTCGGTCTGATTTAGCACTACCAGGTAATGATGATTTTCATGCACAAAATAAAGAAATTGAAGTACAAATTTATTACAAACTTGATGGGGATGATCCTGACAGGTTTGAAACCAGATTAAAGCATTTATTTATAAATAATGGGTGGGTAATGACTGATAATCGTGGACATACTGTTGATCCAGAGACGCAACAATTAACAGTCACATTTTATTTCACTTATTTTGAAATCGAAAACTAAGAAAGAAGGAATAATTAATGCTATTACATGGTATTTCCACTGCATGGATTGCAGTTAAAAGCCAAGATGGCAAAACCCTAGCCAAAGGTGATACAGGTTTATCACAAAATGGGTTACTAGAATTAGACCATTCAGTCCTTGGGGTAGCTAGTGCTGAACTAAAAGGACTAGATGGTTCTAAGCTTGAAAAGATTTCGGGCAATAACTCTATCCAATTCTCATATGCCGATCCGCTTAACCCAACTTGTTCGCTTACGGTCAATAGTTTATCCATGGATGTTTTAGCTAAGATCGTAGGGATGGAAAAACAAGGTGGAGGTTGGCAAATGAAAGATAATAAGCCAACTACGGCTTTAATTGTTAAAGCACCATCGTTGGTTTCAGATGCGTTTGTTTACTTCTGCTTCCCATCAGGTAACTTCTTAATGGGTGATAAGAAGCTGGATTCTGATAGTGATTCCAAGAAGACACCAGTAACAGATGCTCTTTCCTTTGCAGCAGTTGATGATCCAAACATTAATGATATGTACCGAATTTACAGTACTGTTGATTCGGATTGGAAAGATGAACAAACAATGTTCAAGGAATTGTTCCCAGACTATAGTGCAACTACAACCCCTGCTGTTTAGATAATAAAAATATAAGTCGCCAATGAAAATCACAATACATAAAAATAAGCGTACGAAAGCGTTAAAAATTAAACGTAATCGTACGCTTTTAATATGGGCGGCTATTAGAAAGGAAAAATGTTATGCAAATCTATGTTAAACAACTAAAGCGAAAGTTTAATGTGCCAACCTCCCATAAGAATATGCGTCGTGTTCTTGTTATGCAGAAGTTCTTTGCATCAATGAACAATGTTAAAGGAAAAACTGCTGAACAAATTTTTGATCTTCAAATTAAGGCAATGGATGAAGCGGATAAGTTCTTAAAGGTTGTCTTAAATCTGAAAGACAAGGAGATCGATCGTTTAGACAGTGAAGTTAACGAAGAAGGCAATGATGCCACTGTTGATGTTGTTAATTATGTATGTCAACGGTTAATGGGTCAGACCGATAAGCAAATTACCGAAGAAAAGAAGCAGGTCCGTGAAAACCCAAAAAAGTAAATTGGAAAAAGCATGAATGGGAGTTACAAAATCAAATAGAAGATTTTGACCTAAATGCTAAACACGCCATTGAACAGTTTGGTTGGAGTATTGAAGCTTTCGATAATGCTGACTACTATCGGTATAACGAAATTATGAAGGCAAAGGAATATAAAGAACGACCAGCAGATCCATTAACGGCAATTGCAGGAATTCGAATTGCTCAAGCAGAAAGGAAAGGAGGCGTAAAGCGTGGCTAAAGTTAGTAATGTGATGGCGACCAAGGTTGCTCTCGATATGGTTGAGGCAAGTAGTGCCGTTAAAAATCTAACCACTTTGGTTAACAGTCATACTCAGGCATGGAAAGCTCAAACTGCTGCTTTACGTTCAGCGGGTGACTACGTTGGGGCGGCTAAAGCTAAATATGAAGGTTTAGGTAATGCTATCAGCGCTCAACGAGAAAAGATTGAAGCACTAGAACGTAAGCAGTCAGAAATGAATAATATTGATAAAAAGACCGCAGATCAGTACATGGAACTACGATCTAAACTTAACCAATATCGTTCAGAAATGGATAAACTTGATACTTCAACTGCTAAAGGAGAGTCACGTTCTAAAGAGCTTGCTGAGCAAATTGCAAAAACTAAAGAGCAATTAAATGGGTTAGACACTGGTACAGTTAAATCTGCTGAACAATTCCTTAGATACGGCCAGCAGGTTGACCGTGCTAAAGCAAAGCTAGCTAGCCTAGAAGCGCAACAACAAAGAGCTGCTCAACAGATTGATGTTGAAAACAGTGGTGTAATTCGCTTAACTGCTTCAATGCGGACACAGGCCGCATTAGCTACGGCTACCGCTGAACGTCTCCGCTCAGAAGGTAATAGTTACCAAGCAATGGGGGTTGAAGTAAACGGATTACGTGCCAAGCTTGATAGTTTACGTCAGATTCAATCGCGAGAAGCAGAATTATTAGCAAGTACTAAAGCAAGATCCGGTGAAACATCTGAAGCCTATATGAGACAAGCAACTCGGGTAGAGGAATTAGGAACCAAAATTCAAGAAACTCGTTCAAAACTTAATGAATTAAATGAGACAATGAGTAAAACGCCCCATGGTTGGTTAGCTGGAGTATCTGCTCGTTTAGATAATATTCAAGGCAAAGCAGATAGAGTTTCCACTACCTTTGGTCGTATTTTCGGTGCAACTGCAGCTGCTAATATGTTTACTGGTGCTTTGGGATCTGTTCAAGCACGTCTTGGTGACTTGGTCAAAGCTGGAGTTGATTATGACGTTGAGCAAAATAAGATGGTGGCCACTTGGACTACTCTTACTGACTCCGCTAAAAAAGCTGGTCCATTAGTTGACTCTATTAACAATATGTCAAAGGCTACTGGTCAGAATGTTGATATTGTTAATGAACTTGAGCAAGGCTTCTATCACTTGAATTCTAGTAAAAAGCAAGCTGATGGAATGACAAGCTCATTGCTTAATATGGCTGATGCAGTTGGGCTAAATGGTGATCAAATAAAAGCCGTTGAACAAGATATGGTTCATGGAATGGCAACAGGTAAGATCACTCAGGGAGAGTTAAACCAAATCAGTTCATATTTCCCAATGATTGATGACGCAATGGCCAAACACTTTAATACAACTGTTGCTGGGATGCTTCAAATGGCATCTGCTGGTAAGATTAGCGCCAAAGATTTACAAGAAGTTTTTGAGCAGTTAGGGAATGGAAAGTATAAGGAAGCTGCCGAAAATATGATGAATTCATATTTTGGGGTTTTCCGGACAATCCAGTCTAGGGCACCTCAACTAGTTGGAGATATCACCAAACCATTTATGAATATCAGTAATCCTTTCCTTAAATCTGTGCGAAACTGGGTTAATGATAAATCTACAGACGCTGAGTTTACTAAGCTTGGGAATCAAATGGCCCGCTCCATGAATCAGATTATTAGTGCGTTCGGAGGTACTAATGTTAGTGCAACCAAATTGATGGATAACGCTATTCGTGGTTTAACCGCTGGTGTACAAAAGTTTGGGGATATTGTTTCAAGTCACCATACTCAAATTGCCAATTTCTTTAGTGCATTTAAGACTGGTTCGGCAGCACAAGCTAAGATTTTTGCATCTGTTTTTATGGACTTATCAAAAGTTATGCTTCCAGTCCTTGATACAATGGCGAAATTTCCTAAAACTAGTGCTGCTTTAATTACAAGCTTTCTTCTAGCTTCAAGAGCAATTAAAACTCTTCAAGCTGGCATTAAGGGACTAGAAACTATTAAGACGGTAAGTGGAGTAATCGGGACATTTGGTCAAAAGATTAAAAGTATTCCTAACAGAAAAATTACTAAGATACAAGTTGATGGAGCACAATCAACACGTGATTTACAATCCTACAGTAATCGCTTAGAACGAATCCCTAAAACGAAGCGCACAGTGGTATCTGCTTCTACTACCCAAGCTAATAGAAATTTAGGTGCAGTTCAGAGGCAAGCTCAACGTGTCCCTAGAGCAATTAGCGTTCGTGCTACTGCTAATACTGCACAGGCTGTTACTAGCATTGCACGTGTTGGTACCACGTCTCAAACAGCAGCCACTCTCTCAAGAACTTCATTTACATTAATCGGGACCTCAGCAAAAATTGCTTCAACTGGATTAAGCCTCATCGGTGGACCCGCTGGAGCAATTATGCTAGTTATTCAAGGATTTCAATTACTTTATCAGCACTCGGCTAAATTCCGTAAATTTGTTGATGGAATTGCCAATACTGCAAAATCAATGGCCGGTAAAGTTGGCCGTTGGTTTGGTAATATGGCTACTTCTGCTGGTAAGCATATCAATAGAATGGCACAATCTGCTAAGCGCGGTTGGAAGAATATTAATCGTACTTCTCAGCAGTCAAGCCAACGAGAAATTAGGCTTCACAATCAAATGGCACAACGTAATCAGCGTGCTGCTCAGCAAATGTGGTCTAGGTTGAGTCGATCATGGCTTCAAGGATGGAATCTAAACAATCGATTAACGCGTCAAGGAGTTCAACAACAGATTCAACAGCACAGAACAATGTCTACAAGGATTGCTGTATTTAACACGCAACTGTGGAATCGTTCAAGGCAAGCATTTACTAAAGGCTGGAATGATCTGCGTAATTCGACTAGAAATGGTACGAATAACATTAATAATGAATTTAACCAAATGAAGGTTGCTGTAGGTCAACGAGCTCAGCAAGCAATGAATGACGCTAAGAACCATTTCCAACGAGGATATTCGGATATTAAATCTAATACATCTGGTTGGCGTGGTGACATGGCTAATATTTGGAGCGACACTCGTGGAAAGATTGGTAATATTGCTGATAATTTACGCGGGGATGCAACCAATAAGTTTTCCGATATGCACTCTAAATTGAATGATCTAACTGACAACGGTTTAGGGAAAATGCATGATGCTTGGCATAACCGCTTAGAAGGAATTGCAGAAGTTGTTACCAATTCAGGTGGGCATATCTTTAACCAGTTTAAAAACGTGTTGAATAATCTAGCTAAACCATTTGAGTCCTTAATCAACGGGATTAAAGATGGTGTTAACTGGATTCTTGATCATGTTGGTGGTGATGGGAAACTCGGTAGCTTTTCTTTCCCTGGTTTTGCTAATGGTACTAATGGTCCAATAGAAAGAGATCAATTAGCTTTACTGAATGATGCTCCTGGATCTCATTATCAAGAAATGGTTCATCGTGCTTCAACCGGTGAAACTTTCATGTTGCCGGCTAAACGTAATATGCTTTTCCCTCTACAAAAGGGAGATGAAGTTCTTGACGGTGAGCGTTCTCATAAATTAGCTACGATGATGCAAATGCCAATCCCGCATGCGAATGGTGCAATTGGTGATTTCTTTAGTGGCCTATGGAATGGTGCTAAGGAACTTGAAGATATTGCAGAAGATGCCTTGAAGAATGTTGTTGGCTTTGGTAAATCACTTTTCACTCACTTTGTCGCTAATATAACCCCTAAAAGTACCGATTCGCTTAACAGTGGTTTGAAACTTAATTTACCTGGATTTTATGCCGAACATTTAAAAGAATGGATGAAAAAACAACTGGATGATCTAGGCTCAGATACTCCTAAAAATGGTAACTGGGCTCCAGTTGTTAAAAAGGCATTAAGGAAAAATGGTTTACCTGATAGTGAGGCGTACGTCAATGCATGGCTAAAACAGATTCAGACAGAATCAGGAGGTAATCCCAAAGCAGTCCAAGGAAACATTGGTGATAGGAATAACGCCACTGGAGATTTAGCCAAAGGGTTAGTTCAAACAATTTCAGCCACTTTCAATGCTTATAAATTTCCCGGTCACGGAAACATATTTAATGGGTATGATAATCTGCTTGCTGGTATTGCCTATGCTAAAGCTACGTATGGTGCAAGCGGTATGCTATCTGTTATTGGTCACGGACATGGTTATGCTAATGGTGGTATTGCAACTACTCCATCCATCTTTGGTGAAGCTGGACCGGAAATGGCTATTCCACTAGATACTATGAAGTCAACACGAGCTTGGCAGCTATTGCGTCAAGTAGTTAATTACTATTCTGGTGAGCAAACGACTAACAACAATAAAACTACTCTTGTTGATCTGTCAAAAGTTGAAAAGAAATTTGATACTGTCTTAGCACAGAATGCAGCATTGATTAATGCAATCGAACGCTTAATCGGTGTGACTGATTCGGCTAATAATCCAACTGCTCGTTATCGACGAACGCAACGTGATATTAATTTAGCTCAAGCACAATCGTTAACAGGGATTTAAAAGGAGTGATTATGTGTGTCGGGTAAAGACTTGAATATTGTTGGTTATCAATATAACTATCCAAAGCTTTTTATCAAGCCACCTGATGGGGATGAAATAGATGCAGAAACTATTACATCAGGACTTCATTTTCTTGATGATGATTCAGATCCAATATTAACAACAACATATACTACCGATACTGGTGTTGATGGTTCTGTTTATTCAACATCACAAGTTGGGAAAAATGTAATCAATGCACGTTTCTATTTAACTTATGGTGACTGGTATGATTACAAAATGAAAAAGCATGAAATTGCTCAATTCTTCATGCAAAAAGGACTCTATCGTATTCGCAGTGATGCTGAGCCAGGTATTGTTAAATTTGTACGAGCTGGTAATTTTACGATTAAAAATCCTGAAGATCGTAGTCATGTCGTACAATTTTCAATTCCTTTTGATAATCCTTCTGGTGTTAAGTGGTCTTTGCCTTATAGTGATGACTTGATGAATTACGATCAAAACCTATGGCAATATGGGATGAACCTACCTAATGGGATTGATTTAAAATACCGCTTTGTTAATGAACATCATTTTAAGATTTGGAATGCTAGTGATATTACGATTGATCCAGCACAACGGTATAGTCTTAAAATTATTGTCACAGGGCAGACCGGGAAGTTTGATATGGTTAACCAAACCACAGGTGATGAGATAGTCTACGTTAATAGCTTGCAACCAAATGACCAATTAGTTTGGGATGATATGTATTGCTATGTGAATGGTGAATTATGCACTGATTCTACTAACTTGGCTTGGATGAGGCTGGCTTCCGGATGGAATGAATTTAAGATATACGGCTATAACAAAGTAGATATAAGATTTCATTTTCGCTTTGTTTATCTTAATTAGGGGGTGGGTCAGATGACAATATCTGTTTTAGAAGCATTAGAACAGCATCGTTATGTATATTTTGGCTTTGAATCACACCCCACCGATAAAGACCCTTGGCAGGCAACGCCAATTATGGCTTATTCAGATAATCTAGTCAGTTGGGAAACTATATCACGCCTTGAACAGTTAAATGGTCTGCGTGATGGGTACATGATTAAGATAGAGGATCGTTATTACATCATCGGCACGGGTGCTTTATATGTAACTACCGACTTTTATAGTTTTAAAAAGCTGGATTATCTGAAGGATGACAAGAACTATAAGAATGTGTGGGCACCAGAAATATTTAAAGATACAAATGGAAAGTATCATATTGTTTACTGTGCAGGGGATGCAGAAGCCGGGATCTTAAATGATTACATTGCTGACTTTGATCCGCAAACTAACAAGATTACAAACGAGGGACAAGCTATTACATTTGTTGATGGAGCAATTGATAATAGTTACCGGATTGACCCAGACATCTGCTTAATAGATGGAGTCTACTATCTGACAATTGGCGGTAACTATATATTTAGCTCGAATAATTATCTTGGCCCTTATCAGAAATTTCCCGTTAACTTTGCACCTACACCTCAAAAGTATAGTAATCATAGTAGTGGTATTGCTGGCTGGATTGAAGGGCCTAATATGTTTATTGATGGTAATAGTGTCCGGCTATTTGCAGATCAAACTGAGGGGAATGGACTAGTATTCCGCTCATCTACTATTGATGATATGTTTAATTGGGCTGATACAGAAAAGACTCGAGCAACATTCAAAATGCGGCACGGGTCTATTTTTGTTAATGATAAAATCACTGCTCAGGTTCCAGCTGAGTTTAACCATGCACCAAAGTTTAATCCTCAAATCACAATTCAAGGAATTCATACTACTAAGCCAGTACCGTTAACATGTTTTCTTAAATCATCTTTCCAAGTTCAATATGAGAATAATCAGACCAACCAGTTACAATTCGTGGCATATAATGATGGGTCGCCATCTTTTGCTCTAATTGCTAATGAATCAACTATCGAGTTTAATAACGATCTATATATCATTAAGAATATTGAACAGGATCGGACAGGAACTTCGCTGTATACCGTCACGGCTATGCAATATGTTAATAGTGAGATTGGTCGTGTTTTTCAAAAAAATGTCCGTAGTGGCACATTAACTTATTCTATTGATGAAGTACTAGATTTCTTTTTAAACGACGAAACTGCTAATCCATTTGGCTTTTCATATCATGTGTTTGGAGACTTTTCAAAACAGCAAATCGAAAATCTAGGTGGATGTTCCGGAAAAGATATGATTAGTAAGATTATCTCAACGTGGCCTGGAACAATTGTTAAACCTTTAGGAAAACGAGTAGATGTATATTCATCTGACCAGTTTTTAAGAAATTATCAAAGGCGAGTTGTATATAATCACGATTCAACCAATATGAAGCTGATTGAAGACAGTACAGTTATTGTTAATCAGATCACTTGTGTTGGTGGTTCGTATTCAACTGATGATTCAACTGCTAGTAGTTCAACAAAAGCGACTAGTAGCGGTGGAGCGGTAGTCGAAGATGGTTCTGTTCCTATAGAAAGCGGACAAGATAATACTGCAGCATTTCAAGCTGATGCTAAGAAATATTTGGGTGTTCCGTATGTATGGGGTGGTCACAATAAGGCTAACCCATTTGCGGGAATGGATTGCTCGGGATATGTGTCACAGGTTTATCACGATTTTGGAATTGAAATCCCAGCATATACTGTCGCTATGGAGAATAACTTTCGAGAAATTCCACGATCAGAAATTAAACCAGGTGATGTTGGCTTTTATGGCCCACATGGTAGTACTCACCACATTTGCTTGATTTTAGATAAAAACACGCAGATTTATGAGCCAGAGCCGGGACAGAGTTGTAAGACAGCTACTATCGATAGTTTCCCACCTAATTGGTATGGCCGTAATGATGAAATGCAGGCCAAGATTAGTACTAAAAAAGTCGAAATGGCCCCAACTGAAACTATTAAATTAGTTGCCAATTATAATGGTGGAACATATACGCCAGATACTGATTCCACACAAACTCATTATTACTTTCAGCCGTTTACTTTAACGGATGAGCATTCAAAGGATGAATGGGGATTACACCCCGCTTCATCAATATTGCAAGATGACAGATTTAAGGATGCTAACGCTATGCGAGAATATGCACGTACGCAGTTAGTGTTGGAGCCATCTGTATCAATTGAAATTGTTTTGAACACTAATGAAATGCCAATTCCGGGTGAACAAGTATATTTAACAATTCCAGAAGTAGATGATCGAACTTTGCTAGGCGAGACTGATACTCAGCATGCTTATAACACTAAAGTTACTTTAGTTGGCTATACCTGGTATCCATACAATCCTTCACAAGGAACTGATAATATTTATCAGAATTTGCCAGCAACATTGTTACACTCACAAACGTCATTAACTAAACTTGAACAATTAGCAAATGCTATGTTTGATCGGATCCCACAAGTATTTTATGGGCAACACGATCCATCGGCTAATCAAGCAGTTAAAAATGGTGCAATTTGGGTAAAACCAATTGTTGATCAAACTACTTCTTCAAATAACACTGATAAAGATTTAACGATTGGAGGTGAGACACAGAATGACAGAAAATAATCAGCTCTCAGACGAAGCGAAAAATAATTCAACAGATACTTCATCAACTGATGTTTCCTCAGCGGTGATTGGAAATCATGAAAATGCTGTTGTCCCTCATAAAATTAGCAATCATGACAAATTAGTTCAGACAATGGTCATGGTTGACGGTGAATGGATTAATGTTAATGATACTAATGACCAAGCTAATATGAAGGAAGATATGCATAAGGTCAACAAGAAGGTTGTTGAAGCGCAAAAAGGAATTGTTGAAGCCAAAAACTCAGCCGAATCAGCGGTAAAATATGCTGACTCGGCTGTTAGTGCTTCTAAGGTTAATAGTAACGCAATAGTAGCTCAAAGCTCGGCGATTAGTGAAGCAAAAGCGGCGGCTGATGATGCAGCAAGTAAAGCGCAATTTATAAAGGAAAATGCTAGCAGTGAAGCGGCTGCAATTAGAAATCAGGTTACAGATGTTGCTAACAATGTTTCCTCTGTGAAGGTAGACGTTGCGAGTGCCGCTAGTGACGTTGCTAATCTCAAAGTTGATGTTCAAGCTAATAGTGCTGCGATTATTAAGACTAATGAAGCAGTTAGTGTCCAATCAAAGAGTTCATCAGATGCAATCAATGAGTTGAAGATTGCTAACGGTCAAGTTGAATCAATTGCTAAAGACGCTAAAAATAATGCTACAGTTGCAAAACAAACGGCAGATTCAGCAACTGCATTAGCGCAAGATGCAAAGAATAATGCTGTACTTGCCACCCAAACAGCTACCAGTGCAACTGTTGAAGCGACGAATGCTTCAAGTGCAGCCGCAAAAGCAGAACTGTCCGTTAATGGTTTAACTACCAGAGTTACTGCAATTGCAGGGGATAACAAAAAATTTAGTAATCAGATTACATCGACAGAAACCATTCTCCAGCAAACGAAAGACCAGTTACTTCAAAAGGCTGATAAGTCAGTCGTTGACCAAGCTAATAATTTAATTAGTCAACTGTCAGCTGAACAGAAGATAATGGCTGGGCAAATCAGCAAAAAAGTTTCATCCTCTGAATATCAGACATTGAGGGATAAAGTTAATGGGATAAATGTCGGTGGCCGAAATTTAGCCGCAAATACAAATCAAGAATATATTATGGGATTCGGAATTCCCAATACCACATGGAAAGATGGCTTCGCTTACGCACCACTTCCTACAACTGGCGGAGGTGGAGAAATATTCCCACAAGATCCGCATACGTTTTGGTATGGTTTGATGCCAGGGCAAGAATTCACGCAAACTATTTGGTTCCAAACGGATGCCGATATTATAGATGTTAATGCCGCTCAAATTACTTGGTTTACGTCTGCTAAGCATGACTATCAACCAGCTAAAATTCAAAAACTAGGAAATAATAATTACAAAATATTTAGTACGTATAAATGGCCCGGTAAGAGCAATAATAGTGTTCGACTATTTGACATTGTTAATCTTAATCTAGCTGTTAATCTAAAATCAGGTAGCTATCTAAAATTTGGTAAATTAAAACTTGAAGTTGGGAATGTTTCAACTGATTACTCTCCCGATCCCGATGATACCATTGCTGCAATTAGTAAGAACACAACTGCCATTGATGAGAATAGCAAAGCGATCAAATTAAAGGCTGATGCAACGGAGGTAAATAACCTAAAAGGCACTGTCAATTCTCATTCCGCTTCAATTAATCTCTTTAGTGATCAGTTAAAGAGTATGGTTACCGAATCTAAAGTTAATGACATTATTAACGGGAAAGGTTTCGCTACTCAAAGCTACACACAATCAATAGTGAACCAAAAAGCTGATCAATGGAATACAACAATTGCTGGTTTAACTCAACAGTTAAACAATTCAAGTGATGTTAACCTGGCAGAAAAAACTAATCAAGGAACGACTAATTGGACTGTCAGTCCTGGAAATGGAGCATCAACCATTAGTGAAGTTAATATTAATGGAATTCGTGGTGTTCGTTTTACTCAAACAAGAAAGTCTACGAGTTGGTGGGCAATTGCTTATCAGTTGAATCTTGATTATTTTGAACCAAATCAAGACTATATCATTAGTTTTGATATACGAACTTCGTCAGACAATTTTAGCCAAGGCGGAATGTTGAATATTGCGCGTGGAGATTCTTCGCATGCTTATTTAGCTAACACTAGTTTTAGGACAAATTTTAAGAAAAATCAGTTAACTCATGTCTCTTGTACTGGTCACAGTTATGGTTCATTAGATAAAAGTGGTGAAACTTTTTATCTTAATAGCCTAGGGCTAGGACAATGTGATTGGGTTGATGTTGTGAATCTTAAAATTGCTCGTGGAACGATTGATAAAGGATATTCCCCAGCTCCTAGTGATACAGCAACTACAACTCAATTAACTACAATGCAAGCTTCTATTGATGGTTTGCAAGGTATAGTTAAAAATAAGGTTGATCAGTCTCAATATACTCAGCTTGCAGGAGTAGTTCAGACAAAAGTTAGCCAAAGTGACTTTAATCGTTTGAATAATCAAGTTAATGTGCAAACTTTAGATAGTGCAAATATTGATAATATGAAAACAACAGGCCACTACTTTGTCCACAATCTAACTGGTAACCCGATTGGTGGCTGGGTTTATGTTGATGTGGCTGGAAATGCTAACGACAGAATTCGTCAAGATGTTTACCAGGATAGTGGCACAAAGCATGCATTCAGACGCTGGTTTGGTACGAGCTGGACAGCTTGGTCCACTGGTGCAGAAGAGTCTGAAATTACACAATTACGCAATGATATTAATTTGCGGGTTAAAAGCGGTGATCTCCTTAGTCAAATTAATATCGCAGCTGGTCATACCTTGATTCAATCTAACAAGATTTACTTTGATGCTGATTCATTTGTCATGAGTCCAAATTCAAAAGCTTTTATCCCTAGTGCTTATATCACTAATATTAATGCAGATAAAATTACGACCGGAACATTAGATGCAGCTAAATTCAATGTAAAGAATTTTAGTGCTGACAATATTGTCGGCGGTACTTTGAATGGAGTAGTTGTTAAAACAGGTACTAATGATCGCTATTTTCAAACCTCAAAAGACAATATTTATTGGGTGCGTAATGATGGTATGTCTCTTGTTGGAAACGACACATACCTAAATCGTGCTAATGGATTAAATATTGCTGATGTGAATAATATTCAATTAACGACCTGGGGTGGCGCGAGTGTGAATCCGGATGGTAGTATCGTAAATACATCAGGTAATGCAGGACATCCTAAGATTGTAGTAGACACGAATGGCAACTGGGATCCTGATGATCCGTATGGCACAAAATGGGGCGGCGGTCCTGGTGATAGCGAAATTGCACAATGGGTTGGCAGCAAAGAATATACAGTCCTTACTCGAGGAAAAGGATTTACCGTCCGCCTTAATGATGGCAACAATAAATCAACTTTTGCCATCCAAAAAGATAATAAATTGGGATTCTACGTTGGACAAGGTGAAAATGGTAATCAAGTAAACGTTCAATTTGCAGGAGATGGCTCGGGATTTAACGTTCATGGTAATTTTAATGTTTATGGTGCTAAAAACTCTGCGGTTAAGACATCACAAGGGGACGTAGCTGTTTCAGCTTATGAAACTGCTGAATATTATTTTGGTGATATTGGTGAAGGACAAACTGGTGATAGTGGTATTGCATTTGTCGGTATTGATAAATTGTTCAGCGAGACCGTCAATACTAGCATTCCTTATCAAGTATTTATTACCGCTTATGGTCCCGGAAATCTCTGGGTTGACCAGCGGGAGCATGACCGTTTTGTTGTGAAGTCTGACCGACCGAACGTTAAATTTGGCTGGGAAATCAAAGCTAAGCGAAGAGGATATGAAAATACTCGTTTACAAAAAGTAAATTGACCAGAGACAGGCTAAGGGCTTGTCTTTTTATTTAGGAGGAATTTTTTATGGATAATTTAAAAGTTGAAGCTAATGATGTAATCACCGAATATCGGGAAAAGAACAGTCAACTCGAATTTGATAACACCGTTTTGCGACTTCAAGTTAAGAAATTGCAAAGCAAGATCAGTGAACTGACTGCGTCTAAGAAGAATGACGTTAAGAAAGCAAATAAATAGGAGGTAACATATCATGACAATGAACATTTATCGTAATCGACTTAGCTATGACTTTGACTCACAAGGTAACACTATTGATGCGATGGTTGGTTTTAACGGCCTAAATGATACTGGTGAAACAGCAATGGCCACTATTAAAGTTACAAAGGAAATGTTAGGTGAAGGCAAGACTTTTGATGATGTATCTAATAAGGAAATTACAGAATTAGCTAAGCGGAAGTGGATGGAGTATATTCAACCAGAATCGACTTCAACACAGCAATAGGAGGGATAGTCTATGGATGACTTTCCACGAATAGATATATGGGACGAACCGAGTCCTTTCCAAAACTCACAAGCTTACGAGCAGAAGAATCATAACTGGGCTGTTCTACGAAACTATGGTAATTATGTTAGCTCATACTTGAAAGGTATTACTGATGCCTGGGAAGTTCGCTGGGCGGCTCAGATTAATAAGACCCCTCAGCCGAGCGAGATTATAGATGCAAGGGTAGATGTCTTGGGGCATACGTATCCAACGTTAAAGCAGCACCTTGATGCAATGGAAGTTAATTCAGTTGAAGCTGAAGCAGATACCAAGCATTACGGAGATCAAGCAACTTCTTGGGCTAACTTGAAAATCCTTAACTTGTCACAAAACAGTACTGGCTTGTCTTATCGATTAATCGGTTCTGTTAATGCTTCAATTCCGCAATTGGGATATGCTGAATGTTTTATTGATGATCTGCAAACACAAACAGCTTAGGAGGCGATAGGATGGGGTTCTTACCAACGAGAGTAAAACTCTTTCAAAAAGATGAGAAGAAGCGCAAGCACCAAGTATTCCCGGAAACTGATCTAAATTCAATTGTTGATTTTAACGATTATCGTAGTCAGATGGCAGATATTGTAGATGATCTGCAGAAACAGATCCGGGAATTGCAGCGAAAAGTTGATCGTTAGGAGGTAAAGTTCAATGGCAGATAAAGTTTATATTAAAGATAAAGATGGTAACGATTTACTGGTGGCCACTGATTGGTCAATTATTCAAAACAAACCAAGTAACTTAGCAACTACTAATCAATTACCTGTGCTGGGGGCATGGCAACGTGATGGAATTATTTATAAAAACGGAGCATATGACTGGGATCATGTAAACAATGGCTATAACTGTGCTTATAGAATTGCAGATCTTGGCGGCTTTAAGATTGTGGAATTACGGTTAGCCTTTGGTGTAAATCGTGATATCACTGATGATATAGAGGTTATTGACTTACCTGCTATTATTCGCCCGGATGGCAATGAAGAGTTATGGAGTGCAACTGGTACGCGTGGTGTTTTCATCCATACTACACCTGATGGGAATGTTCATGTTTATTGTCAGAAGTTTAGTGATGGTGACAAGTATACCCACGATGGGCTATTAACATATCATACGGTTTACTTCACGACTATTTAGCGAAGGTGATAATTTGGTACATTTGACAATTGAAGATGCGGCTAGCATTTTAAGCATTGGTTTAGTTCTCTGGGGTGTGTTGAAGTTTGGCCTAACTGGTCCATTAGAAACCGCCATTAAAGAATTACGCCAAACCATTAACCAAATGAACACTGATAATAAAGAACGTGATCGCGGAACAAGAGAAATTCTTGATAAATTAGCAAAGCATGATATTAAGTTAGTGTCACATGAAGAACGGTTAAACACCTTAGAGGAGGAACATCGTCATGAAAATGATTAATGATATTGTATATTGGTTTATTTCATCAGGCACTGCAACGGTGCTTTTTATTTTTGCCTGGAAATATCTCAAACCGGTTCTGGAAGCGAAAAAACTGCATGCTAAGACATTACAAGAAAAAGAACTATTAGATGTTCTTGAGAAGTTAGCAGATAATGCTGTCACTAGTTTGAACAGTAATCAAGCACTGACAGGACATGATAAGTTTAAGGTGGCTACCCAGACTGTTGGGATTGCATTAGCTGATAAGGGATTTGATGTAAGTCAGTCAACTGTAGAACATGCTGTTCAAACTGCTTATGAGAAGAGTGACTTAACACCAGCCACCCCAAAAAATCAAATTAAAACAGGCGTTATTGACAATACCAACGCATCAGAAATCCCAGCCGGAGAAATCAAGACGGGTGTGATTGATAATGACTAGATCATATGTGATTGATGTATCCGCCTATCAGCCACAGGCAACTTATTATACGTTTTGGGAGAAATGGAAAGCACGTGGCGTTAGGGGAGCAATTATTAAGCTTTCTGAAAGTACTTATTGGCGTAACCAATATGGTGCCGGACAGATTGCAGCAGCTAAGCATGTCGGCTTTAAAGTCAGTGGCTACCACTTTAGTCGCTTTATTGGCGATGGCAACCGTGCACGCTTAGAAGCCAATACGGCTATTGCTACAGCTAATACGATGGGACTTGAACATGGTAGTGCATTAGTCCTTGATTATGAAGAACGTGCAGGCTACCAATCAGCAAATACTTTAGCAGCAATCATTTTCTGTAATGCTGTTAAACAAGCTGGTTTTATTCCAGTGTTCTATTCATATTCGGGAATGCGTGACTTATGGGATTACGAGGCCATCTATAAGGCAACAGGTGCCAAACTTTGGATTGCATCTTATCCAACAATGGCAGGAGTTACTCAGCCAGATTATGAGTACTTCCCAGCAATTAGCACTCATACTGATGCTTGGCAATTCAGTAGCAATGCCTGGGGCGAGCAGATTGATATTAGTGTAGATTTTACAGGAGTGTTTACAATGGAAGAAAAAGTTACAAGCGGTGGAAATCTGGATTCAGTACGCTTCGATGGAAATAAGCTAGTAGTTAATGGCTGGTTTGCAGCTGCTCAAGCGCAAGGTAAGCCATATGCATTTGCTATTTTAACGAATGAACAGGGGAGTCAAGAGTTTGGTCGTGCTCAAGTCAATATTACTAGTCGGCCAGACGTTCCAAAGGTTTATCCAGATATTCCTAATGGTGCTAACTCTGGTTTTAGTGCTAGCTTTGATTATTCAAATCAGATTAAAGGTAAGAAGTTGCATTTGATTTTCCGTTATACAGATGACACAGCTGGTAACGGAAATTTTGTCGATTATGTATCATTGTTAGACTTAACAAAGAGTGCCGCTAATCTTGATAATGTTGATACAGTAGTCTTTAGTAATAAGCTTCAAGTTAGCGGGTGGTTTGCTACTGATATGTCATTAGGATTGAATCACCGTTTCTTGATCCTATGCGATGTTGCTGCACAACATGAATTACAAAGAATTGAGTATAATCCAACTAGTCGTGGCGATGTCCAACAAGCTCACCCAGATATTTTTGATAGCGAATTATCCGGATTTAGTGGTCAGTTTGATTATTCTTCTGATTTAGTCGGCCATCAGTTACAAGTAATTGCTCGTTTCTCAGATGATGAACATGGTGAAGGCAATCATATTGATTATTGGTTTGAGCCAATTAAAGGCCCAACAATGCCTGTGATGGACGGCAAAACAACTACTGAAGTGATCTGCCACGAATTTTCGGCTGAGCAGATCACTGGTGGCCTGATCAAGCTGGCAATGAAGTAGGAGGTGAGAACGTGGGACAAAGATTAATCGATAACATCGAGACCAATGACATGAATTTCAAACACCTCGAAACTACTAAGGATATCGTAATCTCACCGAAGAATGAATACGGTGATCCCCAACGCCCTGATGTTTCCCATAAATGGACAGCGAAGGTTTCAGACGGTACTAATTACGTTGGTGATTATGCCGTTAAAATCAGTGGTGCAAGCATGGTTGTAGATAGTGAAGATTTTACAAAACTACCTGTTGGCAAATATCAGCTTGAAATATGGGAGCAATGGAATGATGTTGACGGAACAAGTCAACTTTCTATCTACCCGTCTCCCCAACAGACGATCCCCTTCACTATCTACGCCAACATTACGGATCAGGCCGGTAAGGAGATCAAAGAGATCGGCTTCCAGGACGTCGTGGACCAGGCCGTGATGAACATCGGCATGAACTACGTCTTCAAAGTGAACACCGTTGGTCCGGACGACAAGGCTACAGTCGTACAGGCGGCCAGTGGCGGTAAGAACTACGTCACCTTCAACATTCCACAAGGTAAGACAGGGGAGCGTGGTTTCCGTGGGCCAGCCGGTAAAGCTTTCCATATCCAGCAGACGTTTGCCTCAGTAAAGGATATGGAAGCGTCGCAGGGAAAAGGCTTTGAGGACGGCGACTTTGCCATGATCGCCTCAAAGCTGGATGACCCCGACAACTCGAAGCTGTACGTCTGGACTGCCGACACCAAGAAGTTTACGTACATCAGTGACCTGTCTGGTGCTACCGGTATTCAAGGCCCAGCTGGTCCAGCACCGACCCTTCATGTCACGAAGGTAACTAGTCTGCCGCCTACGGAAACCCCAACCTTCAAAGCAACCCTGGTCAGTGATGGCAACTACAACATCGAGGTCGGGATCCCAAAGGGTGAGAAAGGCGATCCTGGCAAGGACGGCTACACACCCGTGCGGGGCACCGATTACTGGACGGATAATGATAAGCAGGCTATCCAGAACGAGGATAAGCAGTACATTAACGGTAAGATTACGGATGCTTATACGAAAGCAAAAGCTGACATAGAAGAGCTGATCGAGAACGGAAAGTGGTGATCGCATGAGCTTAATCGAAAAGGCCACAGCTTTGGCAGACGGTTTCCGTAGTTTGTATGGCACAACTGATAAGTATACCCTTGCTGATATGAAAACTGCTTTATCCGGATTGCAGATCCATAATTTCTTAAATGAGGGGCAATCACTTGATACTACTAACGGAGATGAAACTAAGGATCTTCAAGGACTAACAGTCGACATTTGGAATCAACACCTTTGTGGAAAGACGGTAACGTTTAGTTGTGACATTGAATGGTCTGGATATGTTAAAAATGAAAATATTGGAAATCGAATTGGTTTTGAAATGCAAACAATAGACATCAATAATGGTAACCAGTGGTATGGTCCTTGGTATTATCCACAAAGTGAAGCTGGAAGTACCCACTTATTAACGACTCAATATATTCCAGAGAAAGCAATTAAGTCAATTGAATATTGCAGTGCCTATAATCAGATCAATTCAACTGCTACTGTAAAGGTTACCAACTTTAAGATGGTAGTAAATCCAATGGGTGAGGATAAATAGCGTCCTCTTTCTGCTATTGCTTCCAAGTCTGGAGGCGATAGCATGAGCTTAAGCGAAAAGTTAACGGGATTAGCAGATGAAGTTAGAGACGTTTCAAGTCTTAACCAGAGACTAAGTATTGAGGATATGACAAGAGAGGTTAGCCAGATGAGTAGCTTAAATAATTTCTTTCTCACAAAGTTGCCTGTAATGAATGATGGTAAAGGGCACCTTTCTACTCCACATGGTGCTGCACAACGTTTCAACAACCAAGGCGGTCTTACCGGAGAATTAGTTCATCCGGATAGTACAAACATTGTCGTAAATGCTCTTAAAGGAGATGTAGTTACACAATCATTTGTAATGAAAACAGATGCTAACTTCAAAAATGTTACTTTTAACTTCCAAACGAGTGATGGGGACCAGGTAATAACTGCTGGAGTTAAGCGGCTCACTCAAAATATTTATAA
>Ga0073908_1001928_pt1 | contig 27099 bp, 31 predicted proteins | sample MucameincwithD2O_FD_65484 | JGI IMG/M metagenome (GOLD analysis project Ga0073908, IMG submission 65484) | Mouse cecum microbial communities from Vienna, Austria - Mucus amended microcosms incubated with D2O | ecosystem: Host-associated > Mammals > Digestive system > Large intestine > Cecum...
TTGCCACGGTGGGCGATGTACGGGACATACATCCATGAATATGGAGGCATGTCAGCAGTCACAGACTGTGAACATGTCTTTAATACTCTTAAGCATGATTAAGTTTCACCACTAATGATGAAGAATGTAGAATGCATAATGGATAATGCCGAATGCTAAATCAAAATTAATCTTTTGTTTGCCAATCTTGATTTTTATTCCTATTTTTGCCAAACTTTGTCAAAATAGCGAATAACAATAAATGTATACAATCGGGCTAATTCTTAAAGACTTACGCGAAGATAGAGGTATCTCCGTAAACTCTGTGCAGGAGAAATCGGGCATCGACGCCACTCTTTTGAGCAGAATCGAGAATGGCCGGAGACTTCCTACATTGCAGCAAATAAGCCAATTGTCGCAAATTTACAATGTTGACGAGCAACAGCTTATCGTGCAGAGAGAAAGCGACCGCATCGTAAAGTCGATCGAATACCCTGAAATTGCCGAAGAAACCCTTCAGGCCGCAGAAGCTAAAGTTCGCTACGGCGAACAATACATGTCTTTGTTTCAGGAAATTATATACCCCAGTACGATAAAGCTCGAAAGCCGCCGCTACATCGGCAGCAAAGCCAAACTTACCGACTGGATTTTGACAACCATTTTAAGCGAAACCGAAGATGTAAAATCTTTTTGCGATATTTTCGCCGGTACGGGCACGGTGTCGAACAAAGCCGTTAGATTATTCGACAAAGTGATAATGAACGACTTCCTATTCTCCAACAATGTGATATATAAGGCTTTTTTCGCGCCCGGAGAATGGAGCCAGTCGAAATTATACGACATCATATACTCGTACAACCGCCTCGACCCGCGCGATTTAGACGACAATTATTTCTCTATCAACTTCGGCGGCAAATTCTACGAGTACGGTCTTTCAAAACTGATAGGCTATATCCGACAGGACATCGAAGACCTCAGGCCCACCCTGACAGAGAAAGAGTACAATATACTCCTCGCTTCGCTGATATACAATATCGACAAGCTTGCCAACACCGTAGGGCACTTCGATGCATATATCAAGAAACCGATAAAGGAACGCCCCTTCCGAATGAGGCTGATCGATGCCAAGTCAATACCTAATGTAGAGATATACCGGGGCGACGCCAACGAACTCGCCCGCGCCATAGATGCCGATGTAGTATACATCGACCCGCCCTACAATTCGCGACAGTACTGCCGATTCTACCACCTATACGAAACACTCGTAAAGTGGGACATGCCGGAGCTTTTCGGCACCGCTCTAAAACCGGCGCCCGAGAATATGAGCCGCTACTGCACAAACCGAGCGTCAGAATCGTTTATGGACCTCGTGGCAAATATAAATGCGCGATACCTTGTCGTTTCTTACAACAACACCTACAACTCCAAAAGCAAGTCGTCGGAAAACAAAATCAAACTCGAAGACATCAAGCGCATTCTCGAAATGTGCGGCGAAACACGTGTTTACGAGCATAGCCACTCTGCTTTCAACACCGGCAAGACCGAGTTTAAAGAACACAAAGAATTACTATTTATTACCAAAGTAGATGAAACAAAAAAACGTGAATCGTTCGCCACTATTCTACGTAGGTGAGAATGTGGCTGACGATACAGTTTTAACTGTCCGGTAATTACCATGTCAACAGAGTTAGTGACGCTCAGTGCATATTCATCGCGCCCTCTCTTTTCAGCGACACCATAGACCAAATCGACTGGGTAAACGACACCAAAAACCTGACAATACGAGCCTACAAGATAGCCGATTTCATCAACTATCTCGCATCTGCAAAGAAACTGTACAAGTAAATATTACCAGCCGCCCGAAGCGCCGCCGCCTCCGGTCATACCACCGCCAAAGCCGCCTCCGCCGAAGCCTCCGCCGCCGTGACCGCCACGACCACCGCCACTAATTATGATAGGGGCAACAAGCGTAGGGATGACATAGTATACAGAGTTGACATGACCGCAATTGAGACAGGTGTACTCCTTGACACCCTGGCCTTTACGAGCCGTTGTGGCCGGATATAATATTCGGTCGCGAGTGAGTCGGCAGGCTCGCGAATGGCAAAGCTCGCAAACGCGGTAACCCGAGTTTGCCTTTACATACGGCTCGATATCGGTCTCGCCACATTTAGGACACAGCCACACATCATAATCCACCGAGCCTATACGCTCCTCGGTGTCCTGGGCCTGGTTTAGATAATCATTGTCGTGAACTTCGTCAACCTTGTTCATCTTTGTTCCGCAACGAGGGCATTTGCGTGCGCTGTTGCGGTAGCGCTGCATGGCAAGGAGCAGCGGCACCGACGCCACTGCCGGCACGCCAAGGCCAAAGAAAGTCATCGCAAGATACACCGGCTTCAGGCCATTGAGCGCCAGATATTTGTCGTGACGCGACTTGCTGCGGTTGTTGTACATTGTCAGCAGCAGCAAACCAAGCATTATCAATGCAATAACCACCGCTATACCGAAATACATGCCGAAAAACGAGCCGAGGTCAACCTCCTCGCGACGCGAGGCAAAATCCGCATCTTGCTCTCGCGACAAGATTTCGGCGGCTGTATCGGGGTCGGTAAGAATGCCCCTTATGGTTTCTGAGGCATCCACAATACCCTTGCCGTAATCACCTTTGCGGAATGCAGGGAACATCTGGTTGCGCAAAATGCCCGCGCAAACGACATCAGGCAGCACGCCTTCGAGGCCGTAACCAGGCCTTATAGCTGCTCTACGGAGGTCTTTTGCCACGAGTATCAGCAGACCGTTGTCAACATCGCTTTTGCCAAGCCCCCACTTTGTAAACAATTCTGTCGCAAAACTGTCTATATCGCCGCCTTCGATATCATCGACCACCACAACAACAGCCTCGGCACTCGTAGAGCGGCGTATGTCGCGCATAATGGCATCGGCCTGAGCCAAAGCCTCGGGCGAAAGTATATTATCAGGATCGGATACAAAACGCGTACTGTCGGCCAGATGTACATTCGGTATCCGGTCGACAGTATATGTTGCTGCAAACGCTGCCAGCGTGAGCAGTATGAGATTAAGTACTACAAATATACGTTTCATTTCTTACGTCGGAACAGTGGCGCTGCCATTCTGAATAGGCGGAAAGCTAAAAATGCATATTCGGCAACCGAGAAAGCCCCGGCGACACGCGACAGCAGCGACGAACGACCGCCTACGAGAGGCATCTTCTGCTTGTAGGAGCTGATTTCGGCGCTGAGTTTGAACTTTTGTATTTCCATTCGCGCCTGCACAAGTGCTCGACGCATACGTATCTGGTCGAGAGTAAGTCCCGACCATTGTACGTCCTCTTCCTTAGGATACGGGGGTAGATTGATCATGGTTACTTTCGGTTGTTGCGGGAGGGTCAAGTAATATGGTACTGAGGAATCTTGCAATCGGATTGACAATCAAAGCCTTGCGACATGCCACAAGCACAATCAGCAAGATGATGTAGAATCCTGCCACTATGATAAATGACCAAAGCGGGCTCAGCGACGCAGCGAGCGCAATGCCGATAGCAATCGACACAAAAACCATTGCCACAGTCAATATTATAGTCAGCAGCGAGGCAAGCGCTATGGCCGACAACAGCCGCGTGAGCTTCTCGGTCACATTCAAGCGGGCATCCTCGATCAGGAGCTTTACATACTTGCTCACTATCCGGCTGATGCCCGAAAAGCCGGTTGGGGTCTCAGTAGGTTCCATAATGTGAATAGCGGTTATGGTTCGAAGTATATAGCGAAACTCCAAACCCCGGATTACATATTCTACCTCAAGGCGTTATGGCCAATCCGGCCACAACCGCCCGAGGATATTCTTTTGATTCCCGGTATAAACCGGGATACTCCGGCTCATGCCGGAGTATCTTGTTATTTCTTAGCTTCCTCTACCTCCGAGGCAATCATCTCTACCAGTTCGTCAACATCTTCAACTGCAATGATACCTTTCTTTTGGAGGATGAGTTTGATGCGCTCGCGCAGTTCCTCTCCGGTGGTGGGGGTAAGCAGGGCGGTAACGGCTGCGCCGACGGCCGCGCCGAGCACAAATGTCATTAATCCTTTCATAGTAGTGTGTTGTATGCTTTAGGGTTATGCCTATAGGGTTCTTGATCGAGGAAAACAGCCCGCTTGCATACGATGTCTATCTTCCGCGGCCTCAAACCCTTACCAGGCAGTTTGGCAAGTCACAACTTGCTATACTTAATAGATTTATTTTACTTCTTTGATCTCTTCAGCGATCTGGTCGGCCAAGCTCTCGAGGTCTCCCTCTTTGATGCCGGGCACATGGCTGCGGATATATGAGCGAATTGCGGCACGTGTGTCGCTACCTTTCTGGGGGGCAAGAAGCAGGGCGGTTGCTGCGCCTACGAGGGCGCCACCGATTGCGGCGATGATAACGGGTAATCCTTTCATTGTTGTTATATTTTTGGTTTGTTAGTAGTTTTCTTTCTTAAAACATACAAAGGTAACAAAAAGTTTCGGACTCCGGCAAACAAATTTGCCGTTATCGTGGATTTTCCTTATTTTTGCAATTGATATGACTCATACAGACACCGACATAGGGCTGCGTCAGGCGCAGGCTGTCGTAGACCGCTGGATTACTTCGGTCGGGGTACGATATTTCTCGCCGTTGACAAACATGGCAATCCTTGCCGAAGAAACCGGCGAGGTTGCGCGTGTTATTGCTCGTACCGACGGAGAGCAATCGCCTAAAGAGGGCGAAAAACTCGACTTGGCCGACGAACTCGCCGACCTTCTGTGGGTTACAATGGCGATTGCAAACCAGCACGGAATAGACCTCGCGGATGCTTTTGCCAACAATATCAATAAGAAAAACGTTAGAGACTTCGAGAGGCATCTCCTCAACCCGAAACTCAAACATAACTAACTAAACATCTTACAACTATGGCAGACACACCATTCGAAGACAAATACACCCAGGTTATCAGCGCCAGCAAAGTAGGCGAAGACGATGCTGCAGTTGATACAGCCGTAAAAAAAATACTCGACGAGCATTTCGACGAGAACAATAATAAGGAGGTATACAAATTCCTGTTCAACACTATCGACCTCACCACCCTCAAAGCAACCGACACCCCCAGCTCTGTGGCCCGCTTCACCGAGGCGGTCAACGACTTCGAGGAGCAGTTCCCCTCGCTGCCAAATGTTGCAGCAATATGCGTATACCCCAACTTCGCATCTGTAGTTCGCACCGTGCTCGAGGTTACAGGCGTGCGTATCGCATGCGTTTCGGGAGCATTCCCCTCGTGCCAGTCGTTCCAAGAAGTCAAGATTGCCGAGACAGCGCTCGCTGTGGCTAACGGTGCCGACGAAATCGACATCGTGCTCAATGTAGGCGACTTCCTCGACGCTGACTACGAAAGCGTATGCGACGAAATCGAAGAGCAGAAAGAAGTCACTCGCGACGGCCGACTCAAAGTCATCCTCGAAACAGGAGCTCTCAAGACCGCTCGCAATATCAAGAAAGCATCAATACTGAGCCTCTACAGCGGTGCCGACTTCCTTAAGACTTCGACAGGCAAGGAATTCCCCGGTGCAAGCCTCGAGGCAGCATACACTATGATGCTATGTATCAAGGAATACTACGAAAAGACCGGCCGAATGGTTGGTTTCAAGGCTGCCGGAGGTGTTTCTACCGCCGAAGATGCTGTTAAATACTACACCCTTGCTAAAGAAATCCTTGGCGAGCAGTGGCTCAACAACGATTACTTCCGTCTCGGGGCATCACGCCTGGCAAATAACCTGCTCTCGGCTATCGTAGGTTACGAAGTAAACCACTTTTAATTAATACGATGCCGTAGGGAACAATCCCCTACGGCATCGATTTAAATATTATAAAACCACACCTCACTCCAATTTTTTATCGCAGCAATGAAAGTATGGATTTATCTCGACGGGCGTCAGCAAGGGCCTTTCGAAATGGAAGACCTGGTTTCGAAAGCCGGTTTTGACCAAAACACCCGCGTATGGTTCGAAGGACTCCCCAAATGGTATCCCGCAGGAAGCCTTGAGCAACTCGCTCCTCTGTTCGACGGAACAATCAAACCTACCGACAGCGAGAATGCTCCACAAGCCGTAGAGGAAAATACCGAAGAACGCCACAGCGAGACCGATACCGACGATCAGACCGCACAGACCGCGCAAGAGGCCAACGAGCAGGAAGAACCTTCCCTCCAACAAAGTGAATACCCGGTTCAAGACAATCAGCCCAGGTGGGCGCCCGGACGGGTATATCGCCCCGCACAGCAACTTGCCGAGCCTTGTCCGCCCTCATATCTGGGTTGGTCGATATTCCTTATGATTTGCTGCTGCTCTCCCCTGAGCCTCGGCGCACTTGTTGCTTCAATCCTCGTTTCGAGTTACTATAGCTCGGGCAATCTCGACAAATCGAAGAAGGCTTCGGAATGGGCCGCATGGCTTATTATGCTATCATTCGCCCTCGGCATGATACCTTCGATGTTTGTCAGCGCCTTAATGGGCTGATGAAGGCTCCCGGTGCACACCACCGCCTGGCAACGATAGCGGCAGCTGCGGCCGTTATCGCCATTATAGTAGCGGGCATATGGTATTACTACACCACTGACCCCTCTACCGGTGGACTGAAATGCACATTCAAACTCCTTACCGGCTACGACTGCCCCGGTTGCGGAAGCCAGAGGGCTCTCCACGCATTGCTCCATGGCGAATTTGCCAAAGCCTGGAACTTCAACCCCATGGTGTTTTTCGCCGTGCCTTTGGCTTTATATTACCTTATCGTCGAGGCCGGTCGCAAGCGCTGGCCAAGGCTGCATGCCGCCTCGATAAGGCCGCTTATTATTGTTGCGATATTTATAGGTATCGTGGCTTATTGGATAATACGCAATCTGTAACAACGCTCTAACTTTTAAACCACGGACGGCAGCCAACATCAGCAAATGCCGGACGACTACGATATTATGGAAGAGAAAAAATTGTTTTTGCTCGATGCCTATGCACTGATATACAGGGCATACTATGCCCTGCTGCGATCTCCGAGAGTAAACTCGGCAGGCTTCAACACTTCGGCGATTTTCGGATTTGTGAATACTCTCGACGATTTGCTCAAAAAAGAGAATCCCGGCTATATAGCCGTGTGCTTCGACCCTGCTCACGGGCATACCTTCCGCCACGAAAAATATCCCGAATACAAGGCCGGGCGTGACAAGCAACCCGAAGACATTACCCTGGCAATTCCATATATCAAATCAATTCTTAAAGCATACCGTATACCGGTAGTGGAAATCGACGGCTACGAGGCCGACGACGTTATAGGCACTCTTTCGAGAAAAGCCGACAACGAGGGGTTCACAACCTACATGATGACTCCCGACAAAGACTACGGACAGTTGGTATCAGACTCCGTGTTTATGTACCGCCCCGCAATAAAAGGCCAGGGATTCGAAATTCGCGGGCCGCAACAGGTTTGCGAGCGCTACGGTATCTCATCCCCTCGACAGGTAATCGACCTGCTTGCCCTCGAGGGCGACTCGTCCGACAATGTGCCCGGCTGCCCCGGCGTAGGCGAAAAGACCGCGGCAAAACTGATTGCCGAATTCGGGTCGGTAGAAAACCTGCTCGAGAACACCGACAAACTCAAAGGTGCGTTGCAAAAGAAAATTATTGAAAACGCCGATATGATACGCATGTCGAAAGACCTTGTAACTATCATCACCGACGTTCCAACCGACATCACACCGGAGTTGCTACGCCGTTGCGAGCCCGACACCAACGCACTGATTGCCATTTACAAAGAGCTTGAATTCAAATCATTCATAGCCAAACTCACCCCACAGCCCGAGCCAAAGGTGAGCGAGGGCGGATTATTCGACCTCATCGAAGACGAAGCCACTGAAAGCCCGGCACAAACCGTAGCTAAATCGCCGGCTTTCGACGCCCGCGAAATCACCGACCCCGCAGAACTGAGCTCATTCCTCGACGCTGCAATCCTCGCCGGAGAAGTCGGTATATCTATCAACAGCGTAGGTAACGAAGCCATGACTGCAACTGCCTACGGCATGGCTTTCGCATACTGTGTCAACGGAGCTGACACGGTTCAGACAGCTTATGTCGATTTTGCCACCGTACCAATGGCCGCAGAGTTGATCAAGCCGTTGCTGACATCGTCGGCTGTCACCATATGCGGCGCAGACATCAAGCGCGATATGCTCATTTTAAAACGGCTCGGAATGCCGTTCGGCGGCGCTGCCTGGTTCGACACAGCCGTTGCTCACTATCTATGCCAGCCCGAGCAAAAGCACGATCTTGCGACCTTGGCAATGAATTATCTCGGCACCAGGACATACGACTACGACAAACCCGGCGACCGCTCGTCGGCCCCGCTCGACCCGGTAGGAGCAATGTGCCAGACCGCGACACTATGCCTGCAGCTCAAGCCTCTGCTTATCAAGGATGTGGACGAACGCGGACAAATGTCTTTACTCGAAAATGTAGAGATGCCTCTCGTGGCCGTGCTTGCCGATATGGAATGGCAAGGCGCTCGAATCGACGTGGCCGAATTGAACAAACTCTCTCAACAGCTAACAGCTCGACTGCAAAAGCTTGAAAACCAAGCCTACGAACTCGCCGGACGCAAGTTTAATGTCAGCTCACCCTCGCAGGTAGGACAAATTCTCTTCGATGAAATGCAGATCGACCCTAAGGCCCGCAAAACCAAAGGCGGTGCTTGGTCAACTGCAGAAGATGTTCTCGAAAAATACGCGCCTTCGGTGCCTTTGGTGCAGATTATTCTCGATATCAGGGGGCTTAAGAAACTCCTTGCCACATATATCGATGCTCTACCCAAGCTCATCAACCCTGCCACAGGTAAGCTGCATACAACTTATAATCAGACAGTAACCGCCACCGGCCGCCTGTCTTCGACCAACCCCAACCTGCAGAACATACCTATCCGCAGCGCCGACGGCCGCGACATTCGCCGCGCATTCATCGCCGACCCCGGATGCCTGTTGCTCAGCGCCGACTACTCGCAAATCGAGCTGCGACTCATGGCCGACCTCAGCGGCGACAGCGGTATGATTGAGGCCTTTATATCGGGGGCCGACATCCACAGAGCTACGGCTGCCAAGATTTATCACGAAAATATCGACGACGTTACCGACACTCAGCGACGAAACGCCAAGACCGCCAATTTTGGCATCATATACGGCATTTCGGCATTCGGTCTCAGCGAACGCCTCGGCATACCCCGAAGCGAAGCAAAAGAACTCATCGAGGGCTACCTCGCCACCTATCCGCGCGTGGCGGAATACATGCAGGAATCTATCGAAAGAGCTCGTAAAGACGGATTTGTAACAACCATAATGGGACGTCGCAGGTACCTGCCCGACATCAATTCGCGCAGCAACACCGTGCGCTCATATGCCGAACGAAACGCTATCAACGCCCCCTTGCAAGGGTCGGCTGCAGATATTATAAAGGTAGCAATGGTGAGAATCGACAGCGAGATTCGGAAACTCAACCTCAAATCGAGGATGATACTCCAGGTACACGACGAATTGATATTCAATGTCGTAGAGGGCGAGCTGGCACAGATGCAGACACTCGTAGTGAAATGCATGGAAGACGCCTACCATGGCCGCGTACCCCTCACCGCCGCCGCCGGCACCGCCCCCAACTGGCTCGACGCCCACTGACCCCACCGTTTTACCGGCTAAACTTTATTTGTCGCATACAACATTTTATCGTAACTTTGTAGCACACCATACCATTACTTATGATTGTAAGTTTTAAATTCAAAAACTATCGTTCATACCGCGACGAGGCAGAATTTTCCCTGCTGGCACAGCCGTCAGAATATAGCCAAGGCGCTGTCACTACTATAAAGTTACACGACGGCAGCTCTCTACGCCTGCTTAATTCGGCTGCTATATTTGGCGCTAATGCATCAGGCAAAAGCAGTGTCATTTATGCCTTAAGTGCATTGTCCGATATGGTCAGGGAATCCCTATCTTACAATCAGGCCCACAATATACCATTGCGTATCCCCTATGGTTTAGACAACAAAGGGCATGAGCTATCGACCGATGCGTCTATTGATTTCATCGTCAATGACAAACGATACGAATATTCGCTCTCAATTGACAACAGAGGTATTATCAACGAAGAATTGTCTTTGTTCAACAACAATCAATTCGACCTTGTATTTCAGAAATACTTAATCAAAGACGGTGAATTTGGGCTTAAATTAGGCCCGGGGTGGCTATCTTCCACTATCGAAATCAACGATTTGATGCTTCTCAACAATCAGCTGCTTTTATCGTGGATGGCTACCAAAGAAGCTAATGGGCTGCAGGATGTTTCTCTCTATCTGGCAAACCTGATGATTCAGACACCCGAAAACATGCTGTATGGCGGGGCGCAGTTGAGTAAGATAGCCGAGGAATTTTTCGACGGATGTAAGTCCCCGCTTTACCGACGATTCACCAAACTGATGCAGATTGCCGACCTTGGTATTTCCGACGCCCTTTTCCGCCGCCACGACGACAGCGACTTCAGCTTCCCCTCATCGGTTCCGCCCGAAACTCAAAAATCTTTTATAGAGGAAAATCGCTGGGAGTTTAACCTTATCCATAAAATGGACAACAATAAAGACCGGTGTCTATTACCGCTTTCACTTGAATCGGAAGGCACCAAAGCCTTGTTCAAGATTGCCCCATATATATTGTATGCATTGGATAACGGTAAATTCCTTGCTTACGATGAAATAAGCACGGCAATACACCCTTCGCTTTTCAGGTTTTTAGTAAACCTATTTCACAATCCAAAATCCAATCCAAAAGGGGCGCAGCTGGTATTTACTACTCACGATGCATCGGTTGCCGACCACAACACTATGCGTGCCGACCAGATTTGGTTTGCCGAAAAGACCAACGGTAACTCCGAACTTTTTTCCGCACAGGATTTCGAAGATGTTTCTATCAACGTTCCCTTCGAAAAATGGTATCGTTCGGGGCGTTTCGGCGCCCTTCCGAAATTCGGTTCTATTGATTATATCTTTGACTAAATGGCAAGGAAAAGTAGAACCACAAACAGTAACAGCATAGTTATTGTTTGTGAGGGCACAGAAACCGAAGTAAGGTATCTGACGGATTTCAAGGATTTTGTTGTTCAGAATTTTCCCGACAGGTTTTCCGACATAAGGATTGTGCCTACTGCTCAGGAACTTGTTGTGTGCACGACACGAAATAAGAATAAGAAATTGAAGGATGCTTGGCCTTGGGCTTATTATGTTCAAGATGAATACGACCAAGTAGAATTCGATAAATATAGGTCACAACCTACACGCTATGTACGCGAAGCAGAGTTATTTATCCTAAATGACGGATATAAGGAAGCTTGGGCGGTATACGACCACGATAATTTCACAGACCACCAATTTGCAAAAGAACATGCCAATCAAGTTAATGTGAATATCGCTTTTTCCTCAATTAGCTTCGAGGAGTGGATTCTGTTACACTTTGAGCGCAATGAAAAGGCTTTCTGCAAATCGGTATGCAAACAGAAAAAGCAAGACATAATGTGCGGAACAGGTGCGCATGACGATGATTGTCATGGCGAGTTCTGTGTCGGTGGCCATATTAGAGAACAGAAGCACATTCCTCTGTATGGGAAAAACATGGACGGGCTATTCGCTCAATTATTCGACAAACACAATCTTGCCATTGCAAATGCCGCCTGGACAAGAGGTCTGCACGATAATCCTGATTCTTTCTGGGAATGCAATCCTCTGACAACAGTCGACAGACTGATTGCCCGCCTTTTAGATTATAATCAGGAATATTCTTGGATTCGTGATACCGGTAGCTTCGCTCTTGACCGTACGACTCTAAAACTCGAGGAGCAAGAGATAAGCAATACCGGTGACAACCCTATTGCCTTCCGCTACAGAACTTATAATGATCTTATGACCTTTATAAGTGAGTGTAACACTGGCATTATAGAGCCGGACACGACTATGCGCTTGGATAATCCCGGCCAATGCGAAATACATTGGCTTCATCAGCAATAGGGATATCAAATTGACGGCAATCAGCTAAGCGTAGTCTGAAAAAACTCGCAGACTACGCTATTGTGGTTTCCCCACGATGCTTGTGGAGATATTACTCCTCGAATTCCTCTTTGCGGTAGTTATAGCCCTCGGCATCGTAGGTCTTGCGAAGGCGTGACAGGCGTTGCTTGAAGGCCTTGAAATCCTTGGGCGACGAGGTCCATTGCAGTTCTGCAAGTGCGCCGAAGCGTGGTAAAGTCATATACTGGGCGTGACGGAATGAGGGGATATACTCGCACCAGGTATTACCCTGAACACCAAGAATATGCTCGGCCTGTTCGGGAGTAAATTCTTCCGGTATAGGTTCGTAGCTATATACCTGCTCGAGCAGCAGAGGCTGCGCATAGTATGCGCCCGGCTCACCCTCGTCGTAGCTTTGTTTATAGTCGAAATAGAGATACTTTGCCGGAGTCATTATAGCATCGTGACCGGCCTTTGCAGCCTTGATGCCGCCCTCAACACCGCGCCACGACATTATAACCGTCGATGTGTCGCATCCGCCTTCGAGTATTTCGTCCCAGCCGATAGCCTTGCGGCCCTTGGTGGCAAGATAGTCGGCCACATGTTTCATCACATGGCTCTGCAGCTTCTGCTCCGCGCTGCTGTGACGGTCGCTCTTGAGACCGAGAGCACGGATTTTAGCCTGACACTTAGCACATTCTTTCCACCTTGCCTTAGGACATTCGTCACCACCGATGTGTATATATTCCGACGGGAACAGGTCGGTGAGTTCGTCCATTACCTTGTCGAGGAAAACATACATGCTGTCGTTTCCTGCGCAAAGAACATCCTGACTCACACCCCAGCGTCGCCACACCTCGTACGGGCCGCCGGTACATCCGAGTTCGGGATATGCCGCAAGCGCCGCCTGCATATGGCCGGGAAGGTCGATTTCGGGGATGACAGTGATATGGCGGTCGGCGGCATAGGCGATGATATCGCTCACTTCGGCCTGAGTATAATAGCCGTCGACAGGTATGCTGTCGTAGTCGGCAGTGTTCCAACCTATAACCGTATTGGGTCGTTTGGCTCCGACCTCGGTCAGACGAGGCAGACTCTTGATTTCGAGTCGCCAGCCCTGGTCGTCGGTGATATGCCAGTGGAAGCGGTTCATATTGTGCATCGCCATCATGTCGATGAAAATCTTCACCGAATCGGGAGTGAAATAGTGGCGCGAAGTATCGAAATGCGCCCCTCGGTATGCAAACAGCGGGGCATCGCTTACCGTGCCCGCAGGGTAAAGCACATCGTAATCCCCCGCCCCGGGCACAGCCTTACGCAAGGTCTGAAGGCCATAGAATGTACCCGAATCGCTTGCGCCGTTCACCACTATACTGTCGGTCGCTACCGTCAGTGTATACGCATCGGCATTGTCTCCGCCAAGTGTCGAGCACAGACGGATGTAATTCTTATCGGGAGCCTCGTCGCTAATCTGAGGAGTAAACCCGGTGAGGGTTTCAACATACTCCGCAAACAGCCTTGCATTGACCAATTGCTCGCTATCGGCAACGATGCGGGTCTTGGGATTGAGTCTGAAAGGCTCAGCATCTGCGCTAAGGCTTATTTCCCCGGGCAGGGGCACTACTTCGTAATCGGCCTCGACAGCCGGGCGCGGGGTGCAAGCCATGGCACAAGTGGCCAAAATGGCGACATAGGCTAACTCTTTTTTCATGGTCTAAGGTTTTGAATCATCGCAAAGTTACAAAAATCCACAGATTAATCATCGTTTGCCTTAAAAAATCATTACTTTTGCACATATTAAACCGATACAACAGCTATTAAGGCCGAGTAACTTCCGAAGATTTATCTTGCTAATAACTTTTCCCATTTTCAAGTGTTGTAATTGTACAGTGGTGTCCGCACCGTAAATTTTCAACAACATTGAAAAGAAACTGAGTTTCTAATTGGCAAATTTTTCGTAACTTTGCCATGATTTTACGTCTAAGTCTATGATCGAACGAATAGTTATTATCGACAATGTCGATCCGCTGTGTTTCTATGGCGTTAACAACGCCAATATGCAGCTGATTAAGAATCTGTATCCCAAGTTGCGAATTTCAGCCCGCGGCTCGGTGATACGTGTAATCGGCGAGGAGCGCGAGACATCTGACTTCGAGGCTAAAATCAAGGAACTGAGCGCGTATGCCGAGCATTACAACACCCTTACCGAGGAGGCAATCCTCGATATCATTAAGGGCGAAGCCCCCAAGGAGTTGAAACGCGACGGCGTGATTATTTACGGCATCAACGGCAAGCCTATCAGCGCACGCAATGCCAACCAGCAGCTCATGGTCGACAGTTTTGCAAAAAACGACCTCACCTTTGCCCTCGGTCCCGCCGGTACGGGCAAGACATACATCGCCATAGCCCTGGCAGTGCGTGCCCTCAAGAACCGCGAGGTGCGCAAAATCATCCTCTCGCGCCCTGCCGTGGAGGCCGGTGAGAAACTCGGTTTCCTGCCCGGCGATATGAAAGACAAAATCGACCCGTACCTGCAGCCCCTCTACGATGCCCTCGAGGATATGATACCCTCGATCAAGCTCAAGGAGTATATGGAGAGCAACGTGATACAGATCGCGCCGCTTGCGTTTATGCGTGGCCGTACGCTCAACGATGCCGTTATCGTACTCGACGAGGCGCAGAACACCACCGTACACCAGATCAAAATGTTCCTCACCCGCCTGGGCATGAACGCCAAGATGATAATCACCGGTGACGTGACCCAGATCGACCTGCCCCGGTCGGTACAGTCGGGCCTTGTGCATGCCCTCAGGGTGCTCGACGGCGTACCCGGCATTGGCCGCGTGGAGTATGCAAAGAAAGATATCGTGCGCCACTCGCTGGTGCAGCGCATAGTCGAAGCCTACGAGCGCCACGACGCCATGGCCAAAGACAACGGCGAAAACAACGAAACGAAAGATAATTAACATACATATTATAACCCATTCATTATCATAATCATGGCCCTTACAAGCACTGACTTCCATTTTCCGAATCAAGACGCACCCGTATACCACGGCAAGGTGCGCGATGTATATTCTATCGCCGGCGACCTGCTGGTGATGGTCGCAACCGACCGTATCTCGGCTTTCGATGTTGTGCTACCCAAGGGTATTCCCTATAAAGGCCAGGTACTCAACCAGATCGCCAACTACTTCCTCGATGCCACCTCGGCCGAGATTCCCAACTGGAAGCTCGCCGAAGTCGACCCCATGGTCACCGCCGGTGTACGCGCCGAGGGTTTCCGCGTAGAGATGATTATCCGCGGCTACCTCGCAGGTAGCGCATGGCGCGAATACGCAGCCGGTGCCCGCGAACTCTGCGGTGTGAAACTGCCCGAAGGTCTGCGCGAGAACGAGCGCCTGCCCGAGCCTATCATCACCCCCACCACCAAGGCTGATGCCGGTCACGACGAGAATATCTCGCGCGAAGAAATCATCGCCCAGGGTCTCGTGAGCGAGGAAGACTACAAGGCTATGGAGGAATATACCCGCCGCCTATTCGCTATCGGCACTAAAATGGCCAACGACAAGGGCCTTATCCTTGTCGACACCAAATATGAGTTCGGCAAGCACAACGGCAAGGTAATCCTCATCGACGAGGTTCACACCCCCGACTCGTCGCGCTACTTCTACGCCGACACCTATCAGGAACTTTTCGAGGCAGGCAAACCCCAGCGCCAGCTCTCTAAGGAGTTTGTGCGCCAGTGGCTTATGGAAAACGGCTTTATGGGCCGTCCCGGCGAGGTTGTTCCTGAGATGACTCCCGAGGTATGCCGCAGCATCTCGGACCGCTACATCGAGCTGTTCGAGCACCTTACAGGCGAGAAATTTGTTCCTGCCGACGAGACCGATGCCGAAAAACGCATCGAAGCCGGCGTGCTCGAATTCCTCAACAATCGTAAATAATTCTGATACAGCACGGAGTCTGAGGCAGAGACTATCCGCCTCAGACTCTGCGCTATATATCTCTAAATCACAAGACTGTCTTGAACGTAGAACGTGTCAACCCCTACGGCGACGACCGAGCCAAAACCGAACAGGTAGAGGCAATGTTCGACGCAATTGCCCCGGCGTATGATTTTATGAACCGTGCCATGACCTTCGGCCTCGACCGGCTGTGGCTCAGGGCGCTTGTCAAAGCCGTGCGCAATAGCGGCGCCCGCGAAATCGTAGATATGGCCACCGGCACGGGCGATGTAGCCCTGGCCTTGGCAAGGCGCATACCGGGAGTGTCGGTAACAGGTCTCGACCTGAGCGAAGGCATGCTTGCAAAGGCCCGCGAGAAGGCTCACGGCGAGGCTGTGACATTCCGGCAAGCCGACTGTCTGCATACCGGCCTGCCCGATGCGAGTGCCGATGCCGTGACTGTGGCCTACGGCGTGCGCAACTATGCCGATATCGCAGCCGGGTATCGCGAAATGGCACGTATACTTAGGCCCGGGGGCATGGTGGCCGTACTCGAGTTGTCGACGCCGGTATCGCCGATTACCCGCCCGCTCTACAAATTGTATACCCGCATGTTGATTCCCATGGTCGGGAGGTTCGTATCGGGCGACAGCAGGGCTTATTCTTACCTTCCCGAGAGTATCGCGGCAGCTCCGCAGCGCGAAAGCATGACAGCCATTATGAATGCTGCCGGCTTCGACAAAGCCTCGTTTAAATCTCTCACTTTTGGCGTATGTACGCTATATATAGCTAAAAAAGCATAAAACATGAAACTGACTTTACGCATCATCGCAGCCGCTGTAATGGTGGCATTGGGTATAGAGGCCTCGGCGCAGGCCCAATATTTCGAAAATGCATGTGTAGCCGGTGAAGGGCAAGCACAGAGCGAGTCGGCGATTGCCGACAGCTTAGCGCGTGCCGCAAGCCGCGCAAGCAAGGCCAGCAAAGCAAGCCGTGCAAGCAAAGCAAGCAAGGCAAGCCGTGCAAGTAAAGCCAGCAAGGCCCACAAAGATAGCATGGTGACAAACCGTGTGCGCTCAATCGAGGAGCTGAACGCATATCTCGATACCCTCGACATGAGCAGGTACGACAATCTGATTTCTACTCGCCAGCTACCGAATACCGTGTTTTTGCCTTCGGTATTCACCGGTTATGAGTACCCCGACACGACTCCGGTTTTTGCCCCTGAGTTGAGCGGCAAGCCATATATGGCATGGATAGAGGAAGAAATGGCAATGCAGCGCAAGATCAAGAACCTCAACTATGCGCTGTATCTCAATAATCCTGAAAACGTTAGCTACAACATAAACCTACTACCTGAAGCGCCGAAGGTGTTTCATGCCGTTGTCGACCCTGTAAAGCATACAATCAAGATTGAGGAAATCATCGACAAGGCCGATGCCGTAAACACTATCGACCTCGCCCCGGGCAAGAAGCGCCACTGGATACGCAGTTTTTCGGCTTCACTACAGTTCTCGCAGGCATATGTGTCGCCCAACTGGTATCAGGGTGGCAACAACAACCTCAATGCCCTCGGACAGCTTTACTACAACGTGAAGCTCAACACCCAGTATCACCCCGACCTGCTCTTCGAGACCACGGCTCAGTATAAGCTCGGCATCAACAGCGCTCCCGACGATTCGATACACAGCTACAATATCACCGACGATATTTTCCAGGTCAACACCACATTCGGTATCCGTGCTCACAAACGCTGGTACTACTCTTTTACCGGTCAGTTCAAGACCCAGCTGCTCAATTCGTACCAGTCGAATACTCGCAACCTTCGGTCGTCGTTCCTCTCTCCGGGCGAGCTGACAGCCGGTATCGGTATGACCTACAACTACGCCAACGCCAAGAAGACCTTTACATTCGACGCGTCGCTGGCCCCGGTTTCATATGCCTTGCGCACCTGCATCAGCAACCGCATCGACCCGACGAAGTATAATATTGAAGCAGGCCGCAAGACCTCGCACCATTTCGGTTCGACAGCCGAGTTCAAAATCTTCTGGCGCCTTAGCTATAACATCACTTTCGCCTCGCGAATCTTCGCCTTTACCGACTATGAGACCGCGCAGGCCGATTGGGAGAACACTCTGGCATTTGAAATCAATAAATTCCTGACCACGCAGATCTACTGCCACGCCCGCTACGACTCGAGCACGCCGCGATGCGACGACCCGTCGTGGAAGAAACTACAGATCAAGGAAATTCTGTCGGTAGGTTTTGCATATAAATTCAGTACTATCTGATGACGAGGCTTTTATCCGCAGTGCTGCTTATGCTCCTTGCCCTTGTGGCAAAGGGTGAGCCGCTGTGGATAAAGCTCGATACCATTATCTCCGGGCAAGGCACTCCCGAAGGGGTGTGGCGACTGCCCTCGGGCACGATTTTTGAAATCAAGGCCCGCGGCGGACAGCCGGGAATCTACGACCTCACCCTGCTGCACAGCAATGACTTGTCGGTGGAAGCCGGTACGGGATTCGGCACGATGACTGCCGGGGCCGACAGGCGCACTTTCGATGCCTCGCTGCTCTCCGACCCTAAGGCTCGAGGCTCGGCAGGCAAAGGTCGGCGCCGCGATTTTGTGATTACTTTCAACGATGATTTCACTCATCTGTCGCTACGGCATTACCGCAAAGGGATATCGATCAACTTTGTGCGGTTGGTGCCGTATCTTTTTCGTGTAGGTATCGAGCGCAACGATGAGCGGCCGCATGGCATTGTGGGCGCATGGCGATGCGACGGCACCTCGATAGATTATCCTATAAAACTATGAAAACAAAACTCTTTATCCTCATTTGCGGCATCCTGACCCTGGCCACGACCGCCCAAAACACTACCCGCCGCGGGCTCAAGCCTGCCGCGGAGCCAAGTGCCATGGCTGCGGACAAAAAAGCGGCATTAACCGATACCGTAGTATCGCCCGAGGCGCATACAATCGACATCAATGGCTACGACAAGCCGCTGCGTTCGCGCCGCGAAACATTCTTTGCCACCAACAACAGCAAGCGCACCACCGAGGCTATCGCAGTGACTATCACCTACTTCGACAAATCGCACCGCCAGCTCCACGAGCGCAAGGCATCGCTGCCGCTGGTGATACCGGCAGGAGAAACCCGTCAGGCTTCGCTCAAGTCGTGGGACCCGCAGCTGTCGTTTTACTATATCCGGTCATCGGCACCGGCAAGGGCCGAGCAGGCTACGCCATATGAGGTAAAAATAACTGTCGACACTATATTTTTTGCACGATGAGAATAGTAGTACAACGAGTAATCGAGGCTTCGGTGACAATCGACAATCAGCTTGTGAGCAGTATCGGCAAAGGCATGATGATACTGGTAGGTGTGGAGAATGGCGATACCGACGAAGATTGCCTGTGGCTTGCCTCCAAGGCTGCCAATCTGCGTATTTTCGATGACGAAGCAGGGGTGATGAACCGCTCGGTAGTTGATGTGGGCGGCGAGGTAATGGCTGTGAGCCAGTTTACTCTCACGGCATCGACGCGCAAGGGCAACAGGCCGAGCTATATCCGCGCTGCCGGTCACGAGCTTGCCACGCGCCTTTACGAGTTGTTCAAGGCTGAAATGGCCCGGCTCACCGGTAAAGCGGTAGCTGCAGGTGTATTCGGAGCCGACATGCAGGTGGCTCTCACCAATTCGGGCCCTGTGACTATAATTATCGACTCGCGACTGAAGGAGTAAGCGCCCGAGGGTAAGAAACTCAAAACATTAGTTGCAGCCCGCAAAACCGAAGTAAAATGAGATATATGCGCATATTTTTATTGTTCGTATCCATTGCGCTGCCTTTGTTGCTCAATTCAGCCGAGCCCGAGGCCCTTGCCCGCAAGGCTGCGAGAGCATTTGAGTCGGAGGAATGGGCGAGCGCCCAGGCCCTCTACGGCCTTGTGACGGATGATTCGCCAACAGATGTCGATGCCCATGCCCGACTTATAACAGCGGCCCTGATGCGCGGAGATAGCACATCGGTGCCGGGCGCTGTAGAGCGGGCTCTTGCTGCCGGTGTGCCGTTGAGGGCATTGTTCGAGAATCTAAGGGCTGACCTCAGGAGTGCAAGCGGTTATGGACTCTACGCCGACGCGCTCGAAAGGATTGCCAAAGACAAGCCCTATCTCCGACGCCCAATAAGCGACTGTCTGCTTGACTATTATCTCGAACGACGCGACGGTACGAAGATCGAACGTTGTGCGCTGTACTTGCTGGCAGGGCTGCCTGATTCGCCGAAGTATCTCGAATCTCTGGGCTGGGGACTTCTCTACCAGGGCAAAACTGACGAAGCAGAATCGGCATGGCGCAAGGCCCTCAAATCCGATGCCTGCAACACCGGTGTAATAATAGCCCTTGCCACACTTTTGGGCGATACGCCCGAGGCTGTCGAACTCCTGCACCGTGCCGACAGCATTTGCCCCTCCCCGGCAATAAAATCCCGCCTCTCCAAGCATAGCAAGTGAGAAGAAATGTTTGGTCTTTAACCAATCTAACACACGTTTGCTGGGTGGCAATAGTTCGGATTCAGTAATAGTTGATGAATATGTATTCAACAAAGAACATGGCTTAATCAGATATACACTCGATAATGGCGAAATATACACTCAAGTTGGGCTGGAAGACAACATCCGCCACTAATTTAGGATAAGGTAAAACCAGCACTCCAACGATTTTACTCCAATCGAACAAACACTATAGGAAGCAGATGAACTGGGTATTGAAATTTATCAATAAGTTGGCTGATAATCTTTATTACGCCGTTTATGTCTTTTTAGAAGGAGTCTTTCACACAAGCAAGTCATGGCCGACGATAATTAGTGTGGCTGGGGTAATTGCTTTGATTATAAATTTCTTTTTAATCAGTTCAGTTTATGACTTTTGTCATAACTACAACATGCCTGAAAATACTTTTATCATATTAGATGGTTTGTTGTGTTTATCGCTAGACTATGGAGTATACAAATATTATTTGCGAAAGCATTTAAGAATTGAACAGAGATATAAATCCGATAGCATAATAGTAAAAATAATTTATGGGGTCATCGCTGTTGCCTTAATATGCTTTTCCATGGCGTTTAGTACGTGATAATTAGTGACATAAGTCAAACTCGTCCACCAACGATTTTACTCCAATCGAACAAACACTACAAGAATAGACATTGAACCATATTTACGCCCATGAAAGCTTTGTTTTATATATTAAAAGCAATAATCATGATCAGCTTGATTGTTGTTTTTGTAACTTTAGGCTTTTATGAGTCTGGACCACTTGGCCTTTTTCAGCTTATTATCATATTGGTTGCTACTGCATTTATTGTTGCAAAACACGCTAAGTACAAATCATTTAACAATATAATATCTGATAAGGTAATGATATGTGCGGTTATAGCAATTGTATTTGTTTATCTAAATCAAATTGAATTTGATAAAAGGTCTCACAAGAATCTCGATGATTTATTAGGAACTGAGATAAAGGCAAAAATAGTCAAGGCCAATGTGTCAAGCTCTTTCGTTGATTTACAATTGTCAAATCATAAGCCGATTTCGTTTGGTACATCAAGGTCCTTGTGGTTTTCGAATAATGAGGCTGTGGGCGATTCTGTATTTAAAGCCTCGGGGTCCGATACAATAAGCGTTAAGCATAACGGAGTTATAATAGATTTTGAAATATACAAGCCCGGCCATTAAAATAGCCTCATATTTTGCATACTTCTAAAATTTGGCAAATTAGAATATTAACCCTATTTTTGCAAAAGGAATATTAAGCAATTTATAGTGAATACGACCCGGATATCAAACTATATTAGGGCATTTATTTTAGCCTTTTTCATTATAGTACCTTCAATCACTTCAGCCGGAAATGATAAGATTGAAGTAAGTATTCCTGCGGTAACGATTACTAATCAAAATCTTCTGAATTATCTGAAACAATATATTATACCGTTAGCCAAGGCTAATAATTATAATAAAAACAATGACTTGCTCTATCTGCAGTGCCGCGTTGGAGCGAATCCGTATACCAAGAGAAAAAGACATTATATAAATCTGACAATCATCGCCCATTGCTATAATATAAGAGAAAATGATCTATCCAACGAAGATAAGAGTTTGGCGGAGACAACTGTCGATGGGGTAACTTTTATTATTGAAAATGCCAATAGTAATTTATTCAAGCAGAAGGGTATGAGGACGTATCGCATTTCCTCGGAAAAGAACCTGATTTTATGTGAGGCAAGTGCCACATGGTATTTCGTTTTAGATGATAAAACTTTTCGCTTATATAATTTTCAAGACGTTAATCTTTCTTGGCTAAAGAATAATGATCTAAAAACATTTCAAGAACAATTACAATATCCATACAAGCTGAAACGGCCTCAACTACCACCTGTAATCTTGAACAAAGACTATAAGAGTCAACTACCTACTCAAATCAAATAATGCTCACACCCGCAAATACTCAAGGGTACAAACGCCTGTGCCTTAGGCGGCCGCGTCATCTACGACGACTTTTTTTAGACTTGCGTTAGGAGCCTAACACTACAAGATAAGCCACGGTTAGGCGATACTAACTCACAGATTATCAATACCATATCAAACCACCCTCTCGTAGGGTCGCGGCGTGCCGCAATGTATAATCGCCAAAACGAAACGAGCAAAAGTTGGAGATACAACCGCAAATTTAGTTCACAAAATCAAGGCTATTTAAGTTGTTGAATTATAACCAATAAACCTATAAATTAGGCTTATTCGTGTTACTTGTGTAACAAAAAAAATAAATACGCTGTAAATCAATACATTATAAAAAAATGAACCTATCAAATAAAAACGAAAAGAGCACGAGTTTAGCGGCTCAAATGTTAAAAATCACCAGCGGCGGCCACATCGTTAAATGTGCCGCCGCTGGCTCGTCTGTATGTGTAGGATACGAAAAACCTAATCTATTGGCGTTTTTAAGTATGCCAAAAATGTAGGGTAACAAATACCCATTTGGGGAACAACATAACGCCGCCAAACGGCCTTTAGGCTCTTTGATTGATTCCCACTTTCATAGTGCTTTGCGGCGATTGCTTGAGCCGCTTTCGCACGTGCTTTTGTGCTTGTATGCATAGGCTCAATTTTAGCGGTTATTCGGTCACTATATCACTGACAATCGCGCCTATTCCTTTGCCACGGATAGGCAGAGCGACAAAGCGTTTGTCAAAGCCTACAATCGTGCCGCGCTCTTTGGGGTCGTCAACGCTGGCGTACATATAAATGTCGCCGTCCGCTTTCATTACCTCTTTTGCATAGAACGCCACCGAGGCGAACTGGTCTGTTGCCGCGTCGGCAAAAGGCACTTTTGTAAGTTTGCCGCCGACTGTCTTGTATGTCGGCATCTGGGCGAACTGATAACAGCCAAAGCCCGCGAACTTGTGTGGCTCGCCGTCCTTTATGCTGGTAAGGTCTTTGAACAGCTCAATATCTTCCAGCAGCAGGTCGGACACGTGCTTGGGGTGCAGAATTATGTAGCGGTCGGTCAAAGGTATTTCGGCCTCATCGAAACGCTCTTTAAGCGTCAGAATGTCCGCAAAGGTCATGCGGCGGCGGCCTTTGACAACCGCGCCCGTTGTGAGTATTACGGGGGTATCTGTTGTGTCGGTGTTGGGGGCGTAGGCGTGTGCGGCTTTCATCGCAACGCTCTTGCGCAATGTCGCGCGGTGCTGGCCGATTACGCTCTCCAGCTTGTTATAGCTGTATTCGATTGCGTCAGGACGGCGGACGAGGGTGTTTTCGGTCTCGAACTTGGCGAGGGGGATTTCGTTGTCCTCATCGTCACGCTCTACAACCTTAATAGGATAGGTTGTGTTGTCTATCAACACTTTAGGATCAATGCCCGCCGCGGGAACATGCAAGCGGTCATTTTCCACAAATTCGGAATAATTGACAACTTTCTGCAAAAAGCTGTCATCGGGGTAAAATCCCGATAGGATTTGATTAACCCATACTTGTTTGTTTAATGCCATTCAGCAAATTAAGTTATTTTTTGTTGTGTTTACTTGTTGTTTTTTCTCGCTTCCTTGCGCTGTCGTTCCTTTGCTTGCTCCAGCAATTCGCGGTACACTTCGGGGTGCTCGCGCAGATATTCGGGGTTGTTTCTCCTGTACCACTCCAACGAGTGCGCCGTCACTTCCTCGCCCTTTTCAGCCTTTAACAAACGGGCGTATAATTCGGGGTCGTTCTCCAGCTCTTGAGGGGCAAACTTGCGGTAATCGTCAAGCGTCCATTGTGAGCGGTCGGAGTGTGCCGCGCCGCCCTTTATAAACTCCATCGGCTTCGGCATGGGGCGTAACGTGAAGAGCAGCTCGCCCAAAGCCTTAGCCCCGATTTTTGCGCCTAATCGCTCAAAAATAGCTGTTTCACAGCCTAATAACTTGCGTTTGTTTACCGCGTCATTGATTAACCGCGATATTTCGGGGGCTTGTGCTTTTCGCTGGCCGTTGATAAAGTCGCGGAACGCTCCACGATTGCCACGCGCCAACGCTATGAACGTGCCACGTTGCGCCCCGTCAATATATCCGTTTGTAATTGCTTCGTCAACGGCTTCCTCGGGCGTTCCTTTGCCCTCTAAAGCCATTTTGACGGCTTCGATAATATCTTTATCATCCGCGCCACTTTCAAGCCCTAAAAGCGCAATTAAAGCCGCTTTCAAATCTTCGGGCGTGTTGTCGTTCTCCAGCTCTTTGAGGTTGTAAGCATAACCACCAGAGCGGCGGCACAATTTGACCGCGTTCTCATTGCTGGGAATATCAACTATTGAAACCTCAATTAAACGGCTTTTAACGATTGTCTGAACGCCGTTTAAATCCTCGATAGTTATTACTTCAATGCCGATAGATACAGAGCGCAAAAAGCCTTTTTCAACTTGCTTCTTGACTGTTGCGGCCAATTCGGTGCTATCATCGAAAACGGCATCACCAAGCAGGCGTTTGTCCTCCTTGCGAATATTCTCCCAACGGCCTATGACGTTGCCGTCTCGGTTGTGCATATAGAGCATAACGGGGTTACGCTCAAACGCGGTTGTGTCTATACCCTCGGTCAGAACCACATTGCCGTAACTATTTACGGACTCATCGCTCAACACAAAGGTTATAGGCTTGTTAGTGTCTTGTTTCTCGTTTTTATCCATTGTTGTTTGTCTTAACTTGTTGGTGCAAAGGTACGCTCGCGCCGTGGCGCGCTCCAAAAAGAGTGTAAATCTTTTACACTCTTTTTGTGCAAATCTTTTGAATTAGCCAATTTTGCGCCGTGATATTTTGCAGGGTCGGATTATTTGTTTACCTTTGCACTATCCTAAAAATTACATGTATGAACCAAGTTAAACAATTTCCCCAAAGATATTTGCGACCTATGGTGCGGAGTGCGGAAACACCCCGGCGCTTTTCATGTAATAGCGTAGGACACCTAAGGGTCGCTATTTTTTTACAACTTCCTAAAAATTACATGTATGAACAATTCTAACGAAGCCAACGCGCCCGCATGGGTTGTGGCTTGCTTGCGCCGTAAGTTGCGCAACGCCCTACGCGAGCAGGACGAACTCCGCGCACGGCTGGCAGTCCGCGCCCGTCAAGTGGTAGAACTGAACCTCGAAAAGAGCCAAGCGGAGAGAGTGAGCGAGTTTTGGAAAAAACAAGCTAACGAATACTTTGAGGGGCAAATAGCCGCACTCCGCACAATCGGCGGTTTGCGCTACCTGTTAGAGCAGGCAGGCGGAACAATCCCTGAACATCTGAAATAAACTCACCACGCGGCGGCGATTGCTTTCGGGCGATTGCCGCCGCTTATTACCCTATGAAGCCCCAAACAACTAAAATGCTGAATGACAAACAAAGAGCGCATAATTGAGTTATCAAAATGTTTAGATCCTATTGAAGTGGCCGAAATATGCAACGTTTCGGCTGGCTACGTTTATAGGGTATTGCGCGAACATAATCCCAAAACATTAACCCTAACAAATTACCTTAACGCCCTGCAACAAGGAATAACCAACAAAGAAGATTTAGCGGCTCTATTCGGAGTCGCGCGAACTACAATTTTTAGATTTGAACAAAAGCACATGGCGAAAGAAACAGTCGGTCAAATTCTCTATATCCTGAACGGCGATATAGACGAAGCGAAAAAAGCACAAGCGTTAACCAACGAGGAAACAGCAGAACTCCTTCAGCTTCCCACACTGCCAAAGGTAACACACGAATTGCGGCAAATGCTTAACAAGTTAGAGAAGCACAAAAATCTAACATCATTTCACACGGAACTATACAACAAGATTGCGGCGGCACTTAAAGAATTGAATTGTTAAAATTCGATGCCGTTTTAGTTCAAAATGCAACATCGTTAGACTATCCAACTCTAAACAGAACGAAATGTGCATTATTTGAAAATCATTCTCTTTGAAAGTCAACGGATTAAATAATTTAATATATATCCAACTATCTGCAACATCGCAGATTTAGGCGTTGTTCAAAATGCAACATCGCCGATTTAGGCCGCTGGTTTGCTCCAGCCGTTAAAACGCCGTTTAATCATCATTCCAACGATTAAACGGCGTTTATATTTAATTGCACAATATCAGCCCATTAGCCACAAAGAAGCCGTTAAATCAGCCGTTAAAATTAAAGTAAAATTCAACTTGATTAAAGCCAAATTCAACTAAAACACAACCACCCCAGCCCCGAAATTAAACCTAAATTCAAGCAAATTAAACTTTTCCATATCAGCGACTTAACACCAATCCCCATCACATCAGCACGTTATGTCACAAAGATTGTGCTCGCTTCGTTTTTACCCCCATAAATGTCACTAAGTTAAGCATAAAAATCATTTTTTCAATACACCCTCTCGTAGGGTCGCGGCATGCCGCAATGTCACTAAGTTAAGCATAAAAATCATTTTTTTCAATACACCCTCTCGTAGGGTCGCGGCATGCCGCGACCGGGTGACAAAAACATTTGTAGTTGATTATCAAAGAGATAGTATCG
>Ga0073908_1001983_pt1 | contig 26459 bp, 21 predicted proteins | sample MucameincwithD2O_FD_65484 | JGI IMG/M metagenome (GOLD analysis project Ga0073908, IMG submission 65484) | Mouse cecum microbial communities from Vienna, Austria - Mucus amended microcosms incubated with D2O | ecosystem: Host-associated > Mammals > Digestive system > Large intestine > Cecum...
TTAACGCAAAAATAAAACAGTTCAGAGCACAACTTAGAGGAGTTATAGATATACCGTTTTTCTTGTATAGACTAACTAAAATTTATGCATAACCCCACTAGAATTTACGGGTGACCCCTACCCCTGAATTCTTCGATGAAATGGGGAAATAAAAAATCCTCTACAAATAAATGCAGAGGATTTTGTGATCGCGACAGGATTCAAACCTGTAACCGGCTGATCCGTAGTCAGCTACTCTATTCAGTTGAGCTACGCGACCCAATACGTATTTTCTTTAGTGACCGCGACAGGATTCAAACCTGTAACCGGCTGATCCGTAGTCAGCTACTCTATTCAGTTGAGCTACGCGGCCTTTTTGTTAAACAAAATATGTGATCGCGACAGGATTCAAACCTGTAACCAGCTGATCCGTAGTCAGCTACTCTATTCAGTTGAGCTACGCGACCATTGTTTTGTTTTAACGGGTGCAAAGATACGGACTTTTCCCGAAATAGCAAGCGTTTCAACGTTTTTTTTGTAGAAAAATTATTCTATGAACCGACAATTGAATAGTTGCCAACCTATGCTTAATCCGACATTCCACTCTCTTTTCGGTGAGCTATAATGATTTACATATGCGGAAATGTCTCCAAACGGCAGTTGGCACACAACAGAAATTTCTCCTAAATATTCGAATTTAGAGAAAGCTTTTCCATAGTATGCTTTATTTAGCGAATTTCTTTCAATCGGATATATAGGCATAAAGCCATAAAATTCTCCTCGCAGATGGAACATTTGGTTTAAACGATAAACAGGGCGAATTCCGGCGCTTACGAATTGATTAGCGCGAAATGCTTCATTATAGGTCATTTTACTGTGCAGTGTAGGAGAAAATTCTCCAGCTTGCATCATTGTTGCTGTATAGTTTTCTGAGAAGTTCTTAGACGCATACAATGCCTTTAAGTACCATCCCAGTACCCAATGTTCACTCATATTATGATATTTCTCTTTCATGTAGGATAATTGCAACCAGGAATGATGTTCTTTATTGCTTCCCTCAGCGGTATTCCCTTCACCTGGATAGAAACGCTCTCTTCCTGCGAAAATTTGAGCAACAAGAGCCTCTCTGTATCCACGTGTCGGATATTGTCGAGAGTTCAGTGTGCTTCCGTTAAAACTGATTGAACCACCAAATAAATCATAACGGCTTTTGTCGAATTTGTCATTTCCAAAGTCAATAACGCTTTTCTGGAAATACTTATCCTCTATTTTAGCAATTCCTATTCCAAATTCAGCTCGCTTGCTCGAAAGAAAAGGCAGACCTACCTGCAATTTCAAAAATCGTTCGTCTTTTTGATTGAAGGCAGGTTTATCATTTCTTGAGAAGAGCTTGTCTTTTTTAAAATAGTCGAAAGTACTTATTGAACCTATAAGGCGATACGATGTAGGAATAGCTGTGGCAAAGTCTATCTTTGCCATAAATTGGACATTGTTGTACACCTTACCAAGTTGTCCATCAAGAATAAACTCCTTGGCATAGTAGTTTAAGTCCTGGTAGCTCAGTCCTAAATAAATTTGATTGGAATTGGAAGTGGATATATTGCCACCCAGTCTTACAGCGAAGTTTTTCTCTAGTTTAACTTTTAAATGAAGGTCGTAAGTGTCATCTTCAGGATTGTAAATAGCATGAGGAATGATTTCAGAAATCATTTTATCCGAAAGTAATCTGAAATATCCCTGCTTTAAATCCTCATAGGTGAATTTTTTGTTGTCTGATTTATGAAATTCTTTTTTAATATAAGCTTGTTGTTGGGGATTAGCTCCGTCAATAATGATATTCTTGAAGCGCAATTCGGGAAAATTACTTCGGTACACCATTCTTCTTAAACGTATATTGTCAAAGTTGACACATCGATGGATGCGACTTTTGATTGAGTCCATCATGCTGATGGTGCGATTGTATCCTATATCATGCAGTTCATCAATACGTTGGAAATCCATAAGATTAACATTGTCATATTTGAATGTCATTGAAATCCCCACTGAGTCAGGAATAGAATAATCGGTTTTTTGCATCACCATATTTTCTATTTGGCTCATAAGGTCATCTTCTTTAGGCTTGGTAGGGTTGGTTGAAACGACACTTCCTATAATAATGTCCGGATGGAAATCGTCTTTCATGACATCTGTGGGAAAATTATTATAAATCCCACCATCATAAGCTAATACATTGTCTATCTCAATAGGTTTAAACATGAATGGGAAACTCATTGAAGCTCTGACTGCGTCTCCCAAGTCTCCATTTCTCATTATTAATTGCTTTTTATTGTACACATCGGACGCAATACAGCGAAAAGGTACGAAAAGCTTATCAAAATCTCCTTTGCAAGCAGCTGTGGCGCGTGCATACAGGTCTACAAAAACAAGATTCATCTGGATCGGATTTACCACACTGGTGGGCAGAAACTGAGGTTTCAGGTTTTTTAGCGAATCCTTGAATGAAAAACGTATATTGAAGAACTCAGGAGTGGGGAGATTTTTTTTGAAATGATATACATATTTTTCTTCCACTTCTCCGGAATACCATCGTTTGAAATCTTCGGATTTTAGGAGTTCCACCATATCATCAGGGGAGTATCCCATGGCGTATAAGGAGCCGACGATGGCCCCCATAGAAGTCCCCGCAATGTAGTCAATGGGGATATTGTTTTCTTCCAAAGCGCGAATAATACCGATATGTGTCAATCCTTTTGCACCGCCACCGCTTAATACAAGTCCCACTTTCTGAGCGTGGATAGCAGGGATGGCCAGCCATAAAGTAATTAACACTAAAAGAATTTTTCTCATAACCTGAATCAAGCAATTGCTATTTCTGTCTATTAAGTGTTCAAATATATACAATACTTTTCAATTTATCGATATTTTGCCGGTCGTTTTAAAATGAAAAAGAGCATTACAACGTATGTTTAACGTTGAATGCTCTTTTTGAGTTATGCAATGTATTTAAAGGGGCGATTTTAAATCAGTTCAATGCTGCGTTTTACAAAGTTGTTCAATGCTTCACCTCTCAACATATTATTTTGCAATAAAGCCAAATCAATAAGTTGACGTATTACTTTGTTGTTGCCGGCATAGCCAATGAAGATAGCTTCTTTCTTACTCTTCAAATCATCCCATTTTTTATCTAACTCATTTAGTTCATCTTTTTCAGTTGTTGGGATATCTTCATCTTTTTTGTCCTTTTGTTTGTCTTTCAATTCATTACGTTTCTTATTAACACTATCCATTTCGGATTGTATCGGAGCTACCTCAGCATGACAAGCACTTTCTTCTTCGCTCAACACCTGTTTTATTAACTTGTGGTCTGAATTCAGTATCAAATTGAACATATCAGGCATTTCGCCATAGAAACTCATTCCCGCCTGAATATTTGCCATCTCTTTCATACGACGCATATATTCACTTTGAGTAATCATTACCGGAGCGGAATTTTCTCCTAATGCTTGCGTCATTACATTGAACTCGACTTTATCCATTTTAGGAAGCTGGCTCTTGAAGGCTGTTGTGATAGCATCCTGCTTATCGGCTTCTAATACTTCTCCTTTCTTGTCTTCTTTAACGATAAGGTTATCAACAACATCACTATCGACACGGGTAAAGCGGGATTTTTCCAGCTTTTGTTCCAGCATGCTTACCATAGCTACATCTAATTGCCCGTCCATAAGCGAAACATTATATCCTTTGTTGGTAGCAGCTTCAATGTAACTATATTGTTCGTCCTTATTATTAGCATACAGATAGATAAGGTTTCCATCTTTGTCTGTCTGATTATCTTTAATAAGGGTCTGGTATTCTTCAAATGTGTAATGTTTGTTATTTGTATCGGTGAAAAGGGCGAATTTTTGTGCTTTATCATAGAAGTCCTCTTGTGTGAGCATTCCATAATTGATAAATATTTTCAAATCATTCCACTTCTCCTCAAACTGCTTACGGTCATTTTTGAAGATGGATTGCAGGCGGTCGGAAACTTTTTTCGTTATGTAAGTTGAAATCTTTTTCACGTTCGAATCGCTCTGCAAATATGAACGGGAAACATTCAACGGAATATCCGGTGAGTCGATTACTCCATGTAACAAAGTCAGGAAGTCCGGCACAATGCCTTCAACTGAATCTGTAACATATACTTGATTGCAATATAATTGAATCTTATTTTTATTTAATTCAATATTGCTCTTTACTTTTGGGAAGTAGAGGATACCAGTCAAGTGAAACGGATAATCTACATTTAAATGAATCCAAAAGAGTGGTTCATCAGACATTGGATACAACTTGCTATAGAATGATTTGTAATCCTCGTCCGACAGTTCGCTAGGTTTACGAGTCCACAGAGGAGTTGCATCATTGATGATATTGTCTTCGGTTGTTTCTACTTGTTTGCCATCTTTCCACTCTTTCTTTTTTCCAAATGCAATAGGAACAGGAAGGAAACTGCAATATTTCTTCAAGAGTCCGGAAATACGTGCTTCTTCAAGGAATTCTTTGCAATCATCATCAATGTATAAGATGATATCCGAACCACGATCTGCTTTTTCAACTTCTTCAATCGTGAATTCAGGACTGCCGTCACAAGTCCATTTTACAGCTTGCGCACCGTCTCTGTATGATTTAGTGATTATTTCTACTTTCTTCGCAACCATAAAGGCGGAATAGAAACCAAGTCCAAAGTGTCCGATAATGGCATTCACGTCATTTTTGTACTTTTCAAGAAAGTCATTAGCTCCAGAGAACGCAATCTGATTGATGTACTTCTCAATTTCTTCTGCTGTCAGACCGATACCACGGTCAGAGATGGTAATAGTGTCTTTGCCTAACTCAACATGAACAGTCAAATCACCTAATTCACCTTTAAATTCGCCGATGGAAGCCAGTGTATTCAGTTTTTGGGTAGCGTCTACTGCATTGGATACTAACTCGCGAAGAAAAATTTCATGATCACTGTACAAAAACTTCTTGATGATAGGGAAAATGTTTTCTGTTGTAACCCCAATATTACCTTTTTGCATAATACGTATATTTTTAGTTTATCTATTGATTAAATTTAATTCATATTTGCTCAGATAGAGACAAAAAAAATGCCAGACCCGAAGGCCTGACATTATGGCATATTTAAAATTTTCCCTTATTTTGAGAATAATTCTATTCTGTTGTAACAACTTTCATTTCCAATTCATTTTTTTCTTCATTAAGGGAGACATAAATGCTATCCTCTTCTTTTAAAGAGGAAGAAATGATGAGTTCGGACAGCCCATCTTCCAAATAAGTCTGGATGGCCCGTTTTAAAGGACGGGCGCCATATTGTGCATCATATCCTTTGCTTGCGATGAATTCTTTTGCCTTATCTTCAATAACGAGCTTATATCCAATAGATTCAATTCTGTTATACAACCCTTTCAACTCTATATCTATAATCTTTGTTATAGCTTCTAGGGAGAGTTGGTCAAAGGTTATTATTTCGTCTACACGATTAATAAATTCAGGCGCGAATGATTTATTTAAGGCTTTTTGTATTACACTTCGCGAAAACTCTTTGTCATCCAAACGGCTTTGTGTCGCGAATCCTACACCTCGTCCGAAGTCTTTCAACTGGCGGGTTCCAATATTGGAAGTCATGATAATAACGGTATTCTTGAAGTCTACCATTCTGCCATAACTGTCAGTCAAACGACCTTCGTCCATCACTTGAAGCAAGATATTGAATACATCCGGATGCGCTTTTTCTATTTCATCGAGTAATACGATAGAATATGGTTTACGGCGAACTTTTTCTGTCAACTGTCCACCTTCTTCATATCCTACATATCCCGGAGGCGCTCCGACCAACCGTGAAACGGTGAATTTCTCCATATATTCACTCATATCTATACGGATCAGTGCATCTGGAGAGCCAAACATGTATTTAGCCAACTCTTTTGCCAAATGAGTTTTACCAACTCCAGTGGGACCTAAGAACATAAATGTGCCAATCGGTTTATTAGGATCTTTCAGTCCTACACGACTTCGCAAAATGGCTTTAACCAGTTTTTCTATGGCTGTGTCTTGTGCAATGACTTTAGACTGCAAGTCTTCTTTCATGCCTGCCAACTTTATGCCCTCGGCTTGCGCCATACGTTGCACTGGGATGCCTGACATCATTGATATAACATTAGCGATTTCTTCTGCATCAACAGTTTGCCTGTTTTCCTTCAGGCTAGCTTCCCATTCTTTCTTCATTTCATCCAATTGGAGAGAGAGCTCTTTTTCCTTATCCCGGAAACTGGCTGCAAGTTCGAAGTTCTGTGATTTTACAGCTTCATTTTTCTTGTTTTTAGCTTCTTCGATCAGTTTTTCCTGCTCTTCTATCTCTTTAGGGACGTTGACATTAGTCAGATGTACACGTGAACCGGCTTCGTCCAAAGCATCAATGGCCTTATCAGGGAAATTGCGGTCTGTGATATAGCGGCCTGTCAGCTTGACACATGCCTCCAATGCTTCATCTGTATAATATACGTTATGATGATCTTCGTATTTATCCTTAATATTACGCAGAATCTGAAGAGTTTCTTCAGCAGTAGTGGGTTCCACTATCACTTTTTGGAAACGACGCTCCAAAGCGCCATCCTTCTCTATATTCTTACGATACTCATCTAGGGTAGTGGCACCAATACATTGTATTTCTCCTCTTGCTAATGCCGGTTTCAGCATGTTGGCGGCATCCATAGAGCCTGCTGCGGAACCTGCACCCACAATCGTATGAATTTCGTCAATGAACAAAATTACATTCGGATTCTTCTGTAACTCATTCAGTATGGAACGAATACGTTCCTCAAACTGCCCGCGATATTTAGTTCCTGCTACAACAGCTGTCATATCAAGGGCTACTACTCGTTTGTCAAACAGAATCCGTGATACTTTTTTCTGAATGATTCGCAAAGCAAGTCCTTCGACAATGGCTGATTTTCCGACACCTGGTTCGCCGATCAAAATCGGATTATTCTTTTTACGACGACTCAGGATTTGAGCCAAGCGTTCGATTTCTTTTTCTCTGCCGACTACAGGATCCAATCTGCCTTCTTCTGCCGCTTTTGTCATATCCGTACCGAAATTATCGAGTACTGGTGTGTTATTAGACGGCTTTTTTGAAGTGGTTTGTGCCTGTTGACGATCTTCGGAACTACCTCTGCCAGAACGGGGAGTAGACATTTCTTCGTCTTCATCATCGTCTTCCGTAAATCCCATTCCTGAATTTATATCAGGCTGAAACGTAGCCTGCTTCAGTACTTTTGCATAATTTATATCATTTGCTTCAAGTACGGAAGCTGCCATATTTTTTTTTTCTCTTAAAATTGCTAACAGAACATGTTCTGTATCAGCGATGTTACTTTTCATTCCACGCGCTTCTAAAATACACATTTTTAATATTTTCGCCGCATCATTAGACAACGGCACCTCGGCATCAGGCAGTAACATATCGTCAGCTTCTGCCTTCAGTTGAGCTTCAATCTGCTGCTTGATTATAGTCAGATTGGTGTTGAGTTTAGATAATATCTCAATAGCTTTTCCTTCACCATCACGGAGCATTCCCAGAAGCAGGTGTTCGGGGCCTATATACCTACTTCTCAACCGGTTCGCTTCTTCCTTGCTATAGACGATAATGTCGGAAACTCTTTGTGAGAATTGATTATTCATACTTCTTCCTTTTCTTCTAAGGGTTATTCACTGGCAAATATACGCATTAAATCAAGTTTGTATTGCAATATTTGCTTTATTTCTTATATCTACAAATGGCGTGCCATAAAACGGTGTATTTGCATTATATATATAAGGTATAACAAACATGCAGGTCTTTTTTACTGATGTTATACTATCTTTATATCTTATATTTATTGTTTTTCTCCTTTTGTTTTCGTATTTTAAAGCTTAGTCAGTCATCGTTCTGTCCTTAATAAAACTTTCTTCTTAAAAACTTTCGTATATCCGGGAAAAGTAGTACTTTAGCGTGGTTTTTCACAAACCATAGAATGTATAATTAATAATCATTTTAAATGCTTGAACAAGACAGAATTATAAAGATTAACATCGAGGAGGAAATGAAGTCATCGTACATTGACTACTCCATGTCGGTCATAGTTTCACGTGCCCTTCCTGATGTTAGAGATGGATTTAAGCCCGTTCACCGTAGAATTTTATACGGAATGATGGAATTGGGTAATACTTCAGATAAACCTTATAAGAAATCAGCCAGAATTGTTGGTGAAGTGCTTGGTAAGTACCATCCACATGGCGATTCTTCTGTTTATCTTGCAATGGTACGTATGGCTCAGGAATGGGCAATGCGTTATCCTTTGGTGGATGGACAGGGTAACTTTGGTTCAGTAGATGGCGATAGCCCTGCTGCCATGCGTTATACTGAGGCTCGTCTTAATAAGTTAGGTGAAGCAATGATGGATGACTTGTATAAGGAAACAGTTGACTTCGAACCTAACTTTGATAATACCTTGGTTGAGCCTAAAGTAATGCCAACCCGTATTCCAAATCTTTTGGTAAATGGTGCGTCTGGTATTGCTGTCGGTATGGCAACCAATATGCCGCCTCATAATCTTTCTGAAGTGATCGATGCTTGTGACGCATATATTGATAATCCGGAAATTACAGTTGAAGAGTTGATGGAATTTGTTAAAGCTCCAGATTTTCCTACTGGTGGATATATATATGGTGTAAGCGGTGTACGTGAAGCATATATGACAGGTCGTGGACGTGTGGTTATGCGTGCGAAAGCTGAAATAGAAACCGGACAGACACATGATAAAATTGTAGTGACAGAGATTCCGTATAATGTGAACAAGGCAGAATTGATTAAATACATTGCTGACCTTGTGAATGATAAAAAAATAGAGGGTATCTCAAATGCGAATGATGAGTCTGACCGTGACGGTATGCGTATTGTTATTGACGTGAAACGTGATGCAAATGCCAGTGTAGTGTTGAATAAGCTCTATAAGATGACAGCTTTGCAGACATCTTTCGGTGTAAACAACGTTGCTCTGGTTCATGGACGTCCAAAGACTTTGAACCTGAGAGATTTAATTAAATATTTCATCGAACATAGACACGAGGTTGTTATTCGTCGCACTCAGTTTGAGCTCCGCAAAGCGAAAGAACGTGCACACATTCTTGAAGGTTTGATTATTGCCTCGGATAATATTGATGAGGTAATCCGTATTATTCGTGCTGCAAAAACACCCAACGATGCCATAGCGGGCTTGATAGAGCGTTTCAACCTGACGGAAATTCAGTCTCGCGCTATTGTAGAAATGCGTTTGCGCCAATTGACAGGTCTGATGCAGGAGCAGCTTCATGCAGAATACGAAGAAATAATGAAGCAGATTGCTTATTTGGAAAGTATCCTGGCAGATGATGAAGTGTGCCGCAAAGTGATGAAAGATGAATTACTGGAAGTAAAAGCAAAATATGGAGACGAACGTCGTTCTGAAATTGTTTATTCTTCAGAAGAATTTAATCCGGAAGACTTCTACGCTGACGATCAAATGATTATCACTATTTCTCATATGGGATATATTAAACGTACGCCATTGACTGAATTCCGTGCGCAAAATCGCGGTGGAGTAGGATCTAAGGGCACAGAAACCCGTGATGAGGACTTTGTAGAGCATATTTATCCGGCTACCATGCACAATACTATGATGTTCTTTACTCAAAAAGGTAAGTGCTATTGGCTAAAAGTATATGAAATACCTGAAGGAACGAAAAATTCTAAGGGGCGCGCTATCCAAAACTTGCTGAATATTGATTCTGATGATAATGTAACAGCATACTTGCGTGTGAAGAGTTTGGAAGATTCAGAATTTATTAATAGCCATTATGTATTGTTCTGTACAAAGAAAGGTGTGATAAAGAAAACACTGCTTGAACAGTATTCTCGTCCTCGTCAGAACGGTGTGAATGCTATTACTATTCGTGAGGATGATAGTGTAATCGAAGTTCGTATGACGAATGGAAACAATGAGATTATCATTGCTAACCGTAATGGTCGTGCGATTCGTTTCCATGAGGCAGCAGTCCGTGTAATGGGACGTACTGCAACAGGTGTACGTGGTGTTACATTGGATAACGATGGTCAGGATGAAGTCGTTGGAATGATTTGTATTAAAGATTTGGAAACAGAATCTGTAATGGTTGTTTCTGAACAGGGATATGGCAAACGTTCTGAAATCGAAGATTACCGTAAGACTAACCGTGGCGGTAAGGGGGTCAAGACCATAAATATCACTGAAAAAACTGGTAAACTGGTAACAATAAAGTCTGTAACAGACGAGAACGACTTGATGATTATCAACAAGTCTGGTATTACTATTCGTTTGAAAGTGGAAGATGTCCGTATCATGGGACGTGCTACTCAAGGTGTTCGTCTGATTAATCTTGAAAAACGTAACGACCAGATTGGTTCGGTATGTAAGGTTATGACTGAGAGTCTTGAAGATGAAATTCCGGCAGAAGAAGCAGAAGGTACTATTGTAAGTGACCAGAATGCAGATTTTCCTGATGCTGATATTGAAAATTCAGTGGACGTTAATGAAAATGAAAACAATAAAATTGAGGAATAGACATAATATTAATAATTAATCAAACAACAATCATGAAAAGAGTATTATTTTCAATGGTTTTATTGATGGCTGTTAGCTTCTCATTCGCTCAGATGAAGAATGTAAAAGAAGCAAAAAGTATTGCCAATGACGTAAAACCTAATTTTAAGCAGGCTGAACAGCTTATTAAGGAAGCTATGAAGAATCCTGAAACGAAGGATCTTGCTGACACATGGGACGTTGCTGGATTTATTCAGAAGCGTATCAACGAAGAGCAGATGAAAAATGCTTTTTTGAGAAAACCGTATGATACATTGAAAGTTTACAATAGTATTCTGAAAATGTATGAGTACTATACAAAATGTGATGATTTGGCACAAGTTCCCAATGAAAAGGGCAAAATCAAAAACAAATATCGTAAAGCAAACGCTTCTAGCATGTTGGCTGAACGTCCTAACTTGATTAATGGTGGGATCCAGTATTTCAATTTGGATAAGAATAAGGAAGCTCTGAAATTCTTTGCAACATATGTAGAATCAGCGTCTTATCCGATGTTGGCTGATAAAGAAATTGCTAAAACCGACACTCTGCTTCCGCAAATAGCTTATTATGCAACATTGGCTGCTGATAGAGTAGGTGATAAAGATGCAATCATTAAATATGCCCCCGCAGCTTTGGCTGATAAAGATGGTGGTAAATTTGCAATGCAGTTAATGGCTGATGCTTATAAGACTAAGGGAGATACAGCAGCATGGATTAAGTCTTTGGAAGAAGGTATCCTTAAATTCCCAGGAAACGATTATTTCTTTGCAAACTTGGTTGACTATTATAATAGTTCTAATCAAGCCTCTAAAGCAATGGAATTTGCTGATAGAATGTTATCTAATGATCCTAATAACAAGTTGTATTTGTATGTTAAAGCATACCTTTATCATAATATGAAAGAGTATGATAATGCTATCGAATACTACAAGAAAGCCATTGCTGCTGATCCTGAGTATACAGAAGCATATTCAAACGTAGGTTTAGTATATTTGATGAAAGCACAGGATTATGCTGATAAAGCTACAACAGATATCAATGATCCTAAGTATGCTGAAGCGCAAGCTGTAGTGAAGAAATTCTATGAAGAAGCTAAACCTTTCTATGAAAAAGCTAGAGCTTTAAAACCTGATCAACAAGACCTTTGGTTGCAAGGTCTTTATCGAGTTTATTATAACTTGAATATGGGACCAGAATTTGAAGAAATTGATAAGTTGATGAAATAATCATTTTCTCAAAATTAAAATAAAAAGAAGGTTACTTGCGAGTGGCCTTCTTTTTATTTTATAAAGTTTATAAAGGTGTGCTGAGTTAGAATGGTAAATAAACAAGAAAAGGAGCAAAGTTTTAATTTACCCCTCTTGTTTATTAAACATAATAATGATTATTCCCTAATCGTGAATGCCTTTTTTATATCTCATTTGATCTTAGGGCTTAATAACAAGTAATGGCGTATTTGGACTCAGTAAGATGTATCAAAGATACTGAAAAATGAAATGATTTCCAAGTATTGAAGAATGTTTCAAATGCAATTAAGTCCCTTTGATCGAAGTTGGTTATAAAAGCAATATGTTTAACCTCGCTAAACTGTTTGAATGGTGTATTCTCAGGAATAGCCAACACTGTAGTACGGCTTCTATCGATAACTTCGGCAGTTACACTACCAATCAAGTCAATATCTTTTTGATCCTTTCCTCGAGTTTTGTAAGGTGAACAAATAAGAAATCCCAATTGTTTGTTCAATTGGGATTCGGTTTTGCTATATTTTAAACTTGCACAGATTCGGTAGCCTGTTCTTTTTGCATACTCATGTTCAATTCATCTAATATCTTTAAAGCCCGATCAAGAACGGTCGTATCATCCAGCATTACCAGTCCACCGTCCGGACCAGGCTCAAGATGTATTCCGACACTTTTTCCCTCCTTGAAATTATGACCACCGAAAAAGTTTCGCACAGTGTCTACATGCAAACCAAGTTCGTCTGCTATTCTATGCATGCTACCGCTAGGCAATGAATCTTTAATCTTACGAAGTTCATTAAATGTTATTGTTCTCATGTCTCGTAAATTTAATGGTTAATACTATGTGATTTTTATCACGCTATAAACTTAAGCAAAAAAAAAGATAAAACAAATTATTTGCTTATCTTTTTTTCTTGAATTTATAAAATCTATCATTAAGCTTATATTACCTCAATAGCAGAAGCGGGTATCCATCCTACTTTTCCGTCCTCTAAGCGGATTTCTTTCCATTCTTTCATTGAGTTATCCTTGATACTTACTTTTCTTCCTTCATGGAGAATAAATAGACTAGTACCACTTTCACTCGGAGTGCTTCTGACTGTGATACTAGGATTCATTATTATCGCTTCATTCCGGTTTATTAAGTGTTCTTTTTGCTCTGAAGCAAAAAGATTGGCGCATATGGTAATAATCAAAAAGATGATTCCTGATATGAAACCTGCTTTCTTCCATGTAATCCGTTTTGAGAATATGAAGAAATAGAGAGCGACAATTAATAAAATAAAGGAAATAATTCCCCATGTCGCCCATGCATCTACGCTCATGCTATTTATCAAAGACTTAGTCCAGGAGACAAAGAATACTTCTGGAATAGGTTCTACTTTATCTATTGTTTTAGTACGTGCTACTTCAAGGTTAGCGCGAATGTCATTATTGCCTGGTTGTAATAGTAAGGCACGTTCATAATTGAGTACTGCTTTTGCTATTTCTCCAATTTTATAATAACTATTTCCTAAGTTATAATAAACGTCAGCAGCCTCTCCATTCTTTAGTAGGGTCTCATATACTTGAATGGCTGCAGCATAATCCTCTTTTATATATGCGGAGTCCCCTTCAGCTTTTGTAACATCTCCTGATGCATTAATGGTAGAACCTGTATGGATAGAATCGTTTACTTGTATAGAATCAATGTTTTGTGAATCCTGTCCAAAACAAGTCATTGACATTGATATTAATATAAGAAATAATATTTTTTTCATAACAAAATCTCTTCTAGGTTAATGTTTTATTGAATTCTCCATTTTGCTTATCACTTCTATTGAAGATGAATAAACCTTGTCCATAGCTTGATTTTCATCACCAGGAGCAAAACGGGCAAACTCACATTCATTCAGTGCATTCAAGAATTCTTTGATAAGTTCTTCATTCACTCCATGATTTCTCAGTTTTTCTTCGATATTATCCTTAGATAAACGAGATACCGGAATATTTAACTTATCGCTAATATATCCCCATAATGCCTTTAATACTTCATCATAAAAAGCATCTTTCTTGTTTTCTGAAAGTAGTTTACCAGCTAATTTCATTCGCTTGGTAGCAACTTTATTGGCTTTCTTTGTCCGTACTTTAGCAATATTGGCATTTTCCGTCTTGCGATAAATGAAAAAGAAGATAACAAATGCAAGAGCCGGAATAATGTAGAATAACCAATAGGTTGTCGAACCATAGAAAAAGCTTCCTCTAGGTTGAAGAGATACCTCATTCTGCTTGATGTAACGTATATCTTCTCCCAATACCTTCAAATCTTCTTTATTGGTAAAGTTTGCAATCACTTGATCAGCATTTCCTGCACCTTTCCCAACGTTCACTACATACTCTTCCGTTTTCAAAGTTTTGTATGATTTGGAACGAATATCGAAGTAACTGAAAGAAACTCCCGGAATCTTATATGTTCCGGCATGTCTAGGGATTGCCAAGTACTCAATAACTTTATTGCCAGTAAGCCCTTCCCGGGACAATCTAACTTGATTATCTACTTTAGGATCGTATACTTCGAAGTCATCCGGAATTTTTATTTCTGGGTTGGAAATCAATTTCAAGTTTCCCGTACCGGAAATAACCAGTTTAATTGTAATAGCATCATTAGTTTTCAACTCTTTGCTATTGATAGAGGACGAAATAGTAAACTCTCCCACTCCTCCTGCAAAGTCTGCTGGTTTGCCGGCTGGAAGCGGATTGACGTTTATCGCTATTTTAGGGGTAGCGATAGATTTCTTTATCTCAATTACACTACTCCCGCCATTAAAAAATGCATCAAAAGGATCGGCCGATTGTACCGGTTTTCCTACTGTCATCTGAAATTGAGCTGGGTCTATATAAAGTTTACCTGATTGCTGTGGAAAAAGAACAAATTGACGGTAAACTGTTGTATAGTAGTTACGCCCCTGATAATGTTCCGGAGTCCATTTGGCATTTGTTGTCATTTCAATTTCCTGTGAATGGAAACCTTTGAAATCGGGGAGTTTAGCATTGTTAAGCTGCAAATTAGATTCTCTAGTGTATATTTTATATGTCAGGACAAATGCTTCCTGCTCAAATACATTGGTCTTGCTGGCACTTGCCGTGATAAACAAGTCCTGATTAGAAACACTTGTACTAGACGAGGAATGCGCAGAAGAATTTTGTGTACTATTGTTGCTTTGATCCTGCGGTAATACTTTAATCCTTACAGAGTTTGATACCATTTGATTGCCATCTGCTACAATAGAAGCACCACCAATTGTATAATCACCGGCAGTGTTTGCCATTAATATATATGTAAATGTGATGCTACTGGTAGATGTAACACTACCATTTATAATTTGAGTACTACTTTGCTGTGACCGACTTGGTCCCATTAGTACATCGAATCCCTTGATCGACGGAGCCTGAAAGTCTTTCACTTTCTGTGTGCTTACGGTATAAGACAGCCTAAATTGATCGCCTACCACCACTGCGTCAGGAGCAGAAGCAGTAAAAGACACCTTGTCGGCCAACGCCTGAGTGCTATATGCTATCAATGCCATCAATATAATAATCAGTTTTCTCATTGCTTATGAAATTTATATCATCACTTTATATTACCAATCTTTTTCTAAACGACCACCTTGCATAACTTTCTGTTGCTTTTTAACTTTATCCTGCACGTCTTTTTCATCCTGCATCACAGAATTCAGTAATTGTTCAGCATTTTCCTTCGACATCTGGTTGTTTTGTTTTTCAGATTTTGGCGGTTGTTGCTGATCTTTCTTTTCATCTTGCTTCTGATCGTTCTGTTTATCTTTATTTTGATCTTGCTTTTGTTGATCTTTGTTTTGATCTTGATTTTGGTCTTGATTCTGTTGGTTCTGCTGCTGGTCTTTCAGCATTTTTTGTGCAAGAGCTAGGTTGTATCGTGTTTCATCATCTGTAGGGTTATTGCGTAACGACATTTTATACGCATCTACAGCTTTGGCATAATCTTTACCAGCTTGGAGGAGCACTCCCATATTGTGGTAAATATGAGCCAGTTTCATTTTATCTTTTTCTATATTGCTAGCCGAAACATACTGTTCCATGGCATCCTGAAATTTTTGCTGTTGCGAAAGCGTATTTCCTAAATTATACATGGATACTGTAGATTTGGGATTTACTTCCAAGGCTTTTCGATAGTTCACCTCTGCATCTACAAATATACTGTCATTAAACAGCCGATTCCCTTTACGGATATAATCGCGTTCTGCTTTCTGAGCTGAAACAGCGACTGCTGACAACAGAAACACAACGAATAGAATATATTTACTTTTTAACATGCGCATAACTATTTCTTATTAGAAAACAGATGAACGTTCTTAAATAAAGGATTTTTACGATCCAAAATTAATATTTCTACTAAAAGCAATAACAAAATAATCCAGGCTATTGCTTGGAATTGTTCGTTAAACTCTGTGTAGACTTTTGACTCTACATCAGATTTTGCCATTTTGTTTACTTCCTGATTAATAGCTTTCTGTGCCGAATTAGAATTATCAACTCGTACATATATGCCTTTTCCTTCTTTGGCAATCTCCTGGCACATCGCTTCATTTAAACGGGTAACAATAACATTACCTTCCCGGTCACGCCGATAATCATTTGTACCTTCAGCTGGTATAGGAGATCCTTCAGGCATACCTACTCCTAATACATTTACTTGGATGCCTTTTTCTGCAGCAGCTTTAGCAGCTTCTACTGCACCGCCTTCATGATTTTCACCATCAGTAATGACAATAATTGCACGCCCTACTCCTTCTTGGGGAGTGAAACTACGAGTTGCCAAATTAATAGCTTCCCCAATCGCTGTTCCTTGCTTAGATATTAATGAGGGGTTTATAGATTCCAAAAACATCTTAGCAGAAATATAATCACTGGTAATTGGCAGTTGGGTAAAAGCATCACCGGCGAAAACTATCATGCCGACTTTATCATTATCAAGTTCATCTACCAATCTGGATATCAATCTTTTTGCTTTTTCCAAACGACTTGGTTGTACATCTTGGGCAAGCATAGAGTTTGAAATGTCTAATGCGATGATTACTTCCACTCCTTTACGCTTCACCGTTTCTAGTTTAGAACCAAATTGAGGACGTGCTAATAATACAGAGAATAAGCCAATGGCAACGAAAAGTATCCAGAATTTAATATTTGGACGATATTTGGAAACGTCAGGCATTAACTGAGCCAGCAAAGCCGGGTCTCCAAAACGGCGAATATTCTTCCTTCTTTTGTAATTAGAATACAGGTAGAAAGCTGCTAAAAATGGTAATAGCAGCAATAAATATAAATATGTAGGTTCTCCAAATCGAAACATCTTCTTTACTATTTTACGATTGACAAATTACAATTGACAAACCACCTTATGGAATTTTCTTGAGTATCGAATTACGTAGCAATACTTCTAGCAAAACGCAAAGGAAAGCAGCCAATGCAAACCAATGGTACTCTTCATCCCGCTTACTATACTCTTTTACATTCAGTTTGGTTTTCTCCAGTTTATCAATTTCCTCATACACTTCTTTCAGTTTCGAATTACTCGTAGCTCGGAAATAGTTACCATCTGTGGTGCCAGCGATTTGCGTCAATGTTTTTTCATCGATTTCTACCGGCATACTGACATATTGTATAGTATTTCCGACCGGATAAGGATAAGGTGCCATTCCATTAGTTCCTACTCCAATGGTATATACACGAATACCGAAGCTTTTAGCAATTTCTGCTGCTGTCATGGGAGAAATATCCCCTTTGTTGTTGGTACCATCCGTTAGTAAAATGATAACTTTTGATTTCGCTTTGCTATCTTTCAAACGGGTTACAGCATTCGCTATCCCCATCCCCACTGCAGTACCATCTTCGATAAGACCACATTTAATATTATGAATCATATCCAATAATACAGCATGATCTACAGTCAATGGGCATTGAGTGAAAGTTTCACCGGCAAATAATGTAATCCCGATATTATCATTTGGACGTCCATTAATAAACTCTGCTGCCACATCTTTGGCAGCTTCCAACCTGTTAGGTTTCAAGTCTTCGGCCAGCATACTAGTGGAGACGTCGATAGCCAGCATAATATCAATACCTTCTATCTCGCTGTTTTGCCACTTATTAGTCGTTTGTGGGCGTGCAAGAACCAAAATAACTAATACCAACGCTATGATGCGTAGTAGAAATGGAGCATGCAACAAATAGTTCTTATAACTTTTCGGAGTATGTGCATATACTCTGGCATCCGAAATTTGAAGAGTGGCTTCACTTTTTCTTTGCTTCAGAATATACCATACAATATAAGGTATAAGTAATAATAGCAAAAACAGATATTCAATATTGGCAAAAACCATTTTATTTATGATTTAACAGTTTACTATTTAGTATTCAAGTAACACATTCTTTATACAAAAAGATTGTATATCTGCATACCTATATATATAAAAGTACCAATCAATGCTACTGATAAAAGCGTAATTCCGCAAATCAGCATTACTTTAACACGTAAAGAGCGTTTTTCAATGATGGTAATTTCTGTTGGCTGCGGTTTCTTATTTTCCTCTTCCGGTTGCTTAGTCTCGTTGATAAAGTCAATGGCATTAATTAAATTTGCGTCATTTTCATTCATTTGAGGATCATGTTTGGCAAATTTCACTAAATCGGCAGTCTGAAAGAGCCCCTTCAAATCGAATATAGCCTCTTTATCATTCATTTCCAGTAGTTTATCAATAATCTCAGAAGAAGTCATTTCCAATGCATTAAATCCGAAACGATCCTTGATATATGTACGAAGGGTATCAGTTAGTTCTGTGTAATATTCCTTCGGCCGTCCTTTCTGCCATACCTTTTCGGTTTTGATGCGCTCTATCTCTTTCATAGCAGCCTGATGTGGCGGCAACTTAGGTTCAACTTTTATCTTGCGGATAATTGGTTTATTATCACGGATGCGGACAATAAGATAAATCAGCAAACTTAGCAGAGGTAAAGCTAAAAATGAACAAGCAATCAAGCCATGCCAGTCTTCCCATGCAAAAGGTGCTTTCATTACAGTTTTCTGTCCAAAGAATTGGTCTGGATGCAATGTATCGACCGGTATGGAATATACTTTCAATGCCAAAGCTTTAGAACTGTACTCTTTACCGTCTACAGTAACAGGCATCGGTGGCAAATAATATAAAGCCGAGTCAAAAGAAGTGATAACATATTCCTGAGTAATCAACATTCGTTGACGATCATTCAAGAATTGAGTATCAGGTTTGACAGTTTCTATAATTTCCACCCCCCTTACTAAAGTATCGGTATAAGCTGGAAAGATAGCACGCTGCTTGGCGTCCATGGCTACTTGCAATTGTACTTTCGCCTGTTCACCAATCAGTATTTGCAGTGAATCTATCTTTGCTTCCACTGTGACAGATTGTGCAGTTACTTTGCCGATAGATAGTAAACCTAATAATGCTATCAGAATAATATTTCTATTCATATTTGATTTCATTAATTTCGTTTGGCAAATAAGTTCAACAATGCCTTCACGTAATCCTGGTCAGTTCTGACAGACACAGAATCTACATTACTTTTGGTAAATGTATCATTCAGTTCAGCTTGCTTCTGTATCCACCAGTCGTGATGCGCACGGCGTACAGCTTTAGAAGAAGTATCGATCCATTGCTCATGACCAGTTTCTGCGTCTTTTATCCGCATTAATCCAACAGGCGGAAGATCACTAACTCTCCGGTCGTAAACTTGTAATGCTACTACATCATGCTTCCGGTTAGCTATAGTCAATGCATTTTTAAAACTTTCCTGGTCAATGAAATCTGATAGAATGAACGCGGTACAACGCCTTTTCATTACATTAGTCAAGTACTCCAATGCAAGGCGTATATTGGTGCGACGACTTTCCGGTTGAAAATCAATCAGTTCACGGATAATATACAGAATATGTTTACGTCCCTTTTTAGGAGGGATAAACTTCTCTATCCGGTCTGAAAAGAAAATCACACCGATCTTGTCATTATTCTGTATGGCAGAAAAAGCGAGTGTAGCAGCAATTTCCGTTACCATATCTTTCTTTAGCTGTTTGACAGTACCAAATTCCAAACTTCCGGAAACATCAACCATCAACATAACTGTCAACTCCCGTTCCTCTTCAAACACTTTTACGTAGGGTTTGTTAAAACGCGCAGTCACATTCCAGTCTATGTCACGTATATCATCGCCAAACTGATATTCCCGGACTTCCGAGAATGACATACCCCTACCCTTAAAAGCCGAGTGATACTGGCCTGCAAAGATATTATTAGACAATCCTCGTGTCTTGATTTCAATCTGACGAACTTTTTTTAGTATTTCACTTGTTTCCATTTATACAGTAGTTAAGTAGTAAGTAGCTAAGTAGTCAAGCGTATTATAATACCATGATTACTTATTGACTGTATTATAACTACAAATTAGGGTACTTCAACCTTATTCAGAATTTTACTGATAATTTCGTCCGAAGTCATATTGTTAGCTTCCGCTTCATATGTCAATCCGATACGATGACGAAGAACATCATGCGCAACGGCACGTACATCTTCTGGGATTACATAACCGCGACGTTTGATGAAAGCATATGTACGGGCAGCTAGAGCCAAGTTGATAGAAGCACGAGGCGAACCACCAAATCCGATCATATCTTTTAATTCTTTGAGGTCATATTTTTCTGGAAAACGAGTCGCAAATACAATATCTACTATATAGCGCTCAATTTTCTCATCCAAATATACCTGACGAACCACCTTGCGTGCTTCAATAATCTCATCAGCTTTCAGAATAGGTTTCACATTGTTTTTTTCTCCATTGATATTCTGGCGGATAATCAATTTTTCCTCTTCCAACTTCGGATAGTCGATAACAACTTTCAGCATGAAACGGTCGACCTGTGCTTCAGGAAGCGGATAAGTACCTTCTTGTTCAATAGGGTTTTGGGTTGCTAATACAAGGAAAGGTTCTGGTAACACAAACGTTTCCTTACCAATAGTAACCTGACGTTCCTGCATAGCTTCCAGCAAAGCACTCTGTACCTTAGCCGGAGCACGGTTTATTTCATCGGCTAATACAAAGTTTGCGAAAATAGGTCCTCTTTGTACTTTGAAAGATTCATCTTTCTGACTGTAAACCATTGTACCGATAACATCGGCAGGCAATAAGTCTGGTGTGAATTGGATACGGCTATATTTCGCATCAATCAGAGAAGCGAGTGTTTTGATTGCCAGAGTTTTTGCCAAACCTGGTACACCTTCCAGAAGAACGTGACCATCGGAAAGTAATCCGATAAGCAGTGATTCAACCAAATGTTTCTGACCAACAATGATTTGGTCCATACCTGTCGTAAGATTGGTAACGAAAGCACTTTGTCTTTCAATCCGCTCATTTAGCTCGCGGATATCAATTGATTCAGCCATAAATACTTAATATTTTAATATTTAATTCCCATTATTTAATGTAAGCCTCACTTGTATTATAGGGCTTTTTATTTTGCTCCCAAAAGTACGCCATATAATTAACGATTGCAACTAATTTTTATTAAAAAACAATGCGAAATCTTTAGATTAAGGTACTTTCATACGCTTTTGCACATCCATAACATTTTACCCGGTCAATACAGGATTTGCTTGACCGGGTGAATGAATTTTTATACTTATTCTTTAGCAAGTTCCGGTATCTGAATCGTTGTACCGTATGGTACATTATTAGGATTCTTGATAACGCGCGGATTATGTTTCACGATGTACGGCCACATCGCTTTTGTACCATAAAACCGCAAAGAGACTCTTGTTAAAGTTTCACCCTCTTTGATTGTGTATTTGGTTTTAGTTCCTATTATCTTATAGGATGCCGAATCCGAATAAGTAGAAGCTAAAGGTTGTTGCACAGCTTTATTTTCTGTTTTAGCTGGGGTAGTCACCTCTTCTTTTTTTGCAACAGGTTGTGAAGTTACAACAGTTTTAGATATATCGGGCGTTACTTTTTTTATTGTATCTTTATACTCGATTGTATCAGAAAGTTGTGCTTCAGGCTGGACCGATTGGGTTGTTACAGGTGGCATGTCAAAAGTACTCTTATCGGATGAAGAAGAAAATAAATCCGGATAATAAATGAATAGGATAACGCCACCACATAGCAACAAAACAAGGATAATAACAACAATCAAGTAGGGTACAGGTGATTTTTCCTTTGTTTCCTTTGCAGGAGTCTTCTTCTCAGAGCTTGGGACAACAGCTTGTGCCAGCTTAACAGGAATTGTATTCTCCTCTTTAGGCAGTACTATAGGTATTTCAGGTTTCAGATTTGCTTTCAGAAGTTCCTGTTCAGTTATCTGTTCAGCCGTAATTCTTTCTTTCTCTTTTACCGGTTGTTCCGGCTGTTGATATTGCTCAATAATAGGATTCTCTTCATTATCAAATTCCTTTTGCTCTACTTTTTCTTCCTTGTTCGTTTCAGACAACGGCTGTACTTTCAATTGTTGTTCAACCGTTTCTTCTGTGATTGTAGTTTCGGTAACAATCGGTTCTCCAACCACAACTTCTGCTTCAACAAACTGTTCTGCTGTTTGCTCTTCCTGGATTATATTTGCTTCTTTGGAAGAATCTTCTTCTTTGGCAGCCGGAGTTTCTTCTATAATAAGATTAGGAGTGTTTTCTTGAATCTCCTTTTTATTGTTATCTTCCACTATTGGGACCAGGATTTCCTCGCTTGCTTCTTCTTCCTCTTCTTCCGTTTCTTCTACCGGGGTATCCTCTAGTATTGTATTTTCATTCAATACAACAGTCTCAAAATGCGCAAAAGGTTTGTTTATTGTATCCCTCAGATTTGCATCCGGAGAAAATGACACCTTTGTATACCCTTTTATCTGAAAACGTTCACCAGTGTTGATCTTGACACTTTCCCGGCTATCTACATCAATAAGTTTGAAAGTTCCCAATCCTTTGATTTTTACAGTCTTCTCGCTCTCCAAGGCTTGTTCTATCAAGAGAAAAAACTCTTTTACGAACGCCTCGGCATCCTTCTTGGTCATGCTATGTTTGGCAGCCAATAAGTCAGTAAGGTCTTGAATTGTTAGTCTTTCATTCATAACGGGAGATATTTATTTAAACTTATCTTTCAGGGTATTGCTAGGTTTATAAGACAACACCAACTTGGGCGGCACCAATATGCGTTGTTTACTTGTCAAATTGATTGAAATACGTTCCGTTTTCTTTTTTACTTCAAAAGAGCCGAATCCCTGTATGACAATCATATTACCTTCTTCCAATTTTTGTGTCATGTCTGACAATAAAGAACCTATTAATTCAGAAGTGTCCTTAATGGTGTACCCCAATCTCTCTGCTAGTTCAGATGTAAATTCCTTATTATTCATAGTCATTTATTATCTTTGCGTACAAATCGAAATCGTCTGCATCTGTCACTTTTACTTGATAAAACTTTCCAATTTCAAGCTCTTCCTCCGACCGATTAATCAAAACTTCCGGATCTACTTCCGGAGAATCGAATTCAGTTCTTCCGATATAGTAATCCCCCTCCAGCCGGTCGATGATGACTTTCATCTGTTTGCCGATTTTTTTTGCACTCAATTCTGCCGAAATCCCCTGCTGGATATCCATTAATTCATCAAGTCGGGCTTGTTTCACTTCTTGTGGAATAGTATCCTTGTAGGCTTCTGCGGCGTAAGTACCTTCTTCCTCAGAATAAGCAAAGGCTCCCATTCTATCGAAATGCACTTTACGCACAAATTCCTTCAATTCCTCAAAATCTTCCTCTGTTTCCCCAGGATGCCCAACCATTAAAGTCGTTCGCAGGTGAATGCCCGGTACTTCTTTGCGAAATTGCTCAATCAGTTTGTAAGTATCTTCTTTAGTAACTTGTCGGCGCATCAATTTCAACATATTATCGCTGATATGCTGAAGAGCGATATCCATATATTTACATACATTATTGCGCTCACGCATTACTCGGAACAAATCTGCGGGAAAGTGTGCCGGATATGCATAATGCAGGCGAATCCACTCCACTCCCGGTATATCCGAAATGCGTTCTATCAGTTCGGGAAGCATTTGTTTCTTATAGCGGTCAATGCCATAATAAGTCAATTCTTGGGCAATCACTTGAAACTCTTTCACGCCTTGTGATACCAAATATCGAACCTCGTCCAGAATTTCTTCTATAGGTTTGGAAATATGACGTCCCGTAATAATCGGAATAGCACAATAAGAGCATTTGCGGTCGCATCCTTCTGAGATTTTCAGATAAGCATAATGCTTGGGCGTAGTCAGTGTCCTCTCAATATACAATTCATCATGGTATGTTTTTCCTAAATCCAGCAATAACTCTTTCCAGTTGAATTTGCCGTAGAATTTATCCACCTGAGGTATTTCAATCGCCAATTCTTTAAGATAACGTTCGGAAAGGCATCCCATAACAAACAACTTCTTCAATTCACCTTCCTCTTTTCTTTCGGCAAATTCCAGAATCATCTTGATAGACTCCTCTTTGGCATCACCGATAAAGCCACATGTATTGATAACGGCTATTTCTCCTTGGGGATTTTCCGTGTCATGGGTTACGCTGTACCCCACTTCCTCCAACTGGCGCATCAGTTGTTCTGAATCTACCAGATTTTTGGAGCATCCTAAAGTTATGATATCAATTTTTTTTCTTTTCATGCATTCTCTCCAAACAAGGAATCTACAAATTCGTTTTTACGGAATACCTGTAAGTCCTCCATACCTTCGCCTAGTCCAATGTATTTGACAGGGATTTTGAACTGATCGGAAATACCAATCACAACACCGCCTTTTGCTGTGCCGTCTAGCTTTGTGATAGCCATTGCGGTCACTTCTGTTGCCAAAGTAAATTGTTTTGCCTGTTCGAAAGCATTCTGGCCGGTAGATCCATCCAATACCAACAGGACTTCATCCGGTGCATCGGGGACTACTTTTTTCATAACATTTTTTATCTTTGTCAATTCGTTCATTAATCCGACTTTATTATGAAGTCGTCCGGCTGTATCAATGATAACAATATCAGCATTGTTGGCAACAGCGGAGCTAAGCGTGTCATATGCTACGGATGCAGGATCAGCCCCCATTTTCTGTTTGATAACCGGCACTCCTACCCGTTCTCCCCAAATCATAAGTTGCTCTACTGCAGCTGCACGGAAAGTATCGGCAGCCCCCAAATAAACGGATTTACCTGCCTTTTTAAACTGATATGCCAATTTGCCGATTGTCGTAGTCTTACCTACTCCATTTACTCCCACTACCATAATCACATAAGGCTTTCTTTGGATGGGTACGTCGAAGTCAGCTACATCATCTGAATTATTTTCGGTTAATAGGGCGGCTATTTCGTCACGCAATATATGATTCAGTTCTTGGGTATTCACATATTTGTCATTAGCAGCACGTTTCTCTATGCGCTTGATTATGTTCAGAGTGGTTTCTACACCTACGTCAGATGTGATCAGCACTTCTTCGAGATTATCCAATACTTCGTCATCTACCTTTGACTTACCAGCCACGGCACGAGCTATTTTACTAAATACGCTCTCTTTGGTTTTAGATAATCCTTTATCTAAAGTTTCCTTCTTTTCCTTTGAAAAAAAACTAAAAAATCCCATATTTACGGTTGTTTGTATAATACATTATGCTACAAAGATATAACAAAGGATTGAAAAAGTAAAAAAAGAAGCAATAAAAAATCCTCCCATTGATAAACAATGAGAGGATTTTGGATTTATAGCGTGTATGCTATTTCAATTATTTTTTGAAAAAGTCCTGTACTTTTTCGTTCGGCACCATTTGTTCATCAAAAACGTATGCTCCGGTTTTCGGAGATTTTACCATTTTGATAACCTTGGTATAAGCACGACCTTCTTTAGAACCTTCGTGCAAACTTGCTACTGTTTTCTTTGCCATGGGTTATACTTCTTTATTATTTAATTTCCTTATGTACTGTAACTCTCTTCAGAATCGGGTTGTATTTCTTCAACTCAAGTCTTTCTGTAGTATTCTTTCTATTCTTAGTCGTGATATAACGAGATGTTCCCGGCATTCCACTGTCTTTGTGTTCTGTACATTCCAGAATCACCTGTACTCTGTTACCTTTTGCTTTCTTTGCCATTGTAAGTTTTCTCCTCTACGTTTAGCCGATTACTTTAATGCTTTTCCAATCACAGAAACCTTTAGCCACAGCTTCGGTCAGCGCGGCATCCAGCCCTTTTTTGTTGATAATACGCAGCCCGTTAGCGCAAATACTAAGGCTGATCCAACAATCCTGTTCTACATAATAGAACTTTTTGTTAAACAAGTTCAAATCAAAGGTTCTTTTAGTTCTTCTCTTTGAGTGTGAAACATTGTTGCCAATCATGGCTTTCTTTCCGGTAATTTGACAAATCTTCGACATTTCTATCTTATTTTTATAGTTTTATATCTATACTTATTTCAAACAGGACGCAAAGTAAGCACTTTTATCC